>Ga0078894_10004678_pt1 | contig 10500 bp, 15 predicted proteins | sample LauGreSu1BDMLBSD_2_FD_67506 | JGI IMG/M metagenome (GOLD analysis project Ga0078894, IMG submission 67506) | Freshwater lake microbial communities from Lake Michigan, USA - Su13.BD.MLB.SD (version 4) (version 4) | ecosystem: Environmental > Aquatic > Freshwater > Lake | place: Lake Michigan... | reverse complement strand
CCAATAACAATGAATATAACCGAACCATCACAATCATTTGTGATTTATGACCAATATGATCATTTCATAGATTATAATAATATTAATAATATTTGGTATTAATATATACAAAAAAATAAATTCAAAATGCCGATAAATTTTAACAAACTCTACAATCAATGGGGTAAAATTGTAGCTGGAATAAAACCTTTTAAAAACCCAAACAATTGGCCAATTTATAATTCAGGTGTAGACGGAGACGCTACACTTATTTACAATGGTAATGGTAGCACGGGTGGTGTAGCAACATCTGCGATTTTTGGACAAGGTGATAGAATAGTATCAACCGTTGGAAATCTTGTTAAATCAGGATATACATTTAAAGAATGGAATACTAATGCCAATGGAACTGGAACGGCTTACTTACCAGGTTCTACAATTACAGTGGGATTCAATTCAATTACACTTTATGCGATATGGACTTCTAATGTAGTAATTGCACCTGAAAATGCATTTATTCTACGAGCACAACTTCTAACAGGACAAGTAATAAACGGAACTATAGGCACATCAACAGGATACTATCGTATATTGTATTGGGATGGAACATCTGAAATACTACCATCAGGAACTACTTACCAAAAAACGAACACTTCAACACCTGATGGTACTATGGCTTCTTATGGACCAAAAACTATAAAAATATGGAGTTGTGACCAAAATGGAAATGTAACAGGTTATATATCGAATGTAAACTTAGAAAATGATAAATACTTAGCATTCACATTAGAAAAGGTAACTAAATTAACACACCTAACAGTTAAGAATAATACTGTAATCACTGCATCAGATTTAGATTTCACCCTTCTTACAGATATATTGAGTATAACACTTGATAACCTACAATCATTTACCGGTGCAATGACATTGTTTAAAGAAACTATTTTACGATTATTTATACCAAATTGGGTTAATCCAACTTTCATACAATTAAATGGCACAACAACCACTAACAGATCGTTATGGAACTCACCACATTACGTAAGTAAATCTCTTTCTATTAATAACTTACCAATTACATCTTTAGATTTAGGAGGTCATGATGGAATAACAAGGTTAAACGTGACGAATTGTCCGAACTTAACTAATATAAATACTATAGGTTGTGAAAACTTAGACTCAATCGATTATAGAAATAACACTGACTTAGTAAGTTCAAATTTCCAACAACCTTACCTGAATTCAGTTACAGTAATTGATTCACCAATTTATACATCAAATTTGTTATTATCTAGTTATTTGAGGAGTTTATACCTTAAAAATGTAGGTGTTACTAGTTTAGATTTATCAAATTTAACTTCACTTTTAGATTTATCTCTTGAAGATATGACACAAATGGATAATACTGCGATATATTCTTTACATAACGACTTATTTAATACATTAACAACACTTTCTTTGAAAAATGTAACTTGTCCTTTCATTGATCTTGTATCATTTGGAGAATTAGTATCAGTAACATTACATAACTTACCAGATGTAACTGCATTTAACTTACCAAATAGTATTAATACCGTAGATATGTATAGATTAGCTGGAGTAATTCCTGTAGAAGTTGATACATTATTAGTTGGATTGGATACTAGTGGTATTACAAATGGAACACTTCGTAGAACACAATTTAATTCTACCGACTTATTAAGAACACATGCGAGTGATACTGCATTAGCTAACCTTATTAGTAAAGGATGGAACCTAGCAAATGAAGGTTATAGTGGTGAAATGACACTAAGTGGTCTCTAATATAATTTTTATAATAAAAAGTGTCAAATAATTTGACACTTTTTTTTGTACTATTTGATATTAATATATACCAAAAAATAAAATAATATGCCGTACTGGAACAACAAATGGGGTAAGCCTATAGTAGGAATAAAACCATATAAAAATCCAAATACTTGGCCTACTAATTTAGGTGATGATGATGCCACACTTATTTACAATGGTAACGGTAGCACAGGTGGTGTAGTACCACTAATGTTTTTTGGTCAAGGTGATAGAATAGTATCCGCCGTTGGAAATCTTGTTAAATCAGGATACACATTCAAAGAATGGAATACAAATGCAGATGGAACCGGAACGGCTTACTTACCAGGTTCTACAATTACAATAGGATTCAGTTCAGTTACACTTTATGCTAGATGGACATTAAAACGATCATATGGTGAATATGATAGTGGTGTAATGAGTCTATCAATAGATTCAGGAACAGGAGGACACGGATTCAACCCAATTGTAGTCGCTGCAAACCAAGCAAATTATGGTGTGATAAAAGGTTTCTTCACTACATCATATTCTACTTATAATGGTAAAAACTTACCAGCAATACAACGAACACCCGGATTTGTAGTAGGTGGATACAATCCAGAACAATCTGCGATTATAGTCTTTCGACCTGAAACACCATGGTTAAAGATACGTAAAATAAAAGTATACACTAATATAATATCATCAAATAACTCAGGTACACAAGTAAGACTACAAGGTATAGCCGGATACAACTACTACAATATAGACCATGATTTAGACGATGATCCAACAACATCAAATGTTGGTCAATTTTTAGGAAATGGTGCCGGAAATGTACATACTTTGATGGATTTCCAATTAAATAATACTGTTGCAGGAACAGCATCCGCCGGAACAGCATCAATATATACATCTGCGAATATAGGAGACCCAGGAACTATATGGGGTGAAAAAGTAGCATTCTCCGATAACAATTCAAATGTTAGTTTAGATTCTGATAATATAATATTAGAAGGAACATTCATCGGTAATAAATCTCTGGGAACCATTCCTTATCCATATAGTGGAAGTTGGCAAATACCTCAAAATACACCAGTAGAAAAATACTATTCATCTTACATATCATTCCAAATGTGGCCACTTTCTTACGCAAATTATGGTAATATACCTGATCTTAAATTCAGATTCGTAATTGAATATGACGAATAATAGTACAAATAATTAATAATAAATTAAAAGTGTCAAAAATTTGACACTTTTTTTATACAATCTAATTAATTTTATTTATATTTGTTTTAAAAATATAGTATCATGAATGAATTTATTCCAAATAAAAAAATAACCGACAGATTATACGAACTCTATCAAAATAATAAAAAATTTGAAGTTCTTGATATAGATAGTATTATCAATGAAATACAAAATCACGGTAGTCGTATCGAAGACTTAGACGAACTAAACGAAATAATATTAGATAACAATATATTAGCAGAAGAATTTCACTACTACGTAGATGCTATGAAATTTCTATTAGAAAATGATCCAAGTCTAAGTGAAAGTATGAAAATTGCATATGAATACGGTTATGACACAAAGTCACTAAACTCCACAATGCTAGCATCACTACTTGCAAGTAGACAAAATGAAGAAGATTGGTACTCACTATCACGTATGTTAGACGAAGATGATTTCGATACAGACGCAGATATAAGAGACCATAACATAAACCAAATACTGGAATGAAACAACTCGATGAATACATAATATCTGCGATAGAGTACCACCTTGACTCATATGGTATTATATTTAAGCAAAAAGATGTTAGTGATATGTTAAACGCAACACTCAATGATGGTGTGACTGTTTTCCAAATAATCTACAATCATAGAAACGAACTCGAATCATGGTACCCAATCGATAGTAAATTGGTTGTATTCCGTGAAGAGATGTATTCATACGATTCCGGGAAAAGATTCCAATGGTTCCCAAAAGAAACAATTCAACTCGAACAATCAATAATACGTCAGATAAAACTAAACGATATTGGTATTTAAACTACGCAGTCCATCCTTCTTTTAGACTTACTGTCCTATTCAAAGATCCATCTTTATCCATAACATAGTAACCCTTTCTTACCATTTGCACCGGTGTTCCAGGTACACATTCAGTTACACATGGTTCAAATATAGCATTTGTATTAACTTTTTTAGAAGACGGATTCAAGAAATAAAGTATGTCACCTTCTTCTTTGTCTGGAAACTGAGATGTGAATAATTTGTCATATTCGTTTGTATTTAGTTTTATACCGTGTTCAGTCGATACCCAATGGATAGTTCCTTTTACCTTTCTATCAACCTTCATTCCCGAACGAGTTAATGGATCATATTCACATATTATCTCTTTTATATTACCCTCATCGTCCTTCACAACAGAATTTGCTTTTATTATATAAGCACCTTTGAGTCTTACTTCACCACCAATTTTTAGTCTATGGAATTTTCCACCTGCTTCTTCTTTGAAGTCCTCACTCTCAATATACAACTCACCTGTGAATGGAATCATCCTTTTACCAAACGATTCATCCTCTGGATTGTTTTCAACTTCAACATACTCAGTACCACCAGGCCAGTTTTCTATTACTAATTTTACTGGATCAAAAACACCCATAACCCTTTTAGCAGATTTATTTAGTTCAACTCTAAGACACTCTTCTAACAATGAATATGAAACTACCGATTCTCTTTTAGTAACTGAAATTTTATCACAAAACTCTCTTATAGATGCCGGTGTAAAACCTCTCCTTCTCAATCCTGATATAGTAGGCATCCTTGGATCGTCCCAACCATCAACGTGACCTTCATCCACCAATCTTTTCAATTTTCTCTTGGACATAACGGTCCAGTCTATGTTTAACCTGGCAAATTCTGTTTCTTCCGGAAGTGTACCTGATAAATCACAATTTTCAAGAACCCACATATAAAGAGGTCTATGTACTTCGAATTCAAGTGTACATAGTGAGTCTGTTATACCTTCTGTGTAATCCGATAATGGATGTGCAAAATCGTACATAGGATATATTTTCCATTTGTCACCAGTTTTATGATGAGGTCTATCCACAATTCTGTATATCACTGGATCCCTCAATATCATATTCGGTGATGCCATATCTATATTAGCACGTAATGTTTTCGAACCCTCTGGAAACTCACCATTCTTCATACGATTGAAAAGATCTAGATTTTCTTCTCGACTTCTACTTTTATAAGGTGAATCTTTTCCTGGTAATGTTGGTGTGCCTTTCATCTCTGCCATCTCTTCGGATGTAGAATCATCTACATAAGCCAAACCCTTACTTATCAAAGTCTTTGCACATTCGAATATAAAGTCAAAGTAATCTGATGTACATGCAATAATATTTGGTTCATATCCAAGCCACCTAACATCCTCTGTTATAGAGTTTACATATTCTTCTTCTTCGGTAGTTGGGTTTGTATCATCAAACCTAAGGTTACACTTTGCCGCATATTTTTCAGCAAGTCCAAAGTTTAGACAGATTGATTTAGCATGTCCTATATGTAAGTATCCGTTCGGCTCTGGTGGAAACCTAAGTGCCAAATTATCAATTCCTTTTTTCAATATCTTTTCCTCTATGAAGTTCATTATTAGATTTTTTAATTTCTTTATTTTATATGAAAAAAATGAAAAGTTAAAATATTTTTGTATATTGACAAGATAGAGATTAGTGAGCAACACAATGAGAAACTAAATCAACTCGGAATAATATAAAAGTATGAAAGAAATTAGAGACATAAAGATTGATTTACTCACAGGAAACAAAAATCCAATCGTAGACCTATTCAATGAAATCACAAAGGACATCATGATAATAAAATGTGATGTTTACCATAAACACGGATTGGAATTCATCTATTCGAAAGGTAATCAATGGATATTCTACCAGGATTGCAAAAAAAACGAGTTCTGGTGCAACTACACGAAATATTGGTCGTTTTTCGAATCCAATCTGAGACTAGAATACCAGGAAATACAAGGAATAACAAAGTACCTGGTGGAAGAAGCACTCAAACGAGAGGTAGGCACACCACGAAAACGAAATGAAATTACTTGGTTTATGGTGGAAGAAGCACTCAAACGAGAGGTAGGCACACCTCGAGCAATCGGTGCAGCCCAAGTCCCACCGGTGGAAGAGGCACTCAAACGAGAGGTAGGCACACCCAGTTGCTGGAATTCTAGAAACAGTCAACAGGTGGAAGAGGCACTCAAAAGAGAGGTAGGCACACCAAACAATTCCATCGGATTCTCTTTGTCTTTGGTGGAAGAGGCACTCAAAAGAGAGGTAGGAACACCTGTTTTTACTTCACCTTCAACAATGGGAGTGGTGGAAGATGCACTCAAACGAGAGATAAAACAAACCGAATAACCAATGGAACTCGACCACATAATACTCGAAAGAATCTGCCTACGAAAATACAACATAGACGCAGACCAACCAGCACTCATAAACCTCAGAGACTGGCAAACCACAATACACGACGACACCTGGTACACCGAATGTTTCTTCTCAGTAGGCAAAGACCCAAGATGGTTCGGTCAAGACAGCCTGGTAGTATACCAAGATGAGTACATACGAGAACTAACAACCATACAAAGAGAAGAGAAACTTAATCAACTCGACATCAAATGATAAACAAAGACATAGCGGTAGAGATAGCACAAAACGAATACCAAAATAAATACAACGACACAGAGGGAACCGTTTTCTCTACTATACGTGTCAATCAAATACCCGACTACGTCGTAGTGGAACTACTAGCACGCAAAGAAGGCGACGAACTGAAGGTATTCACAATAAACATACCGATGTGGTACTACAACGAACAAGTACAAAAGAAAAGAGAACAAAGAATAGACGAGATACTCTGATAATAACAGTTTCTTTGCCTTAGATAGGTGGGCGAGATACAACTCTCAGAACTAAGCATAACTAAAAACAATATGAACACCGAGCAAGAGAAACTAATAAGAGACTGGTTCGAAACCATTAAGAAAAACCTGCCCGCCGGTACCGAGATATATAGTATCAGTGAAAACCGTGATGGAAAGACAACCATAGTCTACGAATACGGAAAACACGACTACAAATACAGAGACGGAAAAAGACACGGTCAAATAGAAGTCACCAAAGACCAAATAACACAAATAAACCGTGAAAACAAACTAAGAGAACTTGGACTCTAATAATTAATATTATGTTAAATAGGTTAGTATCTTTTCAATTTTCTCATATGACTATATATAATAAAACCTAATATTAAGTTTTCAATCTAACAAAAACACTATACAAAACTAACTGTATAAAAAGAAACAAAATAAAATCCAAAAAAAATGAGAACACTAATAAAAGGCACAATTGTAACATTGGTACTACTAATAGTAACCATTACACTAATCACAATCACTACATCTGCAACTGATGAACCAAAGATTGAAGAACTCGAAGAGCAACAACTACAAGATTGGTCCAATCGTAATGATACCATTTTCAAAAAAGGAATTCCTGTTGCGATATTCGAACACTATGAATACGAATTAAACCCAAACCACAGAAGACCAAAAATGCAAGCAGAACTTTGTTTCATACAGGTAGATGATGAACCACAAAATACTATTGATTTGATTAGATACATACACACAATGCACTCAACAAGTAAGATACAGGTAGAATTCAAAGACCAATATGACAGAATCCGAGTCTGGGGTAAAAGAATTGACTAAATTACTATAATAAGGTTTAAAATAAAAATCCAGTAATTGATTACTGGATTTTTTATTATCTATACCGCAACCATCCACGGAAAATCTGATGGTAAACCATCCAAGAAAAATGTCCCAGAATTCTTCTTCTTACCACCATGCTGATTATGTATCCACTCACCCTTCTCATTCTGTGCTTCTACAACCAAACTTACAGTCTCTTTCTCTGCCTCATAAAACTCTATACGGTCAGGGTAAACACATATAAAAACAACATCATCATAATCCTGTGCAGTTCTAATTTGCTGCCAACGAAAATGAGATCCAGTACCCCATAAAAATGAACCTTTGATTTCTTTCTTACGACCATTTACCTTACGATCATGCTCCGTACTATCAGACTTCTCTACTTTATTGCCCTTTGTAGACATATACTCCGCATAAATAAGCTCGAAATATTTACCCTTCTTTTTAGATGACATAGACTTCAAACTCATAAATGGTGAGTTTATATAAGGATCCTTAAATTGCTCCTTCTCTATCATACTAAAAACTTTACTACCTAAATATGCTTCACAATCCATCATAACAAATATTTATTTGTACAAATATACAAGAATATTTATAATTTACAAAATTATTTCAATTAAATAGAAAATATAATTATATTTACTAAAACAATTTGAAACAAAATGGCAATCAAAACAAAAATAAAAAAAGACCAACTCGGTCTCTACACAATCTGTGGCGGATATATATCCAGACCATTTTATGGAACACAATTCGAAGAAGGTGATTCAGTTAATACTCACCACTTTGGCGGATCGACCCGAGGAGGAGTTACGCTCTGTAATCAAAAAGAAACACACAATTTTAAGAAAGGTGGTATATTTGAATATTGGGTAACAACTGGTATAGCAAACTACGAATATAAAAAGAAAAAGTTTGAGAAAGGTTTTGAAAATCTTTTCGGTGGAAACTATGAAACATTCGAAGAATACCTCTATCTAAATACCGAATGGTATAGAAAACAAGACCAACATTTAGAAAAGACATACAAAGAACACAACTTAGCATTCATCAGAGAAGGTCGATTGAATAAAATTCTAAAAGATTTATAAACGAATTAGGATTATAATCATATAAATAAAAAACAAAAACACATATTATGGAAGAAGAACCAATGATGGAAAGACCATCTTACAGATGGGAAAACGAAAGATTGTTAATCACTGCAATCATGAACAAATTAGGCATCACAGAAGATCAGCTAGAAAACGAACCAAGCTGGGTAAAATCTAAAATTAGAGAATTCAACATCGACACTGTTTTAGAAAACTAAATAAAAAACCTCTGAGAAATCAGAGGTTTTTTATTTTAATGTGGACAATCGGAGAAGAATGATTATATTTGAATAAACAATAAGAGATATGGGAGTAATAGTATTTTTGATTGCAATATTAGTTGTCGGGTTTCTTAACGATTGTATTAGTAATAACTAAAAAAATTAAGTGATGTACAATAGAAACTTAGGCGTAAACTTACTCAGAAAATGGGAATTCGAAACTAAATTCAAAAGAGCACCAAAACAATGGAGCTTCGAACAACTCTATGACCTTTACCTACGGGCACAAAAAAGATCCGATAAAAGAAGAAAAGAACACTCCGACTTCATTAATAAAATAATAAAAGAAGTACAACCAAATGATAGTGAAGAACACCGTGTATATTTTAGTAGAGAACATGGGAAAACATATATGTACCGTATAAGAAAAGATAATGATTTTGGATGGTGTTACTCCACCGAACATGTTATATTCTCAAAAGATATTGTAGTTGGAAGAGACGAAAAATTAGAGTTCATCCTAAGCAACCAAAAACAATTCGAATTAGGTGAAGAACTCAGAAGATTAGATTTAATGAAGTCCAACTTCGATCGTCACATATTCGGTATAATTGAACAATTAGTAAATGAAAGTCTTTGCGAAAAATACAAAAACGTAAAAAACTACGATGTACCAAAAATAATCAAAATAAACCTCGCTGGAATAATATACTACGCTGCATTAGATAAAGAATCAAGAAACTCAGGATATGACTGGAAAAGATTCGAAATATTAGGTAAAGAAGAAACTGAAATAGTAGAACTCTAACTCTCTATATACCTAACTCACCTAATTTCAAATCCCCTACTTTCATTTCTAATTTCCTCTCATTATCTCAAAATACCTCTCCTTCAACATACTGAAATATTTATCATTCTCCATCCCATAGTTGCCCAACGCCCACATATCATTGTATTCCACAACCACATTCTCACCACTTTCTAATACCGCAACATCTATCGCATATGATTTAGGATACCTCAATATATTCTCACGAAATATATCCTCTATAAAACCCCTATCCGGAACCCTAAATGGATCCCCTAAATAACACCTAATGTCCTGAATTGGATCCCCTAATAAAGTCTTCCTTACATAACACCTCCATTCAGATACAATTGGCGATTCAAACGGCTTACATACTATTACCGGCGAATCCTCACTATATGGGTTTAAACAAAATAATAATGTCTTTGAAACAACCATACCCGTAAACATCTTTATTTGTACCGGCTTTACAAATAATGTTTCTCCTGCCTCTATCCTTTTCCTAGCTTCACCCATTGTTATCCTTTCCTCATCCCTGTTTGAATTATCAGGCACCCTCGGATCTTTTCCAAACCTAGAAAATATCTCACGCATAAACTCTACAGAACCAACAAACGGATTATTTAGAAATACCAAATTGTTTATACCCGCTAAATCTTCCATCCTAATCAATCTTGTTTCAACACCAGAGTCTAATGCACCATAAAGAGCACACGCTGCATCAAAGTGATGTGGCATATTCCCAGTGTTATCTGCTTGTACGTATAGTTTCATATATTATTAT
>Ga0078894_10004677_pt1 | contig 10501 bp, 4 predicted proteins | sample LauGreSu1BDMLBSD_2_FD_67506 | JGI IMG/M metagenome (GOLD analysis project Ga0078894, IMG submission 67506) | Freshwater lake microbial communities from Lake Michigan, USA - Su13.BD.MLB.SD (version 4) (version 4) | ecosystem: Environmental > Aquatic > Freshwater > Lake | place: Lake Michigan, USA... | reverse complement strand
ATTAGTTTATCAAATTCTTTTTTAACCTTTTCTTGGTCTTCTTGTACATCAGTTGTAAATGATGGTTTCTCATCTTTATCTACTAAAACTTCAGCATTAAAAAGAACTTCTTGGTCTTCAACCTTTTCATCCTTTTTTGTTTCATTGAATTTTTTAATGTGTTTCATAATTTATTAGTTATTTTGATAGTGTATATATTAAAATCACCTACTAAGAAAAGATAAATTAATATATATGTAAAAGTTTATAATAATAGATGTCAAATCATAAGAACTTATTATTTTTCAATAAAGAAGGGGATAATTTAAATTTTAGTTATAGTGATATAAATGATAGATTTGAAGGATCTATCATGTTTCACGAAAATTCAAACGATACGTTTAAAACTGCGGGTATTTATACATTAGAAAGAATTCCTTCTTTTGAGTTTGAAAATCCAGGTGAGATGTATTTAAATAAATTTCAACTATTCAATGAGTTTGGATTTGATTTTTATGCTGGTAAATATGTAACACAATCTATAACAAAGATTGAACCTATAAATAATGATCCTCAATTTTATTCAAAATGGATATATGGTGTTCAATTTGATATATTTTTTCCAATTGGAACAATAATTAGATTTAATTCTTCATTTTTAGAATTTACTAACCCACTACAAACATATACTGTTGTGTCTGTTAAAAAAGGAGCTATTATGATTATAAGTTCTGTTGATAATGCTACATTTGAAACTAACTATTATAATGATTATATCTTTGATGATACATATATTGGTAAGTCTATATCATCTGTTAATGCAATAGGTATTTATAATTATATAAACAATTCTTATCAAAATAATCTATCAGCTTGGAATGAGCCAAATTTCTACGATTTATTATACAAAAGAAAAAAACTTAATATTATAAATAGTGAATATAATGATAAGAATGTCACCGTAATAGAAGAAGAGATTACAGATACTAAGTTTTTTGAATACTACACATCAAATATCTCAAGTCAAGATTTAATAATAGAGGTTGCTTCAAAAACTGATTTACCTAAAATATACGAAGGTTCATTATCACTTGAATATACAGCCGGTACTTGGTCAACACCTGAAACAAATAAATTAGTTTTTGGAGGATTAGTACCAGAAATATTAAAACCTGGAAGAGAATTTAAAATAATTGGTTCAAATAATAATCAAAATTTCTTTACAGTTGCTAATATTCCAAATTTCTATGGAAATACACAACAAACATTTTATGAAAATAAATCTCAAGTTTTATTCAACAATAGAATATATGAATGTATTCAAGCCTATACTCAAAGTTTTGCTTTAGAATCAACTCAATTCATAACACCTGAAAGCGAACCATCTTATTGGACAAATGTAATATCTCATATAAAAGTTGATCAACAAGTAACTCCTGAATTTTTATCAACTTGTCAGTTATATTTAACAACTGATAAGTTATATTTCTCGCACGGATTCACACAAAGTAGTCAAGTAACATTAGCATCTGCTGCTGAAAAATACTCAAGTGATTTTAAATCATTCAATATAGAACTTTTCTATGAAAAAGGAAAGCTAAAGGCAGATTTAATGTATCCAAGTAAATATGTAGAAGTTAATTTCTATGAAGGTTCAATTGGTCCAACATACTCAATAGGTAGTTTCAATCAAACACATGAAAGATTAATTCAAGTATCCGAACCTTTAACAAAAGAACTAAATTATAACTTCTCATCAAATCATTCTGTAAATATCGTATTCACAGATTTAGATGAATATGGATTCAAATTATTAGTTAATAAACAAGTATTTGAAGAGGAAATAGTTTGGGTTTATAGTGGTGCTTCACCAGACATGGAGAGAACAATAGACCGAACACTAAGAGCTTGGTTGAAAAGAAATTATATACTTCTTCAAAAACTAGGTATAGTAGCTGATTTACAATATGTTGGATCATTTATTTCACCTTTTTATAATTCAATCAAATTACACACAGAATATCCAAACGTAGAAATGATTGTAAATGATGTTAAAGTTGGAACTACTGCTAACTATTACATAGAGCATTCAAGAGTTTTATTCAATGATATGGGTAGTTATTTATCATTTAATATCAACGGTGAAACATATGACCAAAATACAATATATCTAACAGGAACTTACTCACAATATCCAGATATACCATCAACATTACAATCATGGGTAGATGAACACAGTGGGTACTTAGCGACATTTGGAATATTAGTAACTAATATAAATAATTTATTAAAATTTGATGTAAAAAGATTAGATAGAAGATTAGATTACACAATCACAACCGGTAAAAGTAATCTACCAGGAATTAACGACTATACAATCACTAAAAAAATCAAAGGAAATAATGGAGTTATTATTACTTCAAATGAAGTTAGATTAACAGAATCTGCTTCAGGAACCTACTCATTTGAAGATGCTGGCTTTGCAACAGGAATGGCATTTTCTATAAATAATACATTTCACACTTGGAATAACACAGAATTTAATGTACAATTCTTAGATCCAGAAGTTATGAACTTGAGCTATCAAGGACCTTTCTGGGGAACAAAAGATCCTTCTTGTAACTCATCTGCTTTTATAACATTAGCATTTGAAATTGGATTTGGTCAAACAGCTTGTGATCCAATAATTGGACCAACTGGTAGTGCGGGAGGTGGTCCATTTAATACACAACAGTTTAGTTCGGCATTTAGTTTAACATATAATCCAAATGCTTATACGACAAACACATATAATTTACAACAATATAATGGAACTAATAATTTAGTTGATATATCTTATATTCAATTATCTAACTCAATTTACGCATTTGGTGATGAAGTTATAGTGATGGATGCGTTTTTAACAGATTATATAACTAACATACCACTAGTTGGAAACACACAAAGTAAAAAAATGGAATTTAATCCAATTAATAACTATTTATATTGTGTTTCTAATCAAATTATTTATGCTATTGATCCATTGATAAATACAGTTGTTAAATCAATGACATTTTCTAGTATTATTAATGATGTTAAATTTAACACATCAAATGGTGATATGTATGTATCTTTTATAAATTCACCAACTGTTAGAGTATATAACTCAAATAATACATTAACAACAACTTTATCATCATCAACAACAAACTTTCCAACAGGCGTTGTATCAACTGGAAAGATGGCATTTAATGAGTTTGAAGGTGATATGTATATTCAAACTTTTGGATCATTAGATCAAGTTATAAGAGTTAATACAGACAAAACTATACAAACATCTTATGGTATACCGGGATTAACAGGTTCTTTATTCTATGAGCCAGTAAATGAATCAGTTTATGCTTATGATACATCAAATCTTTGGAGAATTGATAATGGATTAACAGTTTCTATATCAGGAATTGCTACATCACCATTTAATGATGTTATATTCAATAATTTAACTGGTCAAATGAATATATCAGATACATCAACAGCTTTCAGAGGACTAGATTTAATTACAAATAATATAGGATATACTTCATATCTTGGCAATTATGGATATTTAGCACTAAACCAATATGACGGAAGTATTTATATGTCATCTAAAGGAAATAACGCAATATTGGTTATAAATCCAGTTGATGGAACATCTCTTAGTATTAATCCAATGTCAGCCATGACGGATAAAATAATTTATAACCCTGAAAGAAAGTCAGTATGGACAATACAACCAGGATTAAAATCTATTATAGAAGTTGAAGTAACATTAAATAGTACAATAACTCCTGAAATCACACCATCAATTCCTGTCTCAGAAGACAATAGATATGGAACATTAGATCCTAACTACGCACCACATGAGAGTATTTGGTTAAAAACAAAAGAATATTTAAGAAAACCAAGAGAAAACTTTTCTAATGAGACAAGAGTCGAGTATTACTGGAAGTGGTTATCTGATACATCACCTGAGTTTTTCATCTATGATTTTTCAGGAACACAATTAACTTCTTCAGGTAGTTATTCATACACAGGACCTAAACCACTACCAACAGTTGTTTTAAATAAAAAACCAAATAAAGAATTAACAAAAGTAGGAGAACCAGAATATCAACAAACAATATTTGATGAGGTTCATTATCCACTTAGTTATATTGATGATGAAACAAATATATCAACAGCACCAGAACCATTAGAACTATTCTTAGGATTCAGAGCTGATGATGAAGGAGCTATAAGATCTATACTACAACTTTATAAAAAAGAGGATGTTTCTTTAACAATAGATTCAACATCAACTAATAACACTTTTATAACTTTAGAAACTTTAGATATAAACGGACCAGATAAAAGAGGTTTAATAAAATTAAACACAAATTCATCTGAATACTTTACAGAAAAAGGTCTTAAAGAAGGTCAATTAATAGCCATTTATATAAAAGATAATGTAAATAAAAAGAAACAATATATTTCAGATAATAATGGTACGATTGTTAGAATTAGAAATGTTTTTTATAAAACTCTTATTGTTGATTTCTTAGAAGCAAACGATTTAATATTTTCAGAAAGTACTCTTATATCAGATTATCCATCAGTTGGAAATAAAACATATTGTAGATTTGATATTAAAGTAATTGACAGAGAGATTGGTAGATTTATAACATACGGTCAAACTGAAATTGAAGATGTTAGATTCAAAACAGAGTTAGGTAATGTTGGTAAGCTAATAGCACCAAATGAGGTATTCATTTTCAAAGATTATGATGTTCTAGAAGGTGGTATTGATTGGACTTATCTTAATAAGAAAAGAAAGGAAATGTTAATGATGAAACACTTGATATATCCTTATATCGGTGCTTATAAGTCAATTATTAACGCAATTAACTTCTTTGGTTATAATGATTTACAATTAAATGAATATTACAGAAACATAAATCCACAATCTGAGAAATTCTTAAAATTATTTAAACAAGAAATTCCAGATATATTTGATAACACGGTTGAGGGATGGACTGAAAGTGACTTTATTACAAATAATTTTCCTAATGATGATTATGAAGAAACTCGAATGTTTAACCTAACATATAATATCACAGATAAAGAAGGTAATAAAATAATTAACTATTCTATAGATGAGGTAATTATTAAATTACAAGGTCTTAAATACTGGTTAAAGAGAAATATTATACCTTTGACTCACAAAATACTTGATATTACAGGCAGATCTTATTTTAAAAATCAAACTGAAATAATACACACATCGTATGATATTCAAATGATTAATATCAAACAAAATATGACACCAATATCATTTAAGTTAAATGAGGCTTATTTAATGCCTATTAATAGTGGCTCAACTGTTTATAACTGTGTTATTGATTTTTATTCAATAGTTGATGGAATTGGAGCAGATAAAAATCCAACAGGACTGGTAACTCCACCAAAACCATTCAATGGAATGAATCTTGAATTACCAGATTATTTTGATATAACAATTAGAACATACAAAACATATAAAGAATGGGCACCATTCACTACATATAACAAAGGTGATAAGATTACTTACTTTGGAAAGATATATGAATCTCAAATAGACGGTAATAAAATTAAGAATCCTAGAAAATACGAAAACTTGATAGGTTGGGTATCTGGTGCTTCTTATTCAGTAACAAACACTGTTGAATATAATAGAGATGTTTTTGTTTATAGTGGATTAGGAACAATGTCTGCTACTGCTAGTTCAATTATTCCACCAATTAATGACACAAATAATTGGTTAAAAATAACTGAGTGGAAAGAAATAAATTACGAACCGGTACAGAATATTAAAGAATTTAGAAAAATTACCAAACCAGATGATACAAGAGTTTACTCAACAGGCAATAATTTTAATACGATATTACCATTTAGTACTCCGGTTGATATAAATACAAATTCAAGTTCTTCAGAAAAAAGTAATAATAGTTTAAATCCGATATTACCATTTAACTTTACTATTGATTCTAATTTGGATCCATTTATTGTAATTGAAGTTACTTCAGATAATGGATATGGATTGATATACAGAGATAAGAAAAACTATGAGATAAGAGGTCTTAAAGATTTAACAGAACCTACTAGATATATTGACTTAATAGGACCATTTCAACCAATAACACCTGTTTATTAAAAATAAAAAAACCTCTGTGAAAACAGAGGTTTTTATTTATTGACTAAGTTATTAACCAGCAACTTCAGTTGTTGATTCAACTTCAATAGTTTCTTGATTTTTGAATTTTTCATATTCAATACCATCTTCAAAAGTCAAAACCCAGTTTTGTACATCTGTTGATAGATTTTTACTAGCTGTTTCATAGTAATTGAAGATTTTGCTGATATTTCCAATTCTATAAAGAACGTTAGCAAATGTATAAGCATCTTTTGAAAGACCTTTTACTTTATGTTTAGAAATCAAGTGATAAATATAAGTGATTTCAGTAGCATTAACTTCAAATGATAACAAATCTTTATCATTTGTATATTTAGCATCTTTCAAACTAGACATCATGTTTGTTAATTCGATAGCAAAGAATACAGTATTAACATCATACTCCATTTTTGTTAAAATTAAGTCTGTTAAAAACTTATGTTGAGGTCTATTCAAATGAAAATTAAACTTAGCATCTTTAATAGATTCAACGAAGTCGTGCCACATTTGTTGAGCTGTTTGATAAAGTTCATCTTTTTCTTGTTCAGATTTACCTTTACCTGATGTGTTTTTCATATAATCCTCAATTGATTTGATTTTAGAATCTAAGTTAGATTCTTCTTGAGGAGTCATGATTATATTATCCATTTCATTTTCAAAAAATGATACTTCTGGCTTTACTACTTTTGTTTCAATCTTTTCCATATATAATTTATTTATTTTATTTTTTATTATGCTATAAATTCATCTTCTACTTTACCATCTTTCTTTTGTTCTTGGTAAAGCTCCTCAACTTTATTAGCTCTTGCTACTTTTTCAACACCATATTTATTAACAATTGCTGAGAAAGTATTTAAATCAGTTTTAATAAACTTGATTTTACCTGTTTCAATATTAATATTGATTTTATCAATCTCTTGTTCCATTAGAATTGTAATTGATTCATCATCAAAAACACTAACTAAATCGTCATTAATAGAAACCAAAATTTCTTTTTGAAGAATGAAAGCAAAATGATCAGGAACTTTTGATACTTTGATTAACTCTTTTTGTTTTTCACAACCTACGAATTGGAACTTGATGCTCACCGGGAAGGATTTTTTGTTAAAGACTTCATAAAATCTTGCGATTGCGTCTTCAGATACCTCATAAAATTTATCCATGTTATTTTAGAATTTATATTTTTTATTTATAAGTTCTGTAGTGGTGAAAGTTTAGTTATTAAAGTAAGAAAATTAACAATAAGATTAAAGATACAACAGAGACAGTTGGTATTACTCTATATCTGATATTATCATAATATTTATTACTTCTAAATGGACTATTGGGTAATGAAAATCCTAAAACTACAAGGTATGAATATTTATCAACCTTTTTAATTTCATAAAAATCATACATTTCTTTTAGACCTTTTGAGTCTAAGTATTCTGATAAATTATTACTATACTCTCTTATAGATGTCTCAGCTACCTTATCAATATCAGACTTTCTAAGATTATAAGGCTCACCTATAACCTCATTAGGTATGTTAAGAACATTATAAATTCTATAAGCATTGTCAATTCTAGCACCAAAAACTTGTTCTAACTCTGTGCTATTTAATCTAAGAACTTTTTTAAATTCTCTAAATATTTTTATCTTTTTATAAAAAGAAATTTTACTTGCCATATTAATTATATTATTTAATATCAATTTGTTTAACCATCTCCCTTACTTCCCATATCCTGATTTGTTGCTTTTGGATCGTGTAAGAATGAATTGATTCCCTGAGCCTCATCTCTAAGACCTTTTAATAGATAAATCATTTTATCTAATTTTTGTAATTGAGTCTCACCCTTAGCATCTTTATAATAAGAATCATCCGACTTTTTACTTTGAACAGCACCACCAGCACCAGGTCCTGCCTTAACAACAGGTCTTTTAGATATTTCAGAAGTTTGAACTTGTAGCATTTTAGCAAACACACCACTTCTACTTTCAAGAACCTTTAACATATTACTAAACATAGTAGAATCTAAAGCAGATAACATTGCTATATTACCAGTAAGCATTGTAAAGGATCTAACTCTAATAGGATCTAAACCATTAAGTGCCGAACTAAAGTTTTTAATAGCCTTTGCCAATTTATCATAAGCAGAAGCTATTTTAACCATACCATTAGCAACTCTTTGAACCGGATCTAACCCCATCATAGAAGCAAAAGAACTAGACTTATATCCACTCATACTATTAACTAAATTTTGGTAATCTAAAATATTTTTAGACATCTTTTTAACAAAATTCGGATCTATTTGAGTATCAAAATATTTTTTATTTCTACCTAAAATAGCAGCAGTATAAGCCATTTGAGTAGCATATCTTGTTATTAAACCAAGGTCTGAAGGATCTGTATCACTTTCAGATAAAGATTTATAAACATCTATAAAATTAGTTATAGAGTTTTTAACACCATCCGCCCAAGCCGCAGTAGGATAAGCATTCCAAGCATCAGGTCCAGCCGATGAGAAAGCACTAGCTGCATCAACCAATGACCAAGAGATGGTAACTATCGCATTTTGCATGTTTCTAATAACATCATCACCAGATGTAAACCAACCAGTATCTTCATGTAAAGCCTTGAATACAGGAGCGAAAGCACCCAAAGCAGCACCAACACCCTCACCCCAACTCTTAGAAGGATAACCCTCATCAAATGTTGATTTATTTTTAGCGAATATATTAGCCGAATCAATTATACCTCTAGTTATAGTTATTATGGCTTTACTCATTTTCTGACCACCAGTAAATGGGAAGTCTTCCAACATTTTATAAACAGGAGCGAAAGCACCAATTGCTAAACCAACACCCTCTGACCAAGCCTTAGTTGGACCTTTAACAAATGCTGCCTTATTATTAGCGAAGAATCCAGCCGCATCAACAATACCCTGAGAAACTGTCATAATAGCAACGGCAAAATCTTTAGGACTAACACCACCACCGCCAAAAATACTTAGAATACCACTATTCATTAGCATCATATAGATAGGCGAGAATGCACCCAATGCTATGGCTATACCTTCAGCCCACTCTTTTGTAGGACCACCTGTGAAGTTTCCTTTATTTAAAATATAAGCAGCACTAACTATTGTTTCGGCTATTAATTTAACAGCCTCACCACCGGCTTCTAATGCTAAGTAACCTAAACCAAAAGATCCTAAAATAAGCGTACCTAGAACTAACATAGCAGTACCAAATCCGGTCATAGATAATCCAACACCAAGAGCCCATCCAAAACCAGGATAATTACCATATTTACCCTTACTTAATATGGAAGCAGTCTCAACAATAGTCTCAGCAACAAGTAATATCATAGCAGCACCCAATAACAAAGCAACAGCACCAATACCAGTAACAGCTATGGCACCTAAAACACCCATAACCATAGCAAATGGAATCATAACAGCAACAACACCAAGTGTCCATAAAATTGGTGGGAATTTCTTATAATTACCCATTGCCAATATGTGTGATGTTAACATTATAGCCGTTGCTACAACAATGATCATTACAGCACCCAAGAGCTGACTCAATCCACCATCAGCCATAGCCAATAATCCCAAAATAACAACACCTGGAATAAAAGCAATAATTGAAAGACCAACACCAAGTGCCCATTTCCAATCTGGATACTTTTTATAATTACCTAAAGATAATATATGCGAAGATATCATAATAGCGGTTGCTATAACAACTATTAAAAGACTACCCATAAGAGCGTCTTTTATACTAACCTTCAATTTATTTAGAAGCGCCATAGCACCACCAACAGCGACAACTACAACAGACAAGGCTATACCATATAAAGTAAGTTTAAATAATGTACCAGCAGGAATTATTTTTGCCATTGATAAGATATATGATGAAGCCGTTATAGCAATAGCCACCAATACCATAAATACAGGTATTTTAGGAACATCACTCCATTTCATCTCACCAACTGCTTTTACTATACCCTTTAAGCCAAATGATATAACAGTGAAAACAGCGGCAATAGCAATAGCTGTCAAGAACTGAGTAAAGCCTATAACCTTAATCTTAGAAAATGCTATTGAAGAAACAGCTATAGCATATGAAATAGCAATTAATAGAACAGGCAATGAAGCCGCGGCTATTAAAAGCTGAACAGGAGTTAATCCCTTAAAAGCTGATAACATTTTATTCAAGCCATAAGCGATAATAGTAAACGCCAAAGCTATAAAAATTGTAGTTAAAAATTGAGCGAATCCAATTGGTTTAACTAATTGTAAGGCCCAAGAAGCACCAGCAATACCTAAAGCA
>Ga0078894_10004676_pt1 | contig 10501 bp, 18 predicted proteins | sample LauGreSu1BDMLBSD_2_FD_67506 | JGI IMG/M metagenome (GOLD analysis project Ga0078894, IMG submission 67506) | Freshwater lake microbial communities from Lake Michigan, USA - Su13.BD.MLB.SD (version 4) (version 4) | ecosystem: Environmental > Aquatic > Freshwater > Lake | place: Lake Michigan... | reverse complement strand
AGGATTCCAATTTTCATAGTTTAGTGGTATATTTTTATATGACGATACAATTCCTGAAGACGATGGTAATTGCTGTTCATATATAATCCTACAATTAAATACGGCAACATTTCCATATTTATTGTAGGGATTATATTTATGAACGAGTATACCTTGTATCACCTGATTACGAAAAAAATAACGTATCTGACGGATAGAGTGGAAGAGAACCCCTTGTTGTTGCCCATTTTAACCGAATATCATTACCATAAACAATATCTAGAGAAGAGGATGTATACAGGGGCTGCTCCCCTGATAGACTATCTACAACAAAGCGATCAGGAAATGATTCGTCGTGAAATATTAAAACTTCAACTCTAACTAGAGTATATGGAAGAATGTATCATTTGTTTCAATGAAACTCCACCGGCTCATTTCGTAGTCTTTCTGTGTACACACAAGGTCTGTGTACACTGTTATCCTAGGTTGAGAGTTCCTCTTTGTCCCATTTGCAGTCGGCGTATCACGTTCCCTGTAGAACAACCTCCTACGAATCGTTTATGGTGCGGGGGCGCGATAATTGGGGTTCTCATAACAGTCTTGATTTTGAACTACCGCAATATCATTTTTTAACGTGTATACAGGGTCGCTGGAATACTTGAGGATGGTCTGATACGTCTTGAAAAAAGATTGATTGTTCTTGATGACAGCCTCGTATTTCTTAAGGTTGGTAAAGGCAGACTCACTGACTGCTCCCTGTGTTTTGAAACGATTGTTGCTAAGGTTGCGGACAGTATACATAGGCGTCATGGCAGGTCTGCATTTTCGGTTCATGTAGTTGTTATACTCGTGATAATAGGGAGCGTTGGTAAGGATTCTGCATCGGTCGGGAGGAACAAAGAGTCCATTTTTATTTTTTCCAAGCATTTTTAAAGGTATGTCCGAAATGGTACACGTCCCTGACGAGGTGACACACCGGGCTCCTGTTTTCCTATAAATATGGAGCGGTCTGGACGAGGGGATTCCTCCACCTACGTACACAATACCTTCGTTCTTCTTGTTCACGGGGATGTTAATCATTTGTTTAAAAAACATAGTATAGCTTGACAAAATATATTTAGTATAAATATGTATAGTTTACTCTTTGCATTTGTCTTATGTATATATTTGTGGTTCTTTGTCCGCCGTGAAGGACTGGACGAGCCTCCTGCCACTTCAACGAGTGCAACCACTTCAACTAGTGCTTCTGTAGGTGCTTCTCCTGCGAGTGCAACCAGTGCTCCTGTAGGTGCTTCTCCTGTGAGTGCAACCAGTGCTCCTGTAGATGCAACTGGTCCTCCTGTAAGTGCAACTAGTACAACTAGTACAACTGGTGCAACAACTGCAACAGGTACAGGAGCAACAGGGTCGCAATCCATGTGTGATGTCGCCAATGCTCAAAATGAAGCCGATTTGAATGCATTGGATACAAAAATAACAGCTGCACTTGCTTTATCAGAAACCATTAAAAAAATGGAGGCCACCCTCCAACACAACACCACACAGATTGAGACCATCATCAATACGCAATTGACTTCGCTTATCAACGGTAAACGTTAATCGTCATATGATTTTCCACCGACAAATTGTCCAGGCTGCAATTCAATCGGTCGTTGTCCAAGTGATGCATGAGCACCTTCTTGTCCGTAGGAACATCGCTCATGAAAGCAAGAAACATCAGTCGGCTCCGCATGTACTGTTTCTTGTTGATGCAAATGACATTGTATCCCTGACAATGGTTCTCTGTATTTGGAATCACCTTCCAACTACCGGCCTTCATCTTCCGTTCAATCACGCCTGATTCGTAGACACGGAATTCGGACCCTTCAATGGTGAGTTCCTTCATGCTTTAAAATGTAATGACTTAAATAGGAATAACTTGGTTCAATTTTATTCCATTAATATATGAGCAGTACTATGTTTTCTACCGAAGCTCTTTCTAGTAAGGCAAGTCTTATCATTCTATTCATTGGTATTCTTGTCTGTATTGCGCTTGGAGTTCTTCTGTTCATGACCTCCAACAAGTGTACAAAGGAAACCATTACCACCAGCATTGTAGAAATGGAGGAATCCAAACAGGATACTCTGTTATGCAACTTACTCATCAAGTCCTCCTACAATAGCTGTGCCACGGGTAATTTTATGAATGGATGGGTCAATGTGTGTGCTCTAGATAGGGTCATCAAATACGGATGCCGTGTGCTGGACTTTGAAATTTACACGGTGGATAGTAAATGTGTCGTCGCAACGTCCAATTCTATGAAACTCACGGAAAAGGGGTCCTACAACAGTATACCCATTAGTACGGTCTTGGAACATGTTCGCAATACGGCGGTATCTAGAAGTAGAAGCACTGAAAAATGCCCCAATCCCAATGAACCTCTCTTCCTTCATTTCCGATTGAAGACCGACGTAGAAACCACCTACAGTGAACTTGCCCGGTCCATCACGAATCATGTAGGTGATGTCTTGGTATCTCCTAGCTACAACATTAAAAATTATCAAGACTTTTGCAGTACCATGACATTCAAAGATTTGAAAGGAAAGGTGGTCATCATCATAGACAAGTCGGGTGCTCCTCTAGAAACCGGTATACTAGGCGAAGTATGCCACATCATTGGAAACGGTCCTTCTTTCCATTCATGGAACTACAATGACATTGCCTTTTCTCCCGATGAAGGTATACTAGATTTTAACAGTGGAGGCAACATGACGTATTGTTCACCACCTCTATCGTTTTATCCTAAAAATTACAGTTCGGTCTTACCGATTCAATACGGAGTTCAAATGTGTGGATTGTGTTTTCAAAACAATGATGTTCATTTAAAAACCTACAATTCTATTTTTGATGAACAAAAGTGCGCCTTCATTGTAAAAACCAAGGGAGTGTATACACCCCAACAAGTAACTGCTCCGACGTTAACCTCAAATCAACAGTTGGTTCCATAAAAAGCAAAAGTAAAATTAAAAATATACAATAGAAGGGTATGTTGGTAGATTGGTTAAAAACCATGTTGATTTTCCTTTTGTGTTTTTTCTGCATCATGCTGATTCAAATGGGAGGTCAACTTAAAAACTTACAGGAAAATTGGGGAGCCTATCGTTGCAATCCTGCCATCATTCCGATAGCAGGATTTCTTGCTCCGGAAGGTGCGACCATGAGCACGTCGGACAACATGTCCTACTGTATACAGTCCGTCATGGCATCCATGGCTCCGACGGTTCTCCAACCTCTTACCTATTTACAAAGCAAAACCACCAGCATGGTAACCAATTTGACGGATAGCATGTATGCAGCCAGAGAGCAACAAGTTGCAGCTCAAAACAAATCTGCTTCTACTACCAATTCAGTATACTCTATGTTTGGCAACATCATTGTGACCTTCAATGTCATTATCATCAAATTGATTGCAGCTCAAGGAAGGTCCGCCGCCATCATGTCAACGTTCATGCATGTTCTAAACACCGTCAAACTGACCTTTGAAAGCATGTGGGCAGGAACTCCTGGAGATATGATAAAGGCGTTAGGTAAGTGAGCGATAATACAGGGCAATTTGGGTGAGTATACTGACCGCATACAATTCATAAAGATAGCTAGACGAGGCCAACAAAAAATAAGCATCAGCTTGCGCCAACGAATCGGCGAACGTGGTTTCCATTTCGGTATACAGAGTCATAAGTTCCGATTTATAAAGAGTATACTCTAGGTTGACTGGAATATACGCACGAACAAGGTTCGTAATCGGAAGAGAATTGGAGACGGTTCCATTGGTCATTGGCAACATAATGAAGGTATCGGTCACGGGAGCGGAGGAGCTCGTAGAACTATAATCCGGTATACTGGAAGGAATGGTAAGCGTCAATACCAAATCTATTCCATACAAAAAGGGAGCTATGGTAGATGTCCCTACAATGGTTCCGTAGAACCGTAGTATATCTCCTTCCATCAAAGGAACACGGGAATAAGACGTGGACGAGGGAGCGGGCGACCCAATCGTATAGAGTATGGTACTGACTATGCTTTGCAACGACTCGTTGGACAAGGTTTCTAAAATGGTAGAAAGTCGCTGATAGAGGGATACGTTGATTTTCTGAGCAACGTACGGATGCAATTCAGAAAGACCCGACCCCAGAAAAGCAAGGTAGGTTTCTACCAACGTAGTATACGTAGAGCCATTGTAGTATCTAGCATTTAAAAAATTAACGGATTTCAACAAAGAAGTTGCAATACGATTTACCCGGACATAACGAGCAAAGGAATCGTAGTTTTTATACCAGAATAAGTTTTGAAACAACCGTAAATCCACATTCAAGGTAAAGATACGGTTTGCTGAGGGTGCGTACACAATTGTATCCACACAAATGTCAGACAGCGCCGGTAGAAGAAAAGATTGACACGTGCGTGAAATGGAAAGGGGGGTAAGATTCAACACCGACAACTCTTCATTAGCTGTATACACATACGATTGTAATGGGTCTACAACTACAGAACAACAATCCATGGTTTGTAGTGCTGCATTATACTCGTCCAGAAGACTCATAGTCTAGGGTGGGATTATTATGGCGCAATGATGACTTGCATCAAATATTGTTTGGAAGGAATCTCGCTGGTCGTATAGGGAGAAATAGTCGTCCTATACAATAAAATATCGTAATTCTGAAACGAACATCGCCGATTGGCGTGCAATTCAGTACGAAGGGACGCTACCATGGCCGGTATACTGGCAACACGATTTCCAAGTTCGGTCGCATAATCGGTTTGTAATTGAGACACAATGGTCGCTTTGTTTTTGTAAGGATAGGAAAGTGTACTATGTTCTCTCAAGGAAACGTGCCTAACCCAATCCTCCATGATGGTTTGTCCTCCACAATCAAAATCACCGAGGGGTTTAAACACACTGGAATATTTACTGGCGTCTCCTCGTAGAAAAGACATCAAATTTTCCAGTGTAATATACGTCGTCGCCTTTGCATCATACAAAAGAGTTGTCAATGGAACATTGATAGAAATGTCGGCTTCCTGAAGAGTAAACCTCATACCATAGACGCCGATTTGATTTCATCCAAAATGGACAACATGATTTCATCAATGCCGGTTCCATCGTTCGTCCCGTCTAAATAGCCTTGATACAATTCGTTGACGGTTAATTTGACGGAAGTTGTCAATTTGATGGTATTGAACGTTTGAATGGCGAATTTGGGTGGAATGGAAAAAGCAGTGACCAATTGGTCAATGATGTTTAAAATGGTGCGTTTGTAGCTACCTCGGTAGTTTTTGAGCAAGAGGTTTTCTTTGTAAGCCGTGAGGGCGTTGACACTTGCGGTTCGTTCGGTAGGCAGTTCATCTAATAACGTCGAAAAGGACGTTGTTAGTGAAAAATCGGTCCGGAGTTGAAAAGCTGTTTTCACCGTTCCATTTGCAAATGCCGTCCTCATACCCTACTTTGTTAAAATTCTAGAGACCCATCCGGCTTGATATTGGCAGTAGCATAATTTTTAGGAGTGTTCTTAGCATCAATGAACGACGTGGACCCTACCAGCGAGTTCTCAATGGCGGCATAATTGTTAAAAATGGTCATGTATTCCGAATTGTTGGTGTGTCCCATGATGAATTGTCCTAAAAAGGATGGTGTGCTTATCCCGGCAAATACACTGTTGGCCGTCGCACCATAGGTTCCATCGTTTGTTGCTGTTACACCACTGGCAGCCACAATTCTAAATTTGTAGGACCGGTCCGTTAAATTACGGTCGGCCGTAGGAGTAATTTCATACTGACTTTCACTTGATACGGCAATGACGTTAAAGGTAAGTTCGTCGCCGTTGATGAATTCACCGAACGTGGTTCCTGCCGTGGTAGTTTGCCGATAGGCAACTAAGTTTTGGTAAATGCCCGTTGCTACGGCAGGAGTCAATTTGTCGGACATGAGTTTTTTGTATGCCTCACGTCCCAAGTTGTAATAATCATTGGCAAGAAGCAATCTGCTTTGCGGCTGAAATAACGTAAACGCACTGGTAGAATTAAAAATGTCTTCCGAAACAGCAAGAATTTTCTCCTCAATCATGTTAATTTGGGTAGTATTAATGCTTGCCGATGTCATCGCAGCTGACATGCTAATATCACTTTGAGAACATAAGAAGTGTGTCGCTAACGAAACAGTTACACCGGAAAGAGTAACACCCGGCGTCAATCTTACTTGCTGAGTTAACAAATTCGTCAACGTAGTGCTCGCTCCCGTGGTAAACTGAACCAAATACCCGCTCGTACCTGAATCCGCCCACTGGAAGAGACTGTTCATGTCGTAAGGATGTAACTTAAAATCAAACGTGGCTTTCACCTTGTCTTCCATCGGAGACTCGGACAACAGTGCATGTGCACGCAACGCTACATCCCACTGAGGAACAGCAATGCTGATGGCGCTGGAGCCAGCGGGTTGTGCACTCATAAGTATACTACATATTTTAATTGTAATTTTCTGTTATTTCAAACGAAATAGAATAGTCATTGTTGTTCATGTCCAAGACATGACCGAACCGGTTGAGCAACCGAATCCTTAATTTCTCTAACTTGACCGGACCAAAATAATCCCGCGTTTTAAACAACAAGTCCGACCCATTGTTGAACATGACCGTGTTGGAATTCGTAGTGACCGGTATTCTTGCCATGATAGTATTTCCTAGATAAAAGGGAGAACCATTTAATCCATGGGTAATAGAAATGACAGCATCGGTAACAAAGTTGCTTTGATAATCGTCTACGTCTACAAAAAAATAATTGTCAAAGGCGGTAGAGTAGGACCCTTCACTGACGCACTCTTTGATACCTACATATTTCGCTTTGCGAAACCCGAGAGACCATCCAGCGGTTTGTTGGAGAAGTAATCCTGGAACTTCAAAATCCACTGTATAATTTCCTGAACTATTCAGGAACAGAGTGGTTTTGGAGGTGTTAATGTCTACCGAAATGGACCGGTTAGGAACGCCAAGTATGGTAGGAGATACTTGCACCAATTCTACACCCGACATGTCATCAGACGTGTAGTTTCCCTCGGGAATTTTAAAGACGTAGACCACTTTGGTAATGTTGTCTATGACTTTAAACTGATTGTTCATCATAGAATCTGAAAAAGCATACCAATTGTTGGGGATTTCAATGGACGATATCTTCAAGGAAGTTACCTTTTTAATATTCTCCGGGCAAGTATACACAAAATCACTGGATTTGGTAGTCGTGTAATGATGGCGAAACGTTGTGTCAATGCAAAGTAAACGAGTAATGGTTTGGCGGTCAATGGGGTTGATTTTATGAGAACTACCTCCCTCTACGTTGCTGATACAGGCATTGATTTTGAATTGTTCTTTTAACTCTTCTAATCGTGCAGCGTCTTTCTCTGCTTGTGTCGGCAAACAAATGGTTTCATAATGAGCCTTGTCGGCCTTGGTACTTTTTTGAACGGGTTTTGCCCGAATACGAGGATCCATAGATTGTTGCTATAAAAAAGTAAGTATACCATAGACGAAAATCTACAGAAAGACTATGGATGTCATTACAAACCTCTATAACAATCGGGGGTATTTGGATATTCATGCCATGGATGTTCTGATTACAATTTGTATCTTTCTGGTGACCATTGTCATTACTGGGTATGTCAATTACCAATCCATGTTGATGGCCATTCGTGCCGACTGGGACGTTTACCGATGCAATCCTCTGGTCATGCCATTTACGGGGGTCGTCATGCCAGTAGAGGGTAAATCCAACTCCTCTCTCACCATGGAAAATTTTCAGTACTGTTTAAAGAGGGACACGGCCATTTCACTCAGCATTGCCACAATGCCCCTTGAATTTCTCATGTATACTACGGTTGAGTTTTTAGACGGACTGCAAGAGGGTGTTAACATGTCCATGAACATTACGCAATGGATATTGAATAAAGTACTTGAAGAACGAGACAAGATTTTTAACCAGCTTAAACAGGTGGTTGTTCCCTTGCAAGAAATCTTGACGTACATTCGGGATTCCATCGCCAAAGGCAATGCTGTCATGACCACGTCCTTGTATGTCGTCATGAACATGTACAATCTTATCATCTCGGGAACCATCAATGTCATGAAAGTGTTAAGCAACATGATTATCATTTGGACCGTTGCCATGTTGATTGTAGCAGCCATTGCCTTTGCTCTCATTGCAACGGGCATTGGTGCCGCTGCAGGCATTCCCATGTATGCCAGTGCTGTTGCCACGTTGGTAACGACCATTGTTCCTGGTATTGTCATGTATGCCATGATGCGTACTCTGATTACGGCCATTAGTTCAGTTGCCGTAGACAAACCTCCTCCAAAACCTACACTTAAAAAGAAGAAGAAAAAATAAACCTATAGGATATGGTCCCTTTATTGTTATTGATAGGTATACTTTTCATTCTCTCTTTGAATTGGGCTCTTTCCTCGGTTCAATGGACCGAATTTCGTGATATTACCAAATATTCCCCGGTGAACATAGACGCCATGAGCACACTTTTACTTGTTCCACGACAAGACGAATCCTCCTTTAGAGAAGAACTCCAGTTTGTCAAATAAATCGTTTTAATTTGCGAGTTGACGTATACATTTTTGTAAGACCTTGGAAGAGTCCGCAGGGAGCAAGCTTCAAAATGTTTTTGATACCCACCTTGGATAACGTAATATCGTTGCAGAATTTGGCTCGTCGGGACTTAGCTGGCATACGATACAGGCACATTTTTTTTCATGGTGTAATACAAAAGAAGGAATAAAATAGAAAAGTGGCACAGCAAGACGATATAGAGGTAGACAAAATAAGGCGACAACGACGACATACAGACATCCACCATGGCCTTGACCGTCTTTCTAAACTCTTCGCGATTCATCAATTCAATACATTGCGACAGCATACACTAAAGGATAAGTTTTTATGCGAATAAAAATCGCATAAAAAATAAACGTCGGAAGTATGATTTATCATGCATCCCCTACATTCTCCTTTGAGAGTGTCCAATTGATGCACCCTAAACCCATCCACGACCATTATTTTTTATCCAACATTTTATCTGGCGGAAATGAATTATTGCTACAGACACCCAAATGTGTTTCCAAACAAGGTATCATTATGTCGGCCAATAAAAAATGCATTGATTTTGTCATTCCCTCGCATCAAGAAGAGTTCTTTCAATGGATGCTAGGGTTGGAGGAGCGACTTCAACAGTTAATTTACGAAAAACGAAATATATGGTTCATGGAAGATACCTTAGGAATGGACGACATCCAGCAATCTTTTGTCTCTATGATTAAAACCAAGGGAGATGTTCATACCTTACGTGCCTTTTTACCTTCTTCTTCGTTAGCTACGGACCCCATTTTATTTAATGATGCGAAATTACCTATTGAGGAATCTTCCATTAAGGAAACCACCTCGTTGATTGCCATTCTACAATTTGTAGGAATTCGCTTCAACCAACAATCCTTTCAAGTGGTAGTTCAAATCAAACAGTTAATGTCCGTGTCGTTGCCGACAAAATGTCTCATTCAGCCAACATTGCAAGATGAAAGTATACTTGCCAAAGAAGAAGAAATCAAACGAGCTCAGTTCGAATTAGAGGAATTAAGGCGAAAATTAAAAAAGTGAATAAATTATTATGTATTCTATATATTATGAAGTCCAAAAACTTTGATGCTATTATTGTTGGTATAGCAGTTCTTGCTTTACTTGGGCTTTTTTACAACACAAGCAAAAATAAAAATCGTAGTACCTATGCTTCCGGAAGTGTAGGTTCAAGCGAGTATGCTTCCAATACTACAGCGGATGCTCCTCAACCGTATTCGGACAGTGGAACAGCCGCTCCTGCAAATGGCCTTGTCACCAATACCTACAACATGCAAGCATCCCAACAGGTGGATTCCCAGAGCCTTCTTCCGAATGACACCAACTCTCAATGGGCGGCACTTAACCCTTCAGGGAGTGGGTCGTTGCAGAACGTGAACCTTCTTCAGGCAGGGTCCATGATTGGTATCAACACACAGGGAACCTGCATGAAAAACGCGAATCTCCAGCTGAGGTCGGAACCTGCCATTCCCCTGGCGTCCGTAGGTCCCTGGAATAATTCTACCATTGAAACGTGTTCCATGGCTAGACAGTTTGAACTAGGCTCTTCTTCTGTTTAAAAAGAACTTAAACCAACTTCCTTATAGGAGAGTATAAGATGTCCACCTTATACCAGTGGAGAATGTACGAAACCGACGGTTATCTTTACTGCACGGGCATGTTTCATGGACGTCGTTGGGAAACCAGTCATGTGGTGTCCATGGAGACCTATGATACATATTATCTTGTCCAAACGATGAATTCAACGTATCGGTTGTATTACGATTCTCGTCGCTATTAGAAATTGAATTTGGGGGTCATGCCCCATATTCAATTATTTGCGTGCAGTGCGATTCTTGCGTCTACGACGTTTACGAGAGATAAAAT
>Ga0078894_10004675_pt1 | contig 10501 bp, 8 predicted proteins | sample LauGreSu1BDMLBSD_2_FD_67506 | JGI IMG/M metagenome (GOLD analysis project Ga0078894, IMG submission 67506) | Freshwater lake microbial communities from Lake Michigan, USA - Su13.BD.MLB.SD (version 4) (version 4) | ecosystem: Environmental > Aquatic > Freshwater > Lake | place: Lake Michigan, USA... | reverse complement strand
ATACCAGACTGTCACCATTTAATAGGAACAATTATACAAATAATCAGACAAATCAGTATAATTGTTGTAGATTAGCTTTGTTAAGAATAGGTATAAATGGGGGATGTCAATTTCGACCTACACAATATACTAAATGTGGTTCTCCTTTAATGACGCCAGATGAAATACCGGATTTAATATCATGGCTTCTAGCCAATGGATATCAAATTGAAACGCAAATTACTAATATGTTAAATCAAAGTGAATTAAAAATAAACAATCAAAGACTTGCATTTAGTGCGACATATTATGGGACAAATCAACCAAATATATTTTATTCAAGATAAAATTGATTTCATTATATATATTTAAAATGAATATATAATTAAATACAATGGATCGTTCAACCGAATTAGAATTAGAATTAGGTGTGGAATTAGGTGTGGAATTACCACTTCATTTTGAAAAGTATGATGTTGTTGTTCAGCAATTTATTATTCAATATATTAAACAATTAAATACAATTGAAAAACTAGCATACAAAATTGGCAAACAACACTTAGGGTCTTCCTTTAATGTGGTAAAAAGCAATGGATATAATACTTGGTTAAAAAAACAAAAATAAAATTATAAATGATTATCGTTTATTTCTTCTAGTCTTTCTTTTATGTGGTTGAATTAGTTGCGAAAGAACTAATTGTGGATGCAAGAATTCATCTTGTGCTTTTCTACAACGACCTCCAATCATTTTACTTTGTTTTCTAATGTTTTTTAAAGAGCCACCATTTAATTCGGGTCGACCATATCGATGTTCTCCAGAATTATTTCCTATTTGTTGTGTATCTCCTATTTGAGTTACACTATTGAGTGCATTTTTTGTATTAATTGCCTGAGCTGATGCATTTTGAGCTAAGTTTGTAAATGACTGTGTTTTATCTTTAAAATCCGTAACTAGGTTTTCAATTGGTTTTATTAAGTTTTTAGATTTAAATAATACACTGGCTTCTGCTAAAGCTGTTTTTCCTAATATGGCACCTTCTTTAACGAAATCAGCAACTGCATTTAAAGCCTCTATTGGAGGAAACATATTAGCTGCTGCTATACCTGCTTCGGTTCCTGTTTTAACAGTATCAATAACCCCTTTTTCTAATATTTGTTCACTTTGTTCAATCAAAGGTCTAGCTGCAGTTAAAATATCTTTTCCTTTTTCAGAAAATTCGTGTATTGCTGCCAATGCTTCCGGACTATCTGCAACATCTGATGCAGATTGTATGTTATTTTTTATATTACCTACAATACTACCAACCTTGTCTTCAATTTTATGTGCTATTTTACCAGTAAAAGTTTGATTATTTGCATCTTCTTGAAGTTCTAAAGGACTTGTAGAAATTTCTGGAGAATTCAATTTTATATCTGGATTTAACATATTAACACCAGAATTTGCATTGGAAACTAGGGTTTGTCCTTGAGGCGGGTTTATAAAACCACCATACATTTTTTTTGATACACGTCTGTATTTTCTACTATTTTTCTTATTTTTTTTGTTTGTCTTATTTCTTTTATTTACCATTGTTATATTATACCTACTTTTTATTTTGCTGAAGATTGTTGCATTCGCTTAAAGTCCGAAAATGAAAGTGATAAATTTTTATCAACTATTTTCTTATCCACCTTCTTTAAAAGAGAGAAATTTGCTAACCGACCTTCCCAAGTATATCTGTTCGCATTCTCTTTTAATAGTTGCTTACCACTTGTTTGGTTTACATTAGGCAAATTAGCCTTAATTTGGGGAGGTAATGGCATACTTGGTTGATTTCTGTTTTTCATTTGCATATTTGGTTGATTTTTTGAATTATTATCCTTATTGTAATTCTTTAATCTTGCAAAAATCTTGTTTTGTTTTGATGTATCGTCATGTCGTTTTGCTTCTTCTTCCTTCTTTTTAATATCTTCATCATATCTTATTTCCGCTGCCTTTAATTCCTCATCGATATCAATAAATATAGGTTTACACCAATAAGTCATTACATATTTACGCGCAACTGGCTCTAAATATCTGTAAGGGATAGTATTATTACTAAAATACTCAAATGACTTTTTGTGATTATTGTATCGCATATAAATGTTTCCTAAAGGTGTTAGTTCCAATACATAATTATTTATACCCTGATCCAATTTTTTATTGATTATATATTGCCGAGCAAATAAACGCATTTCATCTTCATTGAGAGTAGTCGCTTCCAATAGTCTAAGATCATTTAAAAAAATATATTTTTCAGTTAACAATAAAGATAACAAGTGTTCGAAATCAGTTTCATCTGCATTATTTTTTTCAAAATATTCTAATAATAGATTTTTACAATGATCACTTATACTACTTTTATTATTAGTATCAGTTTCACTATAAATAGCATCTATTTTTGCCAATTTTGAAGAAATATCATGAATTCCATTCAATCTATTTTGTTCGTATATTGACTTTATTCTCTCGTATTCTTGAATTTCTAATTCAACTTCTTCGTTAGTAAATTGATACTCATTTGGAAATGTCTTAAACTTTTCCAAATATTTATCTTCAAATTTTATATTTTTAACGACCTGCGTAACGACTTCATCATCATCTTCATCCTCAGTTACACTACCCGAAAAATCTATAATTGTCGGATTATGTTCACTGATAAACTTAAACAAATCGGTATTATTAACCATTTGCAAAAATTCATATAGTCCATATGCAAATGCAAAAGAGATTAATGTATTAAAAAAATGATCTAAAAGTGACATATCGATATTATTATATTAATTTTTATTTTTAAGTTGTTTTACAAAGATACTTCCTTTCTTCTTTCTTCAAAAAGAGCAGCTATTTCTTTTTCTAAAATTGGCACATCTAGTAATTCATAGGTTTTCTCAATAGTATCTGGATGTAGTCGAACAAGACACAATTTAGTGACTATTTTTCCATATTTTGCCTCAATGATTGCTTTATAAGTGTTTAGTTGTAATGCGTAATGCCAAAAGTTCGTATCATGCAAATGAGAAATCAATGGATTGATAGCAAACTGTTTCCAATTATTTGTTTTAGAAATTTCTTTTGACCGTTTCCAATCATAAATCGCCAAAGTTCCATCCGGATTTTCGTAAACCATATCAATAGATCCAGCTATTTTTAGATCTTCATCAAAGATCATCCATTCTGTTCGATAAGGTTTTAACAATAGATGATCTCTTACAAATTCAATGAAATATTGCCATTCTAAACAATCCGTTTGAATATCCTTAACCCCATATCTATAATCATCGTATAAATCTTCATGTGTATATTGAAATGAGAAACGTTCGTCATTCATAAAATGTTCTATTCGTTCATGTAAATTTGTGCCTGCTCCAGAAACGGCATCTCCATTTGATTTCCAACTGGCCTTGATTTGTTCCGCAGTCATATCCCAATACTTATGACCGGGACCCCATGTCCTGCTTTTAAAAATATTGGCAATAACGGCATCCGCGTCAAATTTTGGAAAATGTTGGTGGTTCCAAGTAGTTACAGAGGTGTATTTAGTTCCTGGATCTGATAAAATTTCATACTTATGTCCTTTTGCATAAAATTTTATTAAATTATCACGAGGATGAAAATTATTTTTCGCTAAAATTTGCTTCATTGCTTTGTTGTAAGATTATTTCTTTAAATTAGTATTACAAATATATTATTCAATTTTTTTCATAAATCATTGATTATTCTCTAATTTGTTTTCTAAAGTAGTTACTCGCTTTTTCAATTCTTGCACCTCTTTAATTAATACACCGATTAATCCAATATAATTAATCGCTTGAAAATCTGTCCCGTCTTTTTCACCTGTAACTAAAAAAGGTAGTGTTTCCTGTAATTCATGAGCGATAAGCCCAATATCTAATTTATTTGATTTTTTATAATTATACATCACTGGCCGAATGTTATCTGTATTATATATATTCAGGTCCAAAGGATTTATATTTGTCTTTAAACGATAATCTGATGTAGCATTAAAATCAGATGCTAATATAGAACCATTTACATCAAGTGTATATGTATTTGTAACTGACGTTTTATTTATTGCTACTCCACCACCATTAGTATTTAAACATATAGGTTTTTGAAATCCGCCAGTCAAACCACAATTTAACATAGCTATATTTAAATATGTATCTAATCCAATTCCTAAAGCTAATGTTTTGTCTAAATTATCAATTTGAATTCCATAATTTGCACTAATACCTCCGGCATTTCCATTTGGTGTATTACCATAATAATTACCATTATACCCAATTTTAAATGGAGGAAACGTTGGGCCATAAGCTGAACTTCCCGCCGTATATCCATCTGGATTACTAATTGCAAATTGGTAACTTGGATTTGTTGAATTTATTCCTACATGTCCGTATCCAGCAGTAGTGCCGATTGGAGGATAATAAATGCTGTCTTTGTTTCCGCTTGGTATCCATAAACTAGTTCCAGGTGGACCTACGTCCCCTTGTGGTCCTGTCGATCCAGTTGCACCAGTAGCTCCAGTATCACCTTTCACTAATATTGGAGATGAAAAACTACCAAAACTATAAAATTCCGAATCTTGAAAATAAATAGATGCATTTCCCGATCCAGATACTGTAAATTGTACATCAATAGTAGATCCAATCTCAACCGAATAAATACCATTTTTAATTATACCATTAAATACAAGAGCATTTTTACCTACTGTAGTAGGTAGATCAACATAAGGACTTGTTGCATTTAAAACTGTAGAATCTAACATTATAGAACTTATAGTAATCCTAGTAGAATTATCTCCATAACCATAAAGTATTATTTGAAATGTGCTACCGCCTACAAAATTAAATGCTTGAGCAGCTGTTAACTGAAATGTATAAGACGTAGGAGTAAAAACGACAGGATTACCTGAAGGGTCTGATAAAAATAATTTAGGTGTTGAAGACAATAAATATGGTTCGCCATCAGAAGGAGTAATAGGGTCTGTTCCATTTCCCCAATAATTAAAGTATAAAAATATACCAGCCCCTCCTGGTGTTCCAATATCTCCTTTAGCACCCGTAGCACCTGTAGCACCAGTAGCACCCGTAGCTCCAGTAGCCCCAGTAGCACCAGTAGCACCCGTAGCACCCGTAGCACCCGTAGCACCCGTAGCACCCGTAGCACCCGTAGCACCCGTGGGTCCAGTAGGACCTGTAGCACCCGTAGCTCCAGTATCACCCGTAGCCCCTGTAGCACCCGTAGCACCAGTATCACCAGTAGCCCCAGTAGGTCCAGTAGGTCCAGTAGGTCCAGTAGGTCCAGTAGGTCCAGTAGGTCCAGTAGGTCCAGTAGGTCCAGTAGGTCCTGGATCTCCTTTACCTGTAGCGCCAGTAAGACCAGGAGGCCCAGTAGGGCCAGTAGGGCCAGGGTTTCCTTGAGCTCCAATATTTCCGGCACTGCTTTGTGATGTGCCGTCTTGATAGTAAATAGTTCCAGTATGCAATATCGAATTACCACTCAAATCAATATGACTAGCATAAACTTCACGTGAATTTACTTGTCCAGAATAATTATTTATATTTAATTGTTCTGAATTAGAAATATAACTTCTGGTAATATTATTATTAGCTGAATAATTTACACCTCCGTATCTTCTAAAAGTAGACATTAATATAATAAGAGTTTAATAATTTTAACATTTTTCTTAAAATTACGTAAGAAAAATGCCTACATTTTACAAATTCACAAATATATCGTAGCTTTATTTTTTACTTTTAGTTTTTTTAACTCTTTTTTTATTACGTTTTTTTAAATGTCTACGAGTTTTGCGTTTTATTAATACGCCTTCTAAAGCCATAGGATTAAATTTAGGGTTATAAGAATATTCTGTGTCAAAAAAATCATTTTTAAGTCGATCTTCTAGTGACATATTAACAGGTTGTATTCCTAACAATTCATTAATATCATCATTACTTAATTCCATAACAATATGTTCTTTTTGTCCATTATCATTAATTGTTAAGTCTAAGTTTGCCATATTACCATCATAATCTCCTATCCAATTAATTTCATTTTTAGTTTTTTTATTATTATTTTTTATAATGGTTTTAGTAAATCCGTAATTTTGAATGTTAACAGACATTTATAATAAAAGTATATATATTTTTGAGTAAATTCGTAAATAAAAAAATATAAATTTTTATTATAAATGGAATTAAATGTATCAGAAATTAATTATTCTGCACCGCTCCATTCGACATTTGAAAAAATACCGGAAAATTCTGTTCCAGTAAAAGTGATAAAAAAAGGTGTGCATTTTGCAGAGACAATAAAACCTATACCAAAACAAAATGCAAAAATGGTTAGACCACAGGTAATTCCTGAAAAACCAAAAATGTCATATGAAGATATTTTGTCCAAAATGGGAATGTTTGTAGCAGAAGGTAAACTACATTTAATGGAAGATAATCATCAACAATATCAACAACAACAACAATATCAACAACAATATCATCAACAACAATATCAACAACAATATCAACAACAATATCAACAACAATATCAACAACAACAAATTAAACATAATATAGATCAAAACATACCACAAAATAGTTATATTTACAACAAATACTTTCAAAATAAAACAGAAACAACTAACAATATAAGAAGACCATTATCCCTAAAAGAGTATAGAAATATGTTAATATTAGATGCATTACAAAAACAAAGAATAAAACAAATTAAATCTACTAAATTGATCATGCCAACTTCAAATATAAATTTAGCTGGAGGATCTGCCAATTTAAATAAATTATTTACTTTTTCACAAAGATAAAATATGAATTTAATATATGGATAATATAAAAAAAAATACACAAAAGAAAACCAAAAAAATTAAACCTGAATTAGTCATAGTGGATGATGTATCTCCTAAAAATATAACATTAAGAAATTCTCATATAAAATCACGATGTAAAAAAGGAACACAAAAATATAAGGCTTTGGGGCCTGGATGCTATAGTAATGAAGATATAGATAATTTTAAACTAACAAAAGAGGAGAAAAAACAAGAAAAAAAGGGAAAAAAGGAAAAAAACAAAACAAAAAAAGCAAAAAAAAAGATAGAATTAGAAGTAATAGATAAATCACCAGAAATAATAGAGAAATCACCAGAAATAATAGAGAAATCTCCGGAAATAATAGAGAAATCACCAGAAATAATAGAGAAATCTCCGGAAATAATAGAGAAATCTCCGGAAATAATTGAAGAAATTATTCCTATATTAAAACAAAAAGTGTCAAAAAAAAGACGTTTAAAGATAAAGACACCAGTTGTATTAGAAGAAGTTATGGAGGAAGAAACAGTTGATAAAAGATACAATGAAAAATTTATTGATCTTATGGAACAATTGAGCAGTATAATGTTAAAACAAGGAGAACCATTTAGAGCACGTGCATATCAAAAAGCACAAGAAACGATAATGTCATATCCGGAAACAATAACTGATCCAAAACAATTGGAAGGCAAACCAGGTATAGGTTCTACTATTATGGACAAATTAAATGAGTATGTAACAACAGGAACTTTACGTGTTTTAGAAAGAGAAAAAACAAACCCGATTAATATTTTAGGTGACATTTATGGCGTGGGTCCAAAGAAAGCACAAGAATTAGTTGCTGCAGGTATAAAAACAATAGATGAATTAAGAGTTAGGCAAGACGAGTTATTGAATGATATTCAAAAGATAGGGTTAAAATATTACGAACAAATTCAAGAAAGAATACCACGTTCAGAAATAGAGGATTTTGAAGAATTATTTAAGACTGTTTTTGAAAAAGTAGCCGCAGGAACACCTGAGGCTAAATTAGAAATAGTAGGTTCATATCGTCGAGGAGCACAAGCATCAGGTGATATTGATGTCATTATAACAGGAAAAACAGGAGATATTTATAAGCGTTTTGTAGATGAATTAATAAAAACAGGGGTTATATTGGAAATATTATCGAGAGGGCAGTCTAAAACTCTTGTAATCGCAAAGTTACCTGGTAATAAAATTGCCCGAAGAATAGATTTTTTATATGCTCCTCCAGATGAATTTGCATTTGCAATTTTATATTTTACTGGTTCCAAGATATTTAATACGGTAATGAGACAATATGGGTTAAATAAAGGATATACATTTAATGAACATGGAATATACAAGTTAGAAAATAAGAAAAAAGGTGAAAAAGTGGATAAAATATTTACTACTGAAAAAGATATTTTCGACTTTTTAGGACTGCAATACAAAACACCAGTGGAACGCAAGGATGGGCGAGCAGTTACGCCCTACATGGATGTAGTAGAGACTATATCGTTACCAGTAAATACTCCACCAATTATGAAGGCGCATGTAGAGCAGCAGGAGCCATCAAAAAAAAATAAAACATTAAAAAAGGCTACAAAAAAAGTGGAATTGGTTGTAGTGGAAGGACCGTTTGATAAACCCAATTCAAATGACAAAGAAACTGTAGAAATTATAAAGAATTTTACACATAATGGTATAGCTGTTCTTGACCAGTTGAATGAAAAACAACTCACTGATATTATTAAATTGGCAAATAGTAAATATTATAATGAAACGGAACTAATGACTGATAATCAATATGATATTGTAAAAGAATATATTGAGAAAAAATATCCATCGAATGCAGCCATTCATGAAATTGGATCTGAAGTAGACAGAAATAAAGTTAAACTTCCATATGAAATGGCCTCGATGGATAAAATTAAACCAGATACTGGAGCTCTAAAAACATGGGAACACAAATTCAAGGGACCATATGTTCTCTCTTGTAAATTAGATGGTGTTAGTGGTTTATACACTACAGAGGGATCCAAACCAAAATTGTATACTCGTGGTAATGGGAAAGTCGGACAAGATATTAGTCATTTAATACCATTTCTACGTTTACCAAAAACAAAAGGCATTGTTTTAAGAGGTGAATTTATAATTCCAAAAGCAATTTTTTTAGAAAAATACAAGACAAAATTTGCAAATCCGCGTAATATGGTTGCAGGATTAATCAATCATAAAACAATAAATGATGCCGTTGTCGATTTACATTTTGTTGCTTATGAACTAATCGTTCCTCAAAAGAAACCATCTGAACAAATGGCATTTTTAGGAACGACGAATGTAGAACGAGTTTTATTTCAAACCACAGACCATCTAACAAACGAAATGTTATCCGAATTATTAGTAGAATGGAGAACCAATTATATGTATGAAATAGATGGAGTAATTGTAACTGATGATAAGGTGTATCCTCGGAATTCAGGAAATCCAGAACATTCATTTGCTTTCAAAATGGTATTATCAGATCAAATTGCAGAGGCCAAGGTCTTAAATGTTCTATGGACTCCGAGTAAAGATGGGTATTTAAAACCTCGGGTGCAAATTGAACCTATACATTTAGGCGGGGTAACAATTGAATATGCTACTGGTTTTAATGGAGCATTTATTTACGATAATAAGGTAGGTATTGGGGCCATGATTGAAATCATTCGAAGTGGTGATGTCATTCCTCATATTAAAGCGGTTACGGTTCCAGCATTAGAACCAAAAATGCCTGATGTTCCTTTTAAATGGAACGATACACATGTTGATATAATGCTTGAAAATGCATCTGAAGATCCTACAGTAAAGGAAAAGAATATTACGGGCTTTTTTAGAGGGATTGAAGTCGAGGGATTAAGTAGTGGAAATATAGCAAGACTTATTCAAGCAGGGTTTTCAACTATTCCTCAAATTTTAAAAATGTCTGAAGAGGATTTTCTTAAGGTAGAAGGATTTAAGGGAAAATTAGCTCATAAAATTTATACTGGAATTCATCAAAAAGTAGAAGAAGCCTCGATTACCTCATTAATGGCAGCCTCTAATATTTTTGGAAGAGGTTTTAGTGATAAAAAAATAGAATTAATTTTAGAGGATTTACCTGATATTTTGGTATCTAAAAAGTCATCAGAAGATAAAATAAAGGAAATTGCAGCAGTAAAAGGTATGGCTACAAAAACAGCCGAAGCATTTGTTAAAAAAATCGATGACTTTAAGATTTTCTTAGAAGAATGTGGATTACAAGATAAATTATACATGAAACCTGTTACAAAAGTAGTTGATCAGTCAAGTCCATTGTTTGGAAAAACAGTGGTGTTAACAGGAACTCGTGACAAAAATATTATAGATTTTTTAAAAGAAGTTGGAGCTACACAAGGTTCCTCAATTAGTAAGAGCACATTTTTAGTGGTTGCCAAAAATAAAGAAGAGGATACAGGTAAAGCAGAAGAGGCAAGAAAACTAAAAATTCCAATTATGTCTATTCATGAATTTACTGAGACATATATGAGTAAGAAATGAATAGTTAATAGTAAATGAATATTATAATATGGAATTTAATTATAATATTCATATAAATACACATTATATAAACGTATTTATAGGTATAATAATATTATTATTTATTTTGTTTATTATT
>Ga0078894_10004674_pt1 | contig 10503 bp, 6 predicted proteins | sample LauGreSu1BDMLBSD_2_FD_67506 | JGI IMG/M metagenome (GOLD analysis project Ga0078894, IMG submission 67506) | Freshwater lake microbial communities from Lake Michigan, USA - Su13.BD.MLB.SD (version 4) (version 4) | ecosystem: Environmental > Aquatic > Freshwater > Lake | place: Lake Michigan, USA... | reverse complement strand
GCAGGGATGATCTGTGAAACGCCGATTTCGCAACGGCTGGGCTGTGAAGCTCCCGCTGAGCCACAAACCCCTCCGCCCCCTTGGGCGGGCGAAGCTCCCGCTGAGCCGCAAGCCCCCTCCGCACCCCTTGGGAGGGCGAAGCTCCTGCTGAGCCGCAAACCCTTCCGCCCCCTTGGAAGGGCGAAGCTCCCGCTGAGCCGCACCCCCTTGCACGCCAGCAATTCAACGATTCTCGTTTCTCCAAAACAGGCTTACCACATTGGTTATCTTATAGCCATATTCCCGGCTCGGCAGGAGCCTCGCCCTCCCGAGGAGGAGTTTGCGATTACTGAACACTGATTACTGAACACTGACGCCCGGCTCGGCAGGAGCCTCGCCCTCCCGAGGAGGAGTTTGCGATTACCGAACACTGATTGCTGAACACTGACGTTCGGCTCGGCAGGAGCCTCGGCCTCCCATTCGTGCTTCCGTCGAACAGCGATTACCCGTTAATCGGACTTTGATTCTGGATCGCCATGCAATGCCGCCTCCCGCCACCCCCGGCCCCAGCGACCTGCCGGACGCAGCCACAATCCCCTGATTTTCACAAAAAGGCTGCAACTCAGAAACTTCTCACGAGGCAACGACTGGCTTGAGTGGGTTTCCACGGTTAGGCTCCACAGAATCCAACAGGACGTGGTGCTCGCAGTTGAGGGTGGCCACCTTCGTTTTCAGGGTTCGCCACAAATCGTGAAACCGCTGGAAAGAATGGTTGGATCTGATCGACAGGATGTCGCCGCCTCGCGGTTCACCTGCGGGATTGATTTCCAATCCCGCAGGACCAGCACGCCTTCAAGGGGTATCGTTCATGTCAATGAGGCTTCTGTTCCCGAAGATGTTGTGGGTTTTCGTTATGCTGACAGGCGTTGGACCTGCTCAGGGTCAATGGTCGCGAATTCCGCTTCCTGGGGATCATCCGGAAGTGTTCGCTTTGGTCACACATACGAATGGTGAGCTTTTCATTGGCACCGGTGGGCTGCCCAATTCCACGACAAACGCGATTGGCATCCTGTCGTCTGATGATCAGGGGACCACTGTCACTGCGCGATGCAACGGCTTGAAAAACACTCGCTTCGACCGGCTTTTCCGATCGCTGATTAACAGTGACCAAAGTCTGGTGGCAGCCAGTGCTGATGGCACCTACTTCTCAGAAAATGGCGGTGAAAACTGGGAAAAGAGAGCCAATGGTCTCCCTGTGCTTGCCCGCACATCAATGCAGAGTGCCAATGCTCTGGTGTCGTTGGGCGATCAGATTTTCTGCGGAACGCCCGAGGGTGTTTACAAAACAGTGGATCAGGGTATTCACTGGCTCAAGACCAGTTCCGGATTGACTAATCCCGATGTCCGCGCGCTGGCCAGATTGGACAAACTGCTGTTTGCCTCCACCGATGGTGATGGCATTTACCGATCCTCCGATGGTGGTGCCAATTGGACACGTTCCGGTCAGGGGATTCCTGCCAATGTCCATTCAAGGGCCTTAATTGCCAATGACGGTGTCGTTCTGGCTGGTACCACGATGGGAACTTATCGAAGTGTCGACCAGGGTGAAACATGGACCACGACTCTTCCCAACGCGAACGCCAGGTCCTTCGCGGCAGGGAACGGCTTGATCGCTGTCGGCGCATTTCGTGGCAATGGCATCGTCTACGTCAGCTATGACCGTGGCGAGCACTGGACGAATGTCAGCGGGAACCTTCCCAGCGCCATGGGAGTGTGGGCGATGGCCCTTGATGACACAAATCTCTATGCCGCCGTGGCTCGTCAGGGGCTTTGGCGTATTCCTCTTTCGGAGTTGAAGACTCTGCAAAACCGACCGGATGCTGGCACGTCACCCAACACGGGCGGAACGCCACTGCCACAGGAACGGTTGGGGCGACGTGGCAATCTCCCCGGAGTGCGTCAGAATCTGCTCGCCCTCGATTCGAATGGAGATGGAAAACTCACCCGGGACGAAATCCCACCGCGAGTGCAACGGATTCTTTCTGAGGCAGACATTGACAGGGACGACGTATTGGATTCGGAAGAAATTGCCGGGTTTCTCAGGCAGATCGGCCCAGGCAGTCCCAATTAGGCATTCCATTACAGCAGGTCCTGCTGGCGTGCTCTGCCCGGAACGCCAACCGCTTGGTGACCAGTCGCAATGTTTCTAATTCAAGTTCAGGACCAGACGCCAGTCGCTGCAGGCAGGCGACCTGACTCGATGCAGGCAAGTCTCAGCTAACGGCAATGCCATCCAGTACCAACTTCAGCAGATCTGCCACGAAATGCCGCTGCCGGGCGTACGAAATCATCCGTTTCCAGTGCATTCACCCACTCAGGCATTGCTTGTTGCCTGCAGTTGCAATTTTTTGTTCCAACTGATTCGATGCACATACCGATCGAGATCAGAAACCGCGTCAGGAATTTCACATGCGTCGCTCACGTCTTGTTCTGCTGTCCGTCTGCGTGGCCTTTTCATCGGTCGGTGTGGCGGCCGACTGGCTTCAGTTCCGCGGACCCAATGCCAGCGGTGTCACAAACGATCGTGTTGTCCCTGAGAGTTGGGGGGCGGATAAAAATCTGCTGTGGCAAACGGATATCCCGGGGGCTGGCTGGTCAAGCTCGATTGTGATCAAGGGCAAACTGTTTGTGACGACTGCAATCACGGATGGACCACAAAATTCATCAAGCGATTATCGCTGGGAGGTCCTGTGTCTGGACGCGAAAAACGGCAACGTGCTGTGGCGAAGAACGGCACTTGAAGGCAAGCCCAGGCTGGAGACTCATCGGGACAACACATACGCCTCTGAGACGCCGGTCAGCGACGGGAAGTATGTCGTGGCGTATTTTGGCATGATGGGAATGTTCTGCTATGACCTCGACGGAGCTTTGATCTGGAAAAAAGATCTGGGCCTTCATCCCATGGCTCAGGACTGGGGCACGTCCAGTTCGCCAACGATTCTGGACGGGAAAGTCTTCGTCCAGGTCGACAACGAAGAATCGTCATTTGTCGTTGCAATCGACATTCGAACCGGCGATGAAGTCTGGCGTCAACCTCGTGAAGAGCGATCAAACTGGGGTTCTGCGATGATCTGGGAAAACAGTCATCGCAGGGAGCTCATCACCGGCGGTGCTGTCGTGAGATCCTACGATCCCGGCACAGGCAGCCTGCTGTGGCAGGTCGATATTGGCAACGGTGGACTCAACGCGACCCCGACGGCCAGCGGTGATTTACTGATCGTGGGGCGTAATGGCCGTGGGGGCACAAGCTGCTTTGCGATTCGCAGTGGCACAGACGCACAACTGGCAGCCGCTCGCGGTGGCGATTCCTCGTCCCTCGTTGCATGGAACACCAGAGATTTTGGCCCGAATCGAGCGTCACCGCTGATCGTCGACGGAATGATTTACCTGCTGGACGGACGAGGTGGCAAAGCCACGATTGTTGATGCTGCGACGGGCGTCGTGGTGACACAGGGCCGTATTCCGGACGCAGGTGAATTCTGGGCTTCACCATGGGCGAATCACGGCAGAATCTACTGTCTCGACGCCCTTGGCCAGACTTTCGTCCTGCAACCAGGTCGAACGCTTGACGTCGCTGCAAAGAATGTCCTGCCTGCGGCTGAGAATGTGCGATTCTGGTCGACTCCTGCTTTGGCAGACGGAACGCTGTTTATTCGATCGAACAAGACTCTCTACGCCATCGGCAGCAAGTGATCCCTCGAAGTTTCCCTCCTCGCCCTACGCTCTGATCACAGCAACTCAGAAATGGATGCCCGTGTATTTCTCACCTTAGCCCCTCGTACTGCCGCAGCTACAAAACCCATCGCTGACTTAAGTCAGGCTCTACCAGCATCCCCGGCAAGAGCGAATGTTCCCAATGACAGCCGGAGTCGCATCCGTTACTTCTGAAAAGGCAGCAAAGCTTCGGCAAATGCCTTGCCCATCTGCGCAAAGATCTTCGCACTGCCAAAGTAGTGGTAACCGCCATTGGAAGCACCTTTGAGGGCCTCCCGATCTTTGGCCGGAAGTACTTCCTCCAGTGCGAGTGCAAGTTTCTCCCGGTCTGCCCTCGTGATCCCCTCAATCCGCACGTCGATTGCAGCGTAGTGTTCCGGGGAGTTCTGGTCATACTGGTCATTGGCGTAAACCGCGAGGACGTTCTTCCCCTTCTTCAAATGCCGGGCGTGTTCGTCTTCCAGGATGATGGAACGGTAAAATGGCTTGTCCTGCCACCAGATGTACGTGTGAATCTTTTCTCCATTCAGATAGATATGGAATCCCTGTCTGGCCAGAACTGCGATGCGATACGAATCGTAGTTGAGATCCTCAATTTCAAACGTGGTGCGCATCAGCAGAAATTCTCCTCGCCCCCATTCTGAGGGAGAATCGGTCAATCTGATTCCGTTGTGATCCCAGACACCCTTTCCGATGGGAGCTTTCCCCTCAGCCCAGTTGGCATCATCGAAGTCGGGCTGATACCAATTCTCCATGCCTGTTGGCAGAGTGATATCACGGAAACGCCTCGCGTCATATTTTTGCAGTTTGTCAACGCTTTCAGTGGCATCGATCGTTACAAAACGCCAGACAAGGTCCTCTGGTCGAGTCCTTCCAGTTGGCCTCCAGTAATTTTCCCATTTCCATTCGCTGTTGAAGGTTCCATCCGCGTTCAGTGTGTGGGCTGTACCGACGATGTTGTCATACTCGCTCCTTTTGGGTTCTGCGGCGGCGATGTCATGATCCCAGAAGGGAGCGGTCGGAACAGCAATCACATTCCCCTTGAACTCGGGCAATTCAGCCGGAGCAGCCATGGCCTTGCGGAAGGCCTCATTTTCACTTTCGCCGCCGACTCCGAGCACGCCGATCACAAATGGCATCTCCGGGGCTGACAGGTCTTTGCGAACATCGCGAATGAAGTGTGACAACAGACGCGAGTATTCGTCGTAATTCCCCTTCGGGTAGGTCTGCCCATCGACGAGGTCATTGAAGCCCTGAAGCCAGACAAACCCGGCCAACTCATAGCCTGCCTTCTCGTCATAGTCCGGACAAACTCGGCCGGGATCTGCAAGGACCCTTTTCACGTGTTCAACCATCATCCGGTAGAACACACCCGAGGCGGCATCTTTCTCATCCTGCCACTTCTTCCGGTCTTCAAGTCTGGGGACACCGTGAGCACCGTGGGGATGCTGATCCCACACCTGCTGTGTCTCTTTCGGCAGTTTGTACTGCCCGGCGCTGGGTGGCCGGAATTCCGTGTTGAGAGATCGCCCTCCCCACGCGGTCTTGATGATCAGGATGGGTTGCTTGAGCTGCTTCTCCATATAGATCCCGAACGTGAATTCCGGACCGATCCTGCCGCCATCTCGGGTGGGTTGGTCTCCGCGTGCACCAAAGCCGGTGGTCAATTTCCCCAATCCCTCGCCGTTGGCACTGCCGTCGTAGGGACCGGTCAGATAAGACATCCAGACTTTGTCACACACCCTCGGCGTTCCATCAGGGTTACGCATCTCCCTGAGAATGGGTGCGGTCAGCGGGTCCCTGCCGATGTAGTCAAAGGTGCTGACGGCGGCATGGCCCTCCATGTTGGACTGGCCGGCGAGGATGAAAACCTTGAGCGGCTGCTCCTGCGCCAGGACCGTCGGCGATGCGCTGCACCACACAACGGCAAGCAATGTCAGCAATGGTTGAAGCAGCCGTTGCGATCGCGGAGTGGACATGTGTCGTTCCTTGTTGTGCAGTGGCAAAGTGAGGAGGCAAGTTTAGCCGCATGTTTTACGACGTGATAGCCGGATCGTCATGCAAATCGGGTTGGCAGTCCGGATCCGCGAGAGGGGGGTGGGGTGTCCATCGCTGCGAAGACACTTCAGGGAAGTTGCTGCAGGTCGTACACGTCTTTGGGTCTGCCCTCCCCGGAAGGAACTCTCTTCGTGACACCTCGAAAAATGTCGCGCCTTTTTCGATGATGCAAGTCACTTGAAAACAATGCTTTACGCGTCTTGGCAGTTTGGCAGACCGTGGCGTCTCTCGGCAGCAGTGATGAGTTCCAGATCAAGTGTCTGCCTGCCCGTCAATCCTGAGCGGATTCAGCAGAAGCCGGGATCCTGGATCGGTCGCCCCAAGCATTGATCAACCGTGACGCAGACGATGAAGCGTGGTGGCGGCGTTGGCGGTCTGGCGAAAATATCCCGGTTACAATTCCCCAGGAAACGGACAATGAAGATTGTCGCCGCGCTGTGATTCCATGGAGTCGTTCTGTAGCCAAGTTCGCAGTACCGTGGCCAGCTTTCCAGCGGGGTAAGAAAACTCTGATTCCCCGTGATTCACGAGGTTTCGCCCTATGACGACAGTAGCACGATGAACCCGATTTTGCATCCGATTTTTGCCTTGTTGGCGTCCGTAACCCGCCAGGAATTGGCTCGACAGGTGGCCTACCTGAAGGAAGAGAACAAGATCCTGCGAGCCCGGCTGTCGGAACGACTGGTGGCTACACCGCAGGAGAAGCGCCGGCTGCTGAAGTTCGGTCGTAAGCTGGGTGTTCAGCTGCGGGATCTGATTTCGATCGTCAGTTACCAAACCTTCGTTCGCTGGATCAGAGAGAATGAAGCGTCACATGCCGAGAAGAAGGCGGCCTCGACACGGAAACCCGGTCGCCCCCGAACGCCGAACGACATCCGGGAATTGGTGCTGAAATTGGCCCGCGAAAACAGCTGGGGCTACACCCGGATTCTCGGCGAACTCAGGAAGTTGGGAACAGCACGTTCATTGCTGCCAAAATCAGCAGGTTTGAGGTCACCAGCGCGGGTATCCCTGGCGGTGACGCAAGTTCCAAGGGCTCGGCGCAGGGCTTTTTTGCGTGCGGAGTTGCAGTCAGATTGGATTGTGGTCAGTCGCCGCGCTGCACAACTCATTCACAGCGATTCACGCAAGCGGGAAAGGCAGGCCGGAGTCGCCGTCCACGGCAGGGGTGTGTCTCGGTGGCCAGCTCAACGCGAATACACCATGCGGGGATCAAGCGTCCCGCCGTGGGGGCTGCTGCCACAGGACGCTGATCAGTGCGAGGGCCGGGGATGGAGACTCCACCGCGTGCCGCTGAAGCTTCGCAGTTGCGTCAGGCTGGCTGAAGGCGGCTGCAAAGGGCGAGCAGGGTCTCCGGCGAATGCCTGACGGCACGCGCGGACGCTGTGAGGGCTGTCTGAGCCGGGGCTGACGTGGGCCGACTAATCGTCGGGACACTCACCTTTCGTGCGGAAGCTGCTGCCCTGGATGACCATCGCCTCGCCATGGTGCATCAGTCGATCGATCATGGCGGTTGCCAGCGTGTTGTCAACGTCGAAGATCCGGCCCCAGTCGCGGAAAGGACGATTCGTGGTGATCACGATCGATCCGGACTCGTAACGGGCCGCGACGACCTGAAACAGCAGATCGGCACCGCGTTTGTCGACGGGCAGGTAGCCCAGTTCATCCAGCAGGAGCAGCGATGGCTTCAGATACGCTTTTAACGCCAGCTCCAGGGTTCCATTCATCTGAGCAGTTGTCAGACGGTTGATCATATCAATCGCACGTGTAAACCGCACTGTGATACCGCGTTCACAGGCGGCGTAGCCGAGTGCCGTCATCAGGTGCGTTTTCCCGCATCCCGTCGGTCCGATAAAAATTGCACACTGGTGCTGTTGAATGAATTCGCAGTCAAACAGCCGCATGATCTTCTGCTTCGGAATGCGTTTGGGAAAGTCGAACTGATATTCCGCCAGTGTCTTCAGCTTCGGCAGGCGGGCTTGAAGAATTCGACGCTGCAAAGCGCGCTGACGACGAGCCGTCACTTCAGCCGCCACCAATGACGCCAGTACGTCCAGCATCGAGGTGTTTCGGCGAGCAGCCTCATCGAGTATTTCGCGATAGCTAGCCGCGATTTGTGTCAGATTCAGTTCTGACAGATTTTCAAGCAGTGGTTCATGCAGTCTGATGTTGCGGTCAGTCATGGTCGGGTTCCTCGTCATGATGCATCAGTCGGTCGTAGACTGCGGGATCGGGTTCCTGCAGGTCCGTTTCTTCGAGCAGTTCTTCGCGACGCGGACGCACCTGCGTGGGTGACGGCAGTTCCCGCCGCCGCCGATCCTGCAGCAGGATGGTTTCGACATACGCGGCATCGAATGTCTGGTAGTGATTTGCTTGAGTGATGGCCGATACGACGTCGCGTCGACCGTACAGGTGCACGAGGTTCAGCACTCGTCGCAGGTGCACGCTGGTTTTCACCGGCTGTCGACACAGTTCCAGGTGAAACCTGCGTGCGTCTTCGCCGAGTGCGTCGAAGGCGGCTTCGATGTCATGCGCCCGCACGCGAGCCCGGAGTTTCAACGCCGCCAGACGGTGTTCGGGCAGGATGATCAGATGATTGCGACTGTAGCTGCGGACATGGCAGGCTGCCGTAACGCCGTTCGCGATCACGCGAATCTGCGTGCTGTCAGCTCGAATCATAACCGGGATCTGCACCAGTGATGGTGGAACCGAATAGCGATTTCCGTCGAAGTGCACTCTGGCGTGAGAAGTCACGATGGTCGGCACCACTTCATCAGTGTCAAATTCGAGCGCAGGCATTGACCGCAGCAGCGGCAATTCCTGAGCAAACCGGTCTACCGGGCGCTGCCGTGTGGCCTGATGTTGCCGCACATTTGCGACGTCATCACGCCACGTCACGGCCAGTTGCTGATAGTCGTCCCAACTCACCAATTGGTGGTCGCGACCAGCGAGCGCATTGCGTTTGACGTAACGGACGCCCGCTTCGACCGTGCCTTTCGATTCCGGATCTCTTCGCCTGCAGGCAATCGGCTCCATGCAGAAGTGTCCGCAGAGTGCCAGAAAGTCCGGGTGCAGACATGCGTCACGGCCCGATCCATTCAGCACAGCGGCTTTCAGATTGTCGAAGATAATCCGCCTTGGACTGCCTCCGAAGAATTTCAGTGAATTGACGATCGCCCGATAGAACTCTGCCTTCCGCTGCGACAGGCAGAATTCGATATAGACCATGCGACTGTAGCACAGCACAGCCACGAGCACGGACACGTTTCGCTGGGTATTGCCGATACGAATGCTGCCACAGTGACCCCAGTCGACCTGCATGGCCTGTCCGGGTTCGTACACCACTTCCTGATACACTCGGCTGCGGCGTGGTCGAGCTTTGCGGAGATAATTCCTGACCAGTGTCAACTGGCCCTGATATCCGTCAGGGCCGCGTTGAATTTCCTCCAGGACCCGCGCCGCGGAGAGTTCTGGATAGCGAAGCATCAAAGCGTCGATCCTCGGCTTCCAGGGATCGAGCAGGCTGCCCCGTAACGGACCTCGATTTTCCTCCGGCGGACGCTCCATACCAAGTGCTTTGGAGACGGTTCTGCGGCAGCAGCCCAGTCGCAGGGAAATTGCACGCTGTGACAGCTTTTCCACCTCTGCCAAACGCCGTATCTCAGCCCACTGCGAAACCTTCATGAGTCACGCCCTGTCGAATTGTTTTCGCCCGAATTGCTTTTCGGGCGAAGCAGTTCAGCCAGCGATTGCAGCCCGCCATTTCGCTGCAGGACTGGCTGTTGCAGTGCAAGCACCTGAGTCAGCGGTCGCTGCCAGGCGATGAGATCCAGCGTGACCAGTTCAGCCCGTGCGTCCGAAATTGCCTTTTCGGACAACTTCAGACGTACAGCAATGGTGGAGTCGCTGTAAAACGACAGCCCGTGCTGGTCACTGGCGGCTGTGAAAAAGAAATACAGAAGAATCGCGTCACGCGAGAGCCGCGCGGCATAGTCCGGCAGAAAGCGACGATCCACCCACGAAAACCCCTCAGCGGGGGGGCGGCGGTTAACGACACGATCCGCGGCAGTTGCCTGCCGCGCTTCCTGCCGCCGCGTGGCCAGCATACGACACTTGATCTGACCGGCCAAACTGTTGCGCCACAACCACTTTCGCTCGCGGTCCCGCACACGCTGCATGGCCCGACGGCAGTGGCCTCCGCAATACCGGGCGGAGCTGTGGTCCAGTGCAGCAGGCGGCTCGTAACAGCCGACACGCTGACAAATTGGGCCGGAAATTTTTCTGCTGCGTGACGACGCGCCGGAGCATTCAGGTGTCTTCGCCGGCACAATCGGTGAGTGTGACACAGACGGATCTGATCTCAATTGGGATTTTCGCAGCCGTTTCGCTTTTGCTGTCGCTGCTTCTGCCTTGCGAACACCAGGACGCAGCCGATGTTTCTGCTGGCGTAATGCAGCCTGCCAGCGATGGACTTCCCGCAAGCACTGTGCGGTCTGACAATAACGCTGATTGCCAACGCGTGGGATGAAGATCTCCGTGCAACCTTTCCGCAGGCAAACTCGCCGCGGAAATCTGGATTTTTCCGTCAGAGCTGGCGAATCGGTGTTATACTGTTTGCATCCCACGGGAGGTGTTTGCTCCCCGAGGATCCGCCCGATCGGCTGTACGCAGGCCGCTCGGGCATTTTTATTG
>Ga0078894_10004673_pt1 | contig 10505 bp, 8 predicted proteins | sample LauGreSu1BDMLBSD_2_FD_67506 | JGI IMG/M metagenome (GOLD analysis project Ga0078894, IMG submission 67506) | Freshwater lake microbial communities from Lake Michigan, USA - Su13.BD.MLB.SD (version 4) (version 4) | ecosystem: Environmental > Aquatic > Freshwater > Lake | place: Lake Michigan, USA... | reverse complement strand
CTCACCTCGGGGCACCACCACCGCTTCACGCCCCGGCTCGCCGAGGGCCGGTGGCTCGCCCGACGACCCGAGATCCGTGCGATGATGGATGTGAGCGATGGACTGGCGAAGGATCTGGCCGCGCTGACGCCCCCCGGCGCCCGGGCCGCGCTCGACCTCGCGACTGTTCCTCGGCGGCGCGGCTGCACCCTCGCGGCCGCGCTGGGCGACGGAGAGGACTACGAGCTTCTCTGCGCGATCGGCTCCCGGGCAAATCTTCCCGCCCTGCAAGGGGCGTGGCGGCGGCGTTTCCCCACCCTGCCGCTGACCGTGATTGGGAAATTCGTCAGGAACCCGGGCAGCCGCACCGCGCCGGCTACCTTGTCCGCTCTAGGCTATGAGCATCTTCGACCAGCTCCGTGAAGGCATCACCACCCGCGACCCGACCGCCACGCGCGCGATCGCGGCGGAGTTCGCGCGGGCGCTGCCCCCGGGAACGGTGCTGGCGCTGCACGGGGACCTCGGGGTCGGGAAGACCACCTTCGTGCAGGGTCTGGCCAGCGGGCTCGGCATCGCCGCGCCGGTGACGAGCCCTACATTCAACCTCTTCACCCTCCACCGGGGAAAGGTCAACCTAGTGCACCTCGACGCCTACCGGCTCGGTTCCGCACGGGAGTTTGAGGCGCTCTTGGTCGACGAGTTCCTCTCCCCACCGTGGATTTTCGCGGTGGAATGGCCCGAGCGGATCGCTGAAGCGATCCCCCCGGAAGCCCTGCATCTGGAGCTACGGATCCAGCCGGATCAGAGCCACCACATCCTGCTCCGCCGCGCGGACGCGGCGAAGCAGGCCACTCAGGCCTGAGCGGTGGGAGGCGTTTCCTCGGAGGGAGGAGCTGACTCCGCCGGCGCGGCGTCCGTCACCTCCGGGGCGCAGCCCTCGGCCAGTGCGGGGGCTGCCTCACCCTCAGCAGGCGCCGCCGCGACGGGAGCGACCTCTGGGAAGTTCTCGGGATCGTGATCCTCCGCCTCGATCTCCTTCTTGCGCGCCTCGACCATCGGCGGCGGGGCGAAGAGCCGGCCGTCGATGAACTCGGTCACATAGCCCTCGCGTACCAGCCACAGTAAATCGCCCTGCAGGCGAGCCACGCGGGCGCGGTCCTCCGCGGACGGACCGGCGGGCGCCGCTTCGCCACCCTCGACGGGGGCGGGCGCGGCGACCGGCGCGAGACCGAGGAACTTTCCGGGCAGCTCCCCGGCGCGCACCATCGGGTTGGCCTCGATGAAGGCGATTAGGGAGCCGATGCTGTCGGCGAAGGTCTGGCCCGGAACCCGGAACCGGCGCTTCACCGCGCAGACATAGGAAATGCCTTTGGAGCCCTTCTTGAAGATCGTGAAGTGCTCGCGGCGGAGGCGGCCCCGCAGCGCGTTCGCGGTGTCGAGGGGGAAACGGCGCTGCCGCTCGAGGGCCCCTTCAACGGCGCGACGAATCTCCCCGGGAGGCAGGGTCTCGATGAGTTGACCCTTGAAGCGCACGGACTCCGCGGTGCGCACCACCTTGTCCCGGGCCTGCGTCAGCAGGTGCAAACGAGCATCTTCGAGTGTATCGAAGGCGGGCCCAGCGGGTGCTTCGGGCGCGGGCACCGGAGCCTCCGGCGCGGGGGATTCCGTGGACGCCGGCGCGGTCTCGGGCGCCGCCTCCGGGGCCGGGTTGGCAGGAGCGGGAGCCGGAGCGGCGACCTTCCAAGTGTAACGCACCGTGCGCCGCATCTGGTCGAGCCACTGCTTGACGATCTCCGGATCGCGGACCGTCTCAATGCGGCTCTTGAAGGCCTCGAAGGGCATCCGGGAACCGACCTTGGCCGCGTAGTGCTGCTGCAAGATCTGGCCGTAGCGGTGGTAATTCGGGGGCCCGAGGAGCTCACCCGTCAGCCCGCAGCGATTGATGACCAGGAAATTTCCCTTTGGCGGGTCAACCTCGACCTCCGCCTTGGTGAAGAAGGATTCCAGATGCCGGGCCAGTACGTGCGCTACGGCCGCCTCGTCGGACTCGAACGGCAGCCCGTCTGGGACCGAGACGTGCACCACGGGACGGGGGGACGCGGCCGCCTCCGCGCCAGCGGCGGGGCGCTCGGCCGCCACCCGGGGCGCGAGGACGACGATGAAACGGTCGTTCTTGGCGACCACCGTGCGGGCGATCTCGAATAGTTCCACCGTGCGGCAGGACTTCCGAATCGTCTGCGCCAAGGTCGCGAAACTAGTGTCCTCGGGATAGAAGGTCGCCGTGAAATAGGGGCTCTCGTAGGGCCCGCGCTCCGGCATCGGACGTCCGCCAAAACCGCCGCCACCACGGGGCCCACGGTCCGCAAACTCGCGCCGCGGCCCGCGGGAATCCCGGAAGCCCGGCCCCGGCCCGCGCCGGTCGTCTGGTCCACCACCGCCCGCTGGTCGCCCACCCTCCCGCGGGCCGGCATCTGCCGAGGGACCGGGTCGCCGGAATCCCCGCCGGTCGCGCCGGTCCGGCCCGCCCGCGTCACGCCGGTCGTCAGCGCCACCCCTGCCGCCACCGCGCTCCGGGGCGGAGGGTTTCTCCTGCGACCACTGGGTGCCGAAGCTGAAGCCCTGCAATTGGCTCAGGTCCAGCTTGTTGAAATCGGCGGGCGGTTGGTCCTTTGAATCGGGTGCGTCCATAACGGGAAAAGCGGGCGAGGGGCCCGCGCGTTTGCAATGAAGCGGCGCTGGCTGCGCAGCACACCGAGACTCCACGCAGGGAGCCAGCCGTGGCAAGACGTTTCCGGGCCGCGTCGCCGGAGTCGTAGCTGGCCCGGAGGCGCCGGTCGCCCGTTCAACGTAGGAGGTAGACCTCGGCCAAGGCCTCGCCAACGGATCCGTCTAGGCCGGAAACCTGAAGGGTGTAGGGCCCCGGCTCCAAGATCAGCAGCAGGGCCGCGTCCGCACTGCGCTCCGCCCACGGGAAAGCCCCCGCGGACTCCGCTGCCACCCGCAGGTCATAGGCGACACCGCCATCCGACCAGCCCCGATTCAGGCGCAACAGACGCTCGCCCCGATAGATAGCGATCTGCGGACGTTCAAGGGGCTGGGCTACACCGAAGGCGGCGAGAGCGGGCCCCGCCGCCCGGACCAGCACCCGAGCCGGGGCGTCGCCGCCCAGCACAAAGCCCGGAATCAGCACCCGTTCATCCTGCCCGACCGGACCCCGGAGGGAAAGGTTGACCAGACGGTTGCCCGGATCGCCGCCCAAGGCGTCGTAAGCTTCGAAGAGCGCCACCCCACCCCGCCCCCCGACGTCCCGCAGGTGCGCGGTATACAGTCCAGCCCCCAGTCCGAGCACGAGCGCTGCATCCCGGCTATCGGCCGGAAAAGGAAACGCTCCGACCGCGTCCGCCGTGTCGACCACGGAGGGACCCGGTCCCGCCTGCCCCCAGTCATCGTTCGTGCGCAGAGGCGTCGCGCCCGAGTAAACCGTGAGGAACGGATCGGGGAGGAAGCCCGCGACCCCAAACGGCTCGAGCGCGGGTCCGGCGCCGCGGACGAGGTAGGCGCGCGGCGCCCGGCCTTCGATCACGAAGCCCGCGATCAGCACGTTGCCGGCGGCAACCTCGGCGCGGCTCGCAAGATTGAGCAATCGCGCCCCACCATCCCGCACGTGGGCAGCCCGCCCGGTCCGGCCCGCGTCCCGCCGGAAGGCGGGCCACGCGGAGAACGTCGAAAGGGGGGAGCCGTTGCCCCGCAGCTTGTACAGCCGGCCATCCAGCGAGCCGAAATACAGCGCGCCGTCCGGGGCGACCAGCACCGAGGACTCGATGTAGTCCCCCGGTGCCGCCCGGGAGTCGAAACGCCAGAGCAGGCCGCCGTCGGCCGGTTGCAGCGCGCGAACCACGCCGTCGTCGGCCGCGACGATGATGGCGCCATCCCCGCGCACCGCGGCGGTGGAGGCACTGCTCGAATTCAGGTCTACCCGCCACCGCAGGCGCCCGTCCTCTGGGGCTAGGGAATAGAAGCGGGTGTCGTCGGAGGCGAAGTAGACGGAGCCGTCGGCCCCGAGGACGGGCGAGGAGAAGATCGCGCCGTTGGTGAAGTACTCCCAGCGCTTCGCGCCGTCCGGTGCCACGGCGTACATCCGCTGGTCTGTTGAGCCGACGTAAATGGTTCCGTCGGCGCCGATCGCGGGGGACCCGTCGATCCGCCCGCCCGTGCGGAAGCGCCACCGCTCGCGACCCTCCCGACTGACCGCGTAAAGGGACCCGTCCCGGCACCCGACGTAAACCGTGCCATCCACCGCCACCGCCGGGGAAGACTCAATCCAGTCGCCCACCGGGAAGGTCCAGCGCTCGCGCCCGTCGGGACCGACAGCGTGGAGGCGGAAGCTGCCCGAACCGAAGTAGAGGGTGCCGTCAGCGCCGACCGCGGGGGAACTCGAGATGAAGCTCCCCGCGTTGTAGGACCAGCGGATCGCGCCAGTGGCCGGCTGCAGCGCGTATAGGCGGCCGTCGTGGGAACCCACGTAGATCGTCCCGTCCGGTCCCACCGCCGGGGTGGAATCGACCCAGTCCGCACGCGTCACCGACCACAACACCCGGCCCGCCGGGGTGACGGCGACAATCCGACCGGCGGTGGCGGTGGACCCCCCGACGTAGATCGCGCCGCCGTCGGCGCTCAGGGCCGGGGACGAGGAAGTGTAGCCCTGCAGCGAGACCATCCACTCGAGGGTACCCTCCTGCGCGCGAACGGGCTGGGCCAGCAGCAGGACCAGCACAGCAACGCCGGCGGCCAGCAGTCGCGCCGCCGCAGGGGGCTGGTTTAATGCCTCCCGGAAGATATGGTCTGAAAACGCCGGATGCAGGGCCCGCTCGAATCACGCCTCCCCCGCCAAGACAAGGCGGAAGCACGTCCCCGCGGCATCGCTGCGCTCCAATTCGAGGCTGCCCCCGGCCTGCAGCGCCAGTTGGTGGCTTAGGGCGAGACCGAGCCCGCTGCCCCCCGGCTTGCCGCTCGCGCACGGCTGGAAGAGTCGGGCGCGCACGAGCTCCGGGAGCCCCGCTCCCCCGTCGCAGACCCGGAATTCCATCGTCCCCCGCGCCCCCACGCAGGTCTCCACGCGCACCCACCCGCCCGCGGGCTGCGCCTCGATCGCGTTCTGCAGCAAGTTCCGTAGCACTAGCACGGCCAGATTCGCGCGACGGCCCGCCAGCTCGACCCCGCCCGCACCGCTCGCCTCCAGCGATACGCCCCGCGCGCCAGCTTCCGCGCAGACCTTCGCCAGCGCGAGCGCCGGAACCTCCTCGACCGGCAGGAAAAACGCCCCGGCGGACTGCTCGTCCCGCAGCACCGCCACGACGTCGTTCACCATCGTACGCAGACGACGAGTCAGGGCCGATGCCTCCGCCAATTCCCGGCCGTCCTCGTCGCGCCCCGCCTCCGCTTGGCCCGCGACAAACAGCTCGAGGCCGGCCAGCGGGTTCTTCAACTCGTGGATGAGATGGGCAGTCACGGTGCCGAGCGCCGAGGTCTTTGCCGCGAGAACCAACTCGCGGTTCGCCCGCTCGAGATCCGCCGAGCGGGCGCGCAGTTGGGCGTTCATCACCGTCAGGCGCCGAAAGGCCCACGCGAGTCCCATCCCGATCACGAGCGAACCCGCGCCCCAGCCGGCGAGCGCCTGCACCCAGAGTCGGCGGTCGTGCCCCTCGAGCTCCCGGCGGGCCGCGCCGCTCTCTAGCCAGAACTGGGCCGCGCCCGCGACCGCCGGGGCGCCCGTGCGGCGCAGGGGCACCCACGCCTCCAGCACTTGGCCAGAGTCCTCCGGCGGAACCAGCAGCACGTCACCGGACGGGACCGGGCTGAGCCGGGCAAACGACTCCCCGGCGACCACCCGGCGCCAATCCTCGGGCGCGGGTGGCGGGAGTTCCCCGACAATGCCGTCGGCTGCGTTCAAGTTGCCTCGTCCGTCAAAAACCCGCACGGCGACCACGCCCCGATACCTGGCTGCCTGTAACACCGTAACCAGGAGGGCTCCGGGCACCTCCGCCAATGGCAGGGCGCCATACTCGGCCGCTCGGGTGTCCAGTTGCAGGGCCGCCACCGCCGCCAAGGCATCGGCCTCCCGCCGCAGGATCTGCTCGCGCAGGCCGACCCGCATCTGGCCGGCCACCAGCGCCACCACCGCCCCGAAGATCAGGATCGTCAACAGGGCTCCGCCCAGCATCGGGGCGGGCCAGCGGCGCAACGGAACAGCGGGGGCGGGCATCGGGGAGGACTTACCTCTCCCAGCCGCGGCGCAGGGCTAGCAAGCCTTCGTTGACCCGGTAGGCCCCCAGCGGGTCGTTGGAACGCACCCGTTCCTGCGAAACGACGGCGATCAGCGCCCAGTCCCCCGTCAGGTGGCGCTCGGCCCGGAGAGAGCCTGAGAGTTCCGTTCGCCACCGCGCAGGCGGATCAATGCCTAGGCCCACCGTCTGCACGCCAAAGTGCAACTCCCGCAGCCCCGCCTCCGCCCGGATCTTCCACCGGTCATCGGACCATTCCAGCTGCTGCTCCCCTCGCCACTCGCGATGACCGAAATAACCCGAGCCGTTATCGCCCAGCCGCCGGCCGCCCATCCGGCCGGTGGTCCGCCAGCGTTCCCCCGGACCCCAGCGGAAGGAAACGCTCAACTCTCCTTCCGTCTCGGCGAACCGGAGCCGCGTCCCGAGAAGGGGCCGACCCGCCGCGGAATACTGGACCCGGCGCGCGTAGGCCCGCTCGCGTTGCCAGAGCGAAACCTTGCCCTCCCACGCGGGCGCGGGGCGCCAGCCGATCCGGAACAGTCCCCGGATGACCTCCGCGTCGTTGACCCCATCCTCGTGGCGCACCCGGTCGCCGGCCACCTGCGTCTCGACGTGCCATCGATCCGCAAAGTCCCAGCGAACTTGCGGACCAGCTAGGAGCCCCGTCAGCCGCGTCTCGGCGATGAGCCGCTCGACCTCGGTGTCCGAGACGTCCAAGACCCGGTCGTCGTAGTACGCGCTCACCGGCAGGGACCATTTCCAACCGCGCGCGGGGCGCCACGCCGGGTCGCCCTGCAGCCAGGCCGAGGCTTCGTGGTGCACGGTCCGGCCAGACCAGAAACGGCGGCCCTCGGTCTGGAGGAAAAAGGCGGATTCTAGGCCCCGACCAGGCATCCGGAGGAGCAAAACTTCGGCCGCGGCGTGCAGGAAACCGCTGCGTTCCTCGGCCGTGGAACTGAGCAGCAAGTTGTCGCGGTAGCCGACACCCATCTCGAGCGCGGCAGACCAGCTCCACCCCGGCAAAGGTGGCGGTTCAGGCTGGGGCGATGCCGCCCGACCGGCCGCGAGCGCGCAAGCGAAGGCGGCCAGCCAAAAGGGGACGTGAGTCGCGGACGACATCGAAAATAGACGCTGAGACGAGAGGGTGAAGGCGGCGGGTTCCACTTCAAGCTTAGGGCTGACGCGGCGCCTCCCCGATAACAAAAGGGCGGCTGCCCGGAGGCAACCGCCCTTTGACTGATATTACGCTAGTATTACGCCAAAATTCACCGCTTGCCGGTCACAGACTGCCGCTGCCGGCGCTGTTCCTCGCGGATTTGCTTGTGGAGGGCGCTTTGGGCCGCCTCGAACTCGCGCTTCTGCTCCTGCATCCGCTCGAGGATCGCCTTGCGCTGCTCTTCCCCCGCTTCGCGCAACTCGCGGGCCAAGGATTCGTGCGCGGAAATCATCCGGTCGCGCTGGGACTTCACCTGCTCCAGCAGGCGCTGCATCTCAGGGACTCCGGAGACCCCCTTGGCCGCCGCGGCCTCCGCGCCCCGCACCGACTGATCCGTCCCCAACAGGGCACACAGCGCCAAGGCGCCGCAGCGGAGGGAATGGAGACGGAAGACAGTCACGGCGAACCCTATTGCAACTCTCGTGCCAACCCGAACTAAATACATTAAACGTTGCCCGATAATATTTTACAAAACCTCACGGAAACGCACCGCGTGCTAGATTGGTCATCAGAGCCCAATCAGACCCCTTCCAGCGGGTAATTTTCCCCAGACCCCCGTTCTTCTGCAGCGGTCTTTAGCCGATAACGTACCACGTCACGGGAAACGCCGAGTAGGCGGGCGGCCCCGGAGACGTTGCCGCCGGCCTGTCGCAGCGCCCGCTGGACGATTTCGTCGATTGCCCGTTCAAGGGAGAATCCGGATTCCGGAAAGACAAAATCCTGGGTGAAGCAACGCGCCTCGAGGACGCCCGGGCCGCCTCCCAGCCCCGGCCCGGCACCGAGGTGCGGGAAACTCAGCCCCGCATCACCCCCAAACACCACCGCCCGCTCGATCTCGTGCGCGAGCTCCCGCACATTGCCCGGCCAAAGATGAGCCATCAGCCGCCGGCGCCCTTCCGCGGGGATCCCGCCCGGCTTGACGCCATATCGACGGGCCACGCGGCGCAGCAGTTCCTCTGCGAGAATGACGATGTCCTCACCGCGTTCGCGCAGCGGGGGCAGGCGCACCCGGAAGAGATCAAGTCGCTGGCGCAGGTCCTCACGGAAACGGCCGCTCGCGACGAGGGCGCCCAGATCGGCGTTGGTGGCGGCGATGATGCGCGCGTCCACCGGCACGGGGCGGGAGGCTCCCACCCGGCGGAGGGCCCGATCCTCAAGGGCGGTGAGCAGCTTGGCCTGCAGCGGGAGCGCGAGGCTGGGCAACTCGTCGAGGAAGAGGCTGCCGCCGTCCGCGGCCTCCATCAGGCCAATGCGTGCCGCCTTGGCGTCCGTGAAGGCACCTCGCTCGTGACCGAACAACTCCGCCTCCGCGAGTGCTTCCGGCAGCGCGGAACAGTTGAGCTCGACCAACGGCGCCTCCGCGCGGGGGCCGTGGCGGTGGATCCAGCGTGCCACGGCCGTCTTGCCCGTGCCGGTCTCTCCCTCGATCAAGACCGGGGGCAGATGTTCCCCGAGCCGGCGATCCGCCGCCGTGATCCTCAGGAGCTGCTCGTGCAGGCCGGCGAGGCTCGCGCCGAAGACCAGCTCGGTCTCTTGCCCGCGCCGGAACTCCTCTACCCGGCGGCTCTGCCGGCTCCGGCGCGCCGCGGCGAAACGCAATGGGACCTCGGCCGGGTCGAAAGGCTTGACCAGATAATCGGCCGCCCCCGCCTGAAGCGCCTCCACGGCGCCGGACACCCCGCCCTCCGCCGTCATCACGACCACGGAAGTCGTCGGCGGGAAGGCCTTCTCCCGCAGCAGGTCTATGCCCCGGCCGTCCGGCAGGTTCACGTCGATCAGGGCAGCCTCGAACGCAAGGGTGCTCAGCGCCTGCCGGGCGGCCGCCACCGAGGTCACGGCCGTCACCTCCGCCTGCTCGCGCTCGAAGAAGGCGGTCAGGCGCCGCCGCAGCAGGGCGTCATCCTCGAGCAGGAGCAGGTTGAGGCCGGCGAGGGGTGACTTGGACATAACCGCAGCTTGCGCCGGGCGGAGCGCGGCACCAACCCCAAAGCGCGCCTCAGCGCGGCGGCGCGGGCGCGGCCACCCGCTCGATGAGCGGGGCGAGCCCGCTGAGCCGGATGCTGAGGTGGGGCGTAGAATCGAAGAGCGCGAGGAACTTGCTGCGCCGCAGGGTGAGCAGCGAGCGGGCGGCCGCCTGCTGGGTCTCATCGAGCCCGTAGTCCCGGGTCAGCATCTCCAGCCGCGGGGTCACCGTGACCTTGAAGTAGACCCAGGTGAGCGAGCGCTCCTGTTCCCGCTGGATCTCCTCGTTGGAGAGCGGCTCGCGTTTCGCCGCGCGCTTGGCGTCGCGCTCGGCGTAGCGGCGCTGGGAGGCGAGGTACTTCTCGCGCTGGGCAGGAGGCAGCAACGAGGCGAACTCGCGGTCGAACTCGGCGTCAATCTCCTGCATCCGGGCACTGTAGGCCTCGATCTGCGGCCGCAGTTTGTGGATCTCCGCGACAAGGCGCGCGCGGTCTAGCTGGCGCTCCCCACGGCGCTCCCCGGAGGAGGGGGCTGAGCGAGCGAACTCCTGCGCCAGCGCGACCGGGGCGGGCGGAACCGCCGGGCCGGGTTCGGTGACCCAGCGGGCGACGTAGCCGGCGATGAAGACGGCCACCGTGATGAGGGCGACGAACAGGCGCTGGTTCATCGCGCTCCCGCGTCCAGGTCCTGCGCCGCCGCCACGATCTGGCTCCACTCGGCCAGGTTACGGGCGTCCGCCGCGGCCAACTCGTGGTGGTGGAAAAGAATGACCGCCGCGAGGCAGGCGGCGGCGGTGAGCGCGCTGAGCGCCAGCTGGCTACCATACGAGGGCATCTCGAGGCGATTCCGGGCGGCGGCCAGCACCCGGTCGGCGAAGCCCGGCCGCAGGCAATCCGCCGCGGCGTCGCGCAGCCGGTGCCAGGCCCGCGGGGGGCAGCCGTGGGCCGAACGCAGCACGCGCTCCGCGAAGCTCACGTCTAGCCGTTCGGCGGCGTGGGCGCGAAGGCGGGACCAGGCATCTTGCTCAGGGTTCGTATTCACGGCTGGTAGTGCTCTCTGAGTTGCTC
>Ga0078894_10004672_pt1 | contig 10505 bp, 13 predicted proteins | sample LauGreSu1BDMLBSD_2_FD_67506 | JGI IMG/M metagenome (GOLD analysis project Ga0078894, IMG submission 67506) | Freshwater lake microbial communities from Lake Michigan, USA - Su13.BD.MLB.SD (version 4) (version 4) | ecosystem: Environmental > Aquatic > Freshwater > Lake | place: Lake Michigan... | reverse complement strand
TGGTCGTTGATTAATTTTCCCATTATTTAAATTATCCGTAAAAATATTATAATTGTTGTCCAATGTATCATTAATTTTTTGGATTAATCGATAGCTATTTCCCAATTCGATAGGATCCGTATAAACTGGAATAATACTGAATCTATATTCACCATTCACAGGAAAAGTATTAATTCTTAAACTATCTAAATTTACTTTATTTGGCATTGTAGATTGAGCTGTATAATTTTTTCCATCAATTTTGACTTCTAAAAAATAAGTTCTACCTGAAACACCACGTATTAAATTTGTTTTGTAAATACCTCCACCTATATGTTTAAGGGTATCCTTAACGCCCACGTTATCATTTATCGTAATTAAACCATTGTCAATAATTGGATTGCTATTTGCAGCATTAATACTTATGGATCTAGAAAGCTTCACATAATAAGGACCAGGCTTATCGGTTATACTAGCTTCAATTACAACCTTTGTTTCATTATCGCCTATCGGTAGCGTAATGACTTTGTCACAACTAGCAAATAGAAAAAATATAATGTATAAATACTTATATGATTTGAATTGTGTCATGTTTAAAATTTAAAATTATAAGTTATACTAGGCACCCATCTAAATAAAGCGGTTTGCGTAATTTGTGTTCTTGATTTATCGACTGGATCATCATCAAAGGATATTCGATAAGCATTTTCTCTTCCATAAGCATTGTACAAACTAAAGTTCCAGGATCCTTCATTTTTCTTTTTCCTTTTATTCTCATACGTAACACTCAAGTCAAGTCGATGGTAATCGGGCATACGGTTGCCATTTCGACTAGCATATTGAAAAATAGTCTGTCCGCCTAAATTATACTTTCCTGTAGGAAAAGTAACCGCATTCCCTGTATAGTAAACAAACACCCCTGAAACCGTCCATTTTTGATTAAGTTCTAAAATAGTTACAATGGAAATATCGTGTGTTCTATCCTGCTTTGCATTATACCATTGCCCATCATTTATACCATTAATTTTTCTTTCGGTTTTAGACAAAGTATAACTTACCCAACCAGAAAAAGAACCTAACTTCTTTTTAGCAATTAACTCAAGTCCATATGCCCTACCTACTCCATACAACAAAGCACTTTCAACATCAGCAATCGTATTAATATTAGTTCCATCCTTATAATCTAATTGATTTTGCATAGACTTATAGTAAAGCTCTACACCTAATTCATATGTATTATTATTGAAATTTCTAGCATATCCTACACTTGTTTGATCTGCTAATTCTGGCTTGATATTATATGAGTCGCCAATCCACTGATCAGAAGGGCTAGCAGCTGTGGCATTACTAAGTAAGTGTAAGTGCTGAACGTTTCTTGCATATGCAAATTTTACACTACTCAAATCATTTAGTCTATAATTACCTGTGAATCGAGGTTCTAAATTCACATAAGTTTTTCCAAACTCATTTTTTTGCAATAAAATAGAAGAGGTAATTTTATCACCATTATAAATATTATAAATATCACCACCCATAATGGTATAGGAGGATAATCTTAATCCATAATCTAATGTCAACAGTTGACTTGCTTTAAAATTATTGTTAACATATATTGCATTTTCAAGTCCATTCCTCCCTACTTTGTTAACGTTATTTTTTACAGTACCGCTAAATACACTAGGTGTAATCGTATGTAAAATTGAATTAAATCCGTATCGAATTGTATTTTTGGGATTTAAATAATAAGTATAGTCTTGCTTTAAATTAACGTCTTTGATATTTGAATTAACATTAAAATTCGTCTCTCCGTTTTTCAAACCAACATTATAGCTATAATCGCTATATATGAACGAAGTATTTAAGAATAGTTTATTATTAATCACCCTATTCCAGCGAACAGTTCCTGTTTTATTTCCCCAATCAATACTAAAATTAGTTCCTAATCCTAACTCATCCCTACCGAAATAACCAGAAAAATAAATTCTGTTTTTATCATCTATCTTATAATTTGCTTTAGCATTAAAATCATAGAAATATAAAATGTTATCCTTAAATTTTTCAGTTGCTTTTAAAAACACATCAGCATAGGTACGTCTACCCGATAATATAAATGAAGATTTATCTTCTTGAATAGGACCTTCAATGCTTAACCGGCTACTTATTAATCCCAGTCCTCCATTTACAGTATAGTTTTTATTATTTCCCTCTTTCATTTTAACGTCTAATACGGATGATAACCTTCCTCCATATTGTGCAGGCCCATTACCTTTTATTAAAGTGGCATCCTTTATTGCATCGCTATTAAACGTACTAAAAAATCCTAGTAAATGTGAAGCATTGTATACTGGAGCCTCGTCAAGCAATATCAAATTTTGATCAGCTGCTCCACCTCTAACATAAAAACCACTATTACCTTCACCTGCAGACTTTACGCCAGGTAACAATTGAATTGTTTTTAATACATCCTTCTCACCGAAAATCACAGGCACTTTACTAATTGACTTCATATTTAAAGTCTCCGTTCCCATTTGTGCTTTAATCAAATTATCATCCTTACGCCTTGATTCGACAACTACCTCGGCTAATTGATTTTTACTTTCTAAAAAAACAGGTACTGTCATGGGGCCATTTAAATTAATGGAAATTGATTTTTCTTCATACCCTACATAACTAATTCGTAAATCATACTTACCCTTGGGCAGTGAAATAGCATAAAAACCATATTCATTGGACGTCACAATAACATTGGACAACTGACTTATTTTTAGGACAGCCCCCATGATGGATTCACCTGTTTGCTTATCCTTAATGGTTCCATTAATGGTCGTTTTTTCTTGGGCTATAGTTTCATGAGAAATTCCAAGAAAAACAATTATAAATAGCAATATAACTTTTCTGTAAAAAAATATCATGCGCAAAAATACGACATTACCAGATACTTCATTTGCAATATATTGTTAAGCTGTCATTAACATACTTAATCATTAATAATTGTAAATAAAACCGAAATGTTATAAACTAATTGCTTTTTAATTTAAGCTTGGTAAAAACCTGCAAATGTGGCAATGCTAAAACGGATAAACTAATAAAAAGTAAGGTGAAAATACCCGAACTATCTTTGCTATTTAAAGTCAAAAAAGTAATATAAGCAAATCCAAACCAGGCTACAATTGAAAAAGGAGCTGATTTAAACAATAAACCTGCCCAACCCTTAAATGTATTTGGGATATCAAAAGAAATACGGATTTTATCAAAAGACAAAAGAGAATGCCAAAATCCAAAATAAAACGCAAAACTTATCCAAAGCGGCATATACAATACAAACAATGCTAGGATGAATGTTTGGGCTAATGAATAAAAAAAGTATAAAGGTTTATCAAAAAAATAATCTTTAGAAAAAAATAAACCAATATAAACAATAAATATAGTACCTAAAGTATAGGGATAAATCGTGTTAGCTAATTCAATCAATGGTTCTTTTTGAATGGTTGACCTTCCCATAGTCAAAAAAACATCTAAGGCAAAATTGATATTCTTGGTTAGTAAAAATAAAATCCAAGCAAAACCAAGTAATGTATATATAAATTTATGTGTGACAAGGTTAGCTTTTCCAGTCCAGTCAATTTCTCCAAAATGATAAGAAGTAATTAAAATAAAAATGACTAAAGCCATTATTGGAAAAAAATACCAAACCAATGCGTACAGTAAAATATTACCGATGTATTTTATGAGGAACAATTTTTGATTAGCAGCAGTTTTATTCAAATGCTGATCAATATATAAGTCTAGTGCACCATGAGGAACACCAAATAAAATAAGCACAAAAATCAAAAAGGAAATTTGAGTACCAGCGTTTAAATTCAAAAATAACTCGAATATAAAAAGTAAGAATGCAAACAATAATAAATAGCTTCTTAATTTTATTTGCATATTGAGATTTTAAAAAAAACAATGGGGCAAAAAATTTGCCCCATTGTAAAACCAAACAATTTAAGCAGCTTTTCTACTTAAACTATAAATCACTAAACCGAAACCGATTTTGTTTACAGCGTCACCAATATTGTATATAACATCCATGTCAAGTCCAATATTTTTGAAGCTAGCATACCATTGTCCGTCAGCTGTACCTATTAAATATCCTAAAGGATAAATAGCCCAACCAACTAAAACGAACCAACCTAATGCTGCGTTAGCAGAAGCAACTGCTGAACCTGCACTTGTAGCTAATTTCTTAACATCTCCTAACCATACTTCATATACGATGTAGAAGTAAGCGATAGCACTCACTGTACCCCATACTGTAGGATTACCAAGACCAGCTTCGCCCATATAACCTGTAACAAGCATAACTACTGATCCTAAAATCATTTTCCATAAAATACCGATTGTACCACCTGCCTTTTTTGTGATCAAATAGAATTCAACGCACATTAAAGGAACAGTTAATAACCAATCCACATAACGGAAAAAGGTTGGAGAATCTTGCGTTTCAGCATAATAGCCACGCATGTAATAATAGTGAACTGCTGCGATGAAAGTAATTAAACCAGATACAAGAACAGAAGTTCTCCATTCTTTACTAGTATTACCTACTTCCATGAAGAAAAATACGGCAGCGGCCATCATAGCCATCGTGCCTACGAAGAAAGTGAAAGAAACATAGTCAGTTTTTGCAATTGCAACTGACATCAGTGACAAATGATCCATATTGTTGAGTTTTGGTGAACAAATTCATTCACAACACTCCACATTTTCATTAAGGCTGTCATTAAAAATTTTGTTAAAATCATTAATGTAAAGCGCTAGCAAACCAATCGTTGTTGTTTTATAATAACATTAAATTAATATAATTGTTCGTTAGTATAGCATATAATTTGTTAAACGATTTTAGTCGTACATGATTAAAATCGAAGTATATAATATGTAAGTTATACACGATTAGAATATAAGATAATGCCATTCAATTAATTATGAATTGAAATTTATTCATATACAATTGGGGACATTATATTTAAAGTAAGAAAAAAGTAAAAAAATTATAAGCCGGATTTTAAATAACTCCATCCTTGTTCCTGTTTCATGATCACTTCAGCCACTCCTGAAGGAACAATACCGGCAACCTTTAATAGCATTTCTGCAGTAATACTATGTTTGCGCATTGTATTTTCACACGCATTGAACTTAATACCTTGTAAAGAAAGCATTTGAATGTCATTCGCGAAATAAGTTTTCTCTTTAACTAAAAATTCAATTGCTTTTCCATGAACGACTACTTCAATATTTAAGTTATTTGGCCATACCTTTTGGATATTTTTAATATTGCCAATTACGCTAGACCAGCTTGCCGTATCAGCAGTATTTAATTGAATGACTACATTATGTATTTTCACTTGGTCACTTGTAATTTGTTTTTGCGAAAAACAAAGGTTTGTCGTAAACATTAAAATCAGAAAAAATACGGAATGGATGTACTTATGATTCATATAAAAAATTGTAGTTAAATATAAGAAACATCCTAAACATAAGTAGGATTTCGTCATAATGTTATAATATTAACACATGAAACACATGGGTAGAAATATAATTTTTGTAATTACGCTTATAGCACTTGTTGTCTCCCTTAAGTTTTTGTTTTTAAATAAAAAAGGAAATACAAAATCAATTAAGCATAATGATACTAACCCATGGATTGGGCTGGACATAAAAACAGACACTACTATTAAAGGAAGGGAACGGTCCTTGATATTATATGGACAGGAACTGATTGCTCATACTTCAAAATATTTAGGCCCTAATGGATTGGTGGCTAAATTGACAAATGGGATGAATTGCCAAAACTGTCATTTAAATGCAGGCAATCAACCATGGGGCAATAACTATGGTGGCGTTTATTCAACCTATCCAAAATACAGAGATAGAAGTGGGCAAATCGAAACTATTTATAAAAGAGTTGCTGATTGCATGGAACGTAGTTTAAATGGAAAAGCAGTAGATAGTAATAGTAAAGAATTTACAGCCATTTATGCTTATATCAAATGGTTAGGAAAGAATGTTAAAATGAATGAAAAACCTGTTGGATCAGGAATTGAAAAAATACCTTATTTAAATAGAGCAGCAAATCCTGAAAAGGGTCATGTCGTATATACCAACAAATGTCAAATTTGCCATGGCAATAATGGACAAGGACAAATGATGGCGAATGGTCAAGAATATATATACCCTCCAGTTTGGGGAGAAAATAGCTACAATGATGCAGCCGGACTATATCGCATTAGCAATTTAGCGGGTTACATAAAAAACAACATGCCATATTTACAAACTTCCCATGAAAAACCACAATTAACAAACGAACAGTCTTGGGATGTAGCTGCTTATATCAATTCAAAACCAAGGCCCCATATGGACCAATCAAAAGACTGGCCGAATATTAAAATGAAACCAATTGATTACCCTTTTGGACCCTATGCTGATACCTTTACTGAGGAACAGCATAAATATGGTCCATACCAAATAATCATAACCAAAATTTCAGATAGATAGTCATTAAAATAACGACTCTAAACCAACTGATTTACTTTTTTTACTTGGTGTGTAAACACAATTATTATATTCACAGCCTATTTTATATTTTGCAGCAACAAATGCATAAATAAATAATAATAAGCCAAAACTACCTGAAGTATAGTCGTTTTGAATATAACCTGTTATCATCATTGCAACTCCAAGTATTAATCTAAATATTAAAGTGAAATCAATTTTAGAAAACCAAATTTGCATATTCATATTTTTTACAAATTTAAATATATGAAACCTTGTGTTTGGTGACATTTATTACATTGCTTTATAAATTGTATATTCACAATCGAATTAATTGTCTATATGCTTACCAAAGAATCCCTTATAAAAATATTCCCTGACTTTGAGGATGGGTTGTACAATGCCATTATAAAAGAAGCAACATTAAAAGAATCAAAAGCGGGAACAACCCTTTTGAAAATGGGTCAAAATATAAAATCAGCCATGTTGGTAGTCGAAGGCACCATTAAATTATATCAAGAAGGTGAGGATGGCGGTGAATTTTTTATGTACCATTTAAATCCAGGTGAAGCTTGTGCAGTTACCTTAGTTTGTAACTACCATCATGAACAAAGCCATGTACTAGCTAAAGCAGTCACAGATATACAGTATTTAGCCATCCCTATAGAGTTTATGGAAAAGTGGTTAAACGAATTTAAAAGTTGGCACTATTTTGTAATTAAAACATATCGAAGTAGATATGAAGAATTACTTAAAACCATAAATGCAGTTGCTTTTAAAAATATGGATGAGCGATTGGAATTTTATATTAAAAGGCAGGTTAAACAATTTGGCAATACCATAAAGTTAACACATCAAGAAATTGCCAATGATTTAAATACCTCAAGAGAAGTGATTAGTCGCTTACTTAAAAAAATGGAAAATAATGGATGGATTGAAATGAATCGCAATTCATTTAACTGGATTAAAAAAATAATTTAAATTATTTCAATAGTGTGATAAATGTCACCCAATTTGCTATCAAATTTGTGCAATTTTGTGATAGTAAAATATATACTATGCAAAATGTTATTAAATCCATTAAGGAACAAAAAGGTACTTTATTAGATGTACGAAGTGTTATGGAATTTGAAGAAAATCATATTCCAGGCGCCATTAATATACCACTTGATACGATTGAAGCAAACCTTAAACGTATTGCTGAAATGCAAAAGCCAATAGTCGTATATTGTTTAAGTGGGGGAAGAAGCGGAATAGCTTCGGGAATACTTCAGCAAAATGGAATATTAGATACCTATAACGGAGGCGGCATTTTTTCATTAAATAATATCATAAACAATAATTAATATGTTTAATTTTTTAAAAAAAATATTTGGAGCAGGAACTGATTTTAAAGCTCTAAAAGCAGCTGGGGCAATTATTATTGATGTTCGTTCTCCCCAAGAATTTGATCGTGGCCATATACAGGGTTCAAAAAATATTCCAGTGAATATCATTCAAAGAGAAGTGAATAGTATTAAAAAACTAAACAAGCCTGTAATTACTGTTTGTCAAAGTGGAGCAAGAAGTGGTATGGCCAAATCAGTGTTAAAAGCTGCCGGAATTGAAGTGTATAATGGCGGTTCTTGGTTTGGCTTAAGATCAAAATTAGATTAATCATGACAGCACTTATCAAAAAATATAAACTTGATTTAATTGGCATTGCTTTAGGTACATTAGCTGGATTCTTATATTGGAAGTTTGTTGGTTGTTCAAGTGGAACTTGTATGATTACTTCCAAGCCTATCAATAGCAGTTTATATGGCGCCTTAATGGGTTACTTAATAGCTGGCATGTTCAAGAAAAACCCGCAATAAGCGTATTAATCATTGTTTACTGCAACATGATTCCATCCCATAAAACCGATCGTAACTCAAGTGATTTTAACGAAGCCTGTCTAGCCTCCTCCCATTTAGTTTCATCATCACCACATAAGTCTGCTACCATTTCTAATGCTAATAAACTGTGGTGTCCGCCATCAACCTCAATATGTCTTTCGATATAGTATTTGAATATGGCAATTTTGCCCGGGTTATCTCCATCAATTTTATTAAGTATCTCTGTAAACATATCTGGAATTAGATCTTCTCTGCCAAAAGTGAAAACGGCCGCTTTTACATGCAACGGTGCATTTTGAGCAATGTCAAATGTAAAATTTAAAAATTGCTTTACTTGCATTGGCATTTCAGACTTTTCAATGCTTTGCTCAATAGAATTTCCTGACTTAATTTTCGCGATGACTTGATCAATCCATATGGTGCTTGAACCCATTTGCTTCATCGCATTTAGGTATAGTTCAAAATGACTAATTCTATTTCCATTTTCATCAACATCCGATTCTTCACCTGTAACAATTTCGTTGATTAAATATCTTGTATTTGCTGTACCAACTGGCATCCAAGGCAAGCTAACAGAGGTAAGCCCAATTTGAAGTGACTTTAATAAACTCATAAAATCCCACACTGCAAATACATGAATAGATGTAAATTTTTGTAAACCATGTAAATCATTGATTTGAGCATAAACTGGATGCGCTAAAAGCTGAACCCTTGCCTGTTTTATATGTTCCTTGAGATTTGTAATTTGATTTGACATGTTTGCTATTTTAAACAATTTATACGGAGACTTGTTATATAAATAAATGAGCCTCCTTTATTTTTGCTGCAAAGAAACCACCATTTGAAAAACTAAAAAAACCTTTTATCAATTTGAATAAAGATTTTCCATATATCATAAACACGCAGGGGCAAGCCATTTATTTCGGACAAATTATATCTGAGGAACAAATGATGGTTTTTTATGAAGAATTGATAAACAATATTGATTGGAAAAATGAAGTAGTTGTAATGTTTGGAAAAGAAATTACGACCAAAAGAAAAGTAGCATTTTACAGTGATTCAAATATTGAATACAGCTACTCACAAAAAACAAAAAAGGGAATACAATGGATACCTATATTAATTCAAATAAAAAGTATTGTTGAATCCTATACAAATACTCAATACAACGCTTGCTTACTTAATTTATACCATAATGGAGACGAGGCAATGGGCTGGCATGCTGATGACGAAGTAGAAATTAAACCAAAAAGTTCAATCGCTTCCTTGAGTCTTGGTGCCGACCGAAAATTTTCATTCAAAAATAAAACAACTAAAGAAACAATATCTCAATTACTTGAAAACGGATCACTACTTGAAATGAAAGGTGAGCTTCAAAATTATTGGCTTCATTGTTTGCCGAAAACATCTAAAATCAAAACACCTAGAATAAATTTAACGTTTAGGCAAATGATTGTTTAATAAGAATCATGTGAAAAATAGCAATAACAAAAATATCAGAAAAGAGAACCTTCCTACTAAAATTTGCTTGCATTGTAGTCGTCCATTTAGTTGGAGAAAAAAATGGGAGCGTAGTTGGGATGAGGTAAAATATTGTAGCGATGCCTGTAAAGCAAAAAAGTTTTCACCTAAAAATTAATGATAATATCTAATGTACAATTTACACTTGTAAAAATTGTAAATTGTATGATTAGCGCTTACTAATTTTATTCATGGCAATTGTTTTTTGCCTTGAACATTTAAACCTATTAATTTCAGCACTCCTTTTCATCAAATGTTTTTGACTAACTCCACTATTAACTCGCTTGCGCCACAAATTAAAGCTATTGCGTTTTAATTCAGAACGCATTAATTTAATGGTCTCCGCTTCAGATAATCCAAATTGAATGGTAATCGCTTCAAATGGAGTTCGATCCTCCCAGGCCATTTCAATAACCCTATCAATATCTATTCTTTCCATTCTATTGGGATGATGATTTCATTGGTCCTAGCAATTAATTGGTAAGGTGCATTGTAACCCAAAAAAGTATATTCACCGGTTACCTTTATATTTCTTTCTTTTAAAATAGAAACCAACTTGTCTCTGTACTCGATAATTTTTTCATCAGAAGC
>Ga0078894_10004670_pt1 | contig 10506 bp, 11 predicted proteins | sample LauGreSu1BDMLBSD_2_FD_67506 | JGI IMG/M metagenome (GOLD analysis project Ga0078894, IMG submission 67506) | Freshwater lake microbial communities from Lake Michigan, USA - Su13.BD.MLB.SD (version 4) (version 4) | ecosystem: Environmental > Aquatic > Freshwater > Lake | place: Lake Michigan... | reverse complement strand
ATTTACAAAGTAATTTATGGCATCATCTTCATTTGTAAAGTCAGGAAGTTGGTCGGCAGATTTACATTTAGTAAAGAAAGCAACCGCTACCTCAGCAGCAATTTCAACATTATTTACCACTTCAGGATCACCTACTAAATCTCTACCAATACAATTACCGTAAAATTCATAATTACCTTTAAAAGTTAATTGATTAAATCCTCTTCCTCTATATTTATAACCTTCTGTATTTGAATTATTAAACCTACCTCCATAAACAGCATTAAAGAATTTCTCATCATCTGATTTTAATTCATCTAATTCGTCGTCGTCAGATGGAACTCTATTACCAAATTTTTCTCTAATTCTTGAATTAGGTGTACCACCATAACCGTCCTCACTTTGAGGTTCAAATCCAGATTCTTTCCCTATAACGCAAAGTATACCTATTTGAGTATACGGGTTAGTAATTCCTTTACTAACCATATAATCTATCATTAGCTGAGCGTTTTGTTTTGCTTCTCCAGATAATCCGGTTACTTCCACTTTACCATCTAAAAGTGTTGCAACTTTAGAAACCACTCCCATGTCAGATAAAAACATTGCTAAATCTTCATCGTCGAATCCTTTAATTTTTAAATTAAAGAACATATCTTCTAAAGTTTCAGAATCAGCAATTCCAGTTTCTGGTAGATTAACCGATTTTTGATAATTATAAATCGCATCTTCAGTATCTCTATCAAATTTACCTGTTATTTCTATTTCGTATAATGACTGTAAAAAGTTTAGTGCTAATTGAATTTGTTCAATATCGGGTTTGAAACTACCACTACTTCTTGTGTTGTAAACATTTCCTGATTTCCACATTTCTTCAAATCTTTCTAAAAATTCATAGATGGTATCAAAATCAGTAACGTCTTCACCACTAATATCTACATTATCTTTTTGAATAAATGGTTCATCTTCTTTTTTGGGTTCCATACCGATTTCAACATTCGATACGTTTTGAAATAAACTATTTGCAATTTCTTTTTTAAGTGTCTTGATTTTATCGTCACTAAACCCTAAATCATCACCTATAGTATTGTATGACCCCAAAACGTCTAACCCGTTCTGTGTAAATGAATTATAGAATGATTTAGAAGTATCTTCTAATGATTTAAAATCAGTCTCCTCTTCTCCACCATAAAAATACTCATCATCGACAATACCTTTAATAATTTTAATATTTGCATTTGGAAATATTTGTTTTAGGTAATCAACCAAAAATGGAATATTCTTTTTATTTTTAAAATTATCATTAACTCCAATAGATACGAAAACGTGGTCAATGTCCATCTTTGGATCTTCTTTAGATAAATTTTCTATTAATTCATCAATTGTCATATCATCATTAACCAAATTGGGTAAACTGATATAATCATCACTTTTTAAGTAATTAGTAAGACTATCACCAATCAAAGCAACCTTAACGGAAGATTCAATATCCTCATTAAGTTTCATTAATCTTCTAAAGTTTTTTATTTCATGTAGAATAGTTTTCATTTGTATTCTGCTTTTGGTATTTTTTTAGGGTATACTACATAATATTCATTTAAAAATGAAATTAAATTATCCTCATCGTTTATATAATCAACATCTTCATCTTCGTCCCATTCCTCGTCATCGTCTTCCAATATTGATTCAAATATGTCAAAGTTCTTCGAGTTATCAAATCCAAACTCCTCAAAGAAACTATATTCAATAAAGTCTTCTCTTGTCGCATCATCGTCATCACCAAGCATCTTAAACTCAACAATTATTAAGTTCTGCACCTTGTCAATATATTGTGATATGACTTCAACCACTTCCATTAGTTATATTTTTTAAATCTCCTAAACATATCAAGTGATTTATTTACACTCTCTTCGATTTGGGTTTCTTCTCCATCTAACTCTTCTTCGTCATCTAACAAATCATTAAATTCAACATCACCATATAACTCTTCATCTTCATAAACATCAGAAGGCCCTTTTGATACAAAATCATATGGAGCTTTACCCATACCCATTTGAGTCATGGATTGTTGAGGTCCGTCAGAATCAAATTCGTATGCCGGATCGATCTCATCGTAATTTCCTGGTTTTGCTGTAATCTCATTTACATTCTCATTAACATTATGGTTTCTATATGTTTTCACATTACCTGAATTATCCACAGTAATACCACCTTTATCGCCAGCAGCATCATATACAGTTAATGGTGTCATATTTGATGTGACGTTACCAGTAGCATAACCATCATAAACGGTTGAGTGTTGTTTTAAAATTAATTGTCTTTCTTCGTCAGACATTATTGAATATCCTCTCATTAGAGTTCTTTATTTATAAATTTATGTGCCTCTTGCATCCAAAACTTTTTTGCGGTATTTGATAATCTTTGCATTGATCTTTGAATGTTTCTTACACTTACTTCTTTGTTTTCATTTTCCAATAGTTTTATTGCCGCTCTGATAAATATATCTTTTGTTTCTTGCGACATTTCTATTAGTTTTTCTATAATTTCTTCTTTGTCTTCATCAAATTCACTTTCGTAAGACTTTAATTTAATATAATCTTTAATATAATCAGGACCGGACAAAATAAACTTACCACCTTCAGTGAACATGTTATGTGTACCTAATCTTCTTTCTAATTCTAAAAATTTATAGATCTTGTTTAACTCACCTCGATTGAATAGGCCTAAAAATTCACCGACACTAACTAAATCATCAACATCTTTAATATTCATTTCTTGTAATGGTTCGATGTCATAATCAGAATCCAAGATCCAAGCATCGCTTTCAGGGATAAGGGATAATCGACTAATTACGTTATCATCCCCATCATCATACCATTCAACCGCATATTGAAATCCAAGATCACTACTTGAGAATTTTGGGGTTTGTTCTATTTTAGTAACCTTACCTTTTATTCCTGTACCTAATGATTCCCCATCCATATGAACTAAAACGATTCTATCACCTTCTTTTAGTTTGGGGTTTATTTTATTACTCATATTAATAAATATACGATTACCTAATAAGATTTACACTTCCCGTAATAAAGTATCTACCGTCATTTTCTTTACTACCAAATTCCACTTTATAAGCGTAAGATCCTCCAAGACATTTAGTGTTATTGTACGTACCGTCCCAATAATCATTTGAGTCAAAACTTTCGTATATTACCTCACCCCAACGATTAAATATTGTTACGTGAAAATCTGTAGGATCAAACCCACTTGTGAATGTCCATTTAAATGTATTATTAAATTCATTTCCGTCAGGTGTAAATGAATTTGGTATGTAAAATAATAAACTAGGACATTGAACTATAGTGATAACTGTTTGTTCTTGATTAGAAGGGCAACCATTCACAAAGTTAACAACAGACAATGGGAACATACCAAAACTATCCCAAGTCACATTAAAGTTTTCTGTTTCAATCGTATTATTTGAAAGTGTCCACTCGTTATACCCTCCCGATAAAGTTGAAATTACCGAATAAATGCTTTGTATAGTATCACCATCACATAATTCAAAGAAATCATTGTACGGGGTAATTGGCGATATTTGTGGGTTCTCATAAACTATTATGTCTGTTGTAGTATCAAACACACAACCACTTTGTGTATATGTATATGTTATAATATTATTTAATGTGTCAGCGTTTGACGGATAAAAATCATCCCCCATCATACCAGTACCATTAAATACTCCTCCGATTGGGGTTGCGTTTAATGTTGTAAACTCATCATTAGAACAGAATGGTCCTACCGGTGTTATAACAGGAAGTATATTAAAAATTGTAATGTCAAAAGATACCGGTACACTAATACATCCATTTGGACTTACAGCAACTACGTCAACCGCATTAGGAATGAATCCAGCAGGTAATCCTGACCAATCAACAATGATAGAATCAGTACCTTGACCTGAAACGATATTTCCAACAGTAGACCATTGGTATGTGTATCCAGGACCTAAATCTGTTGTCGTATAAACTATATTTGTAGATTCATAACACACAGTATCTGATGCGATTATTGGGTTTGCTATTACAGGTAATGGATTAATTAAAGTTGCGGATCCCGAAACCGTACATCCTGCAGCATCTACAATAGTAAATGAATACACTCCAGCACATAAATTAATTAATGTGAATGTCGGTGGTTGGTTATTCCAAGAAATTGTTTGAACACCTGTACCACCATTTGAAACAACATTAATCGCCCCGTCACAACTACCAATACAATTCGGACCGAATACAGTTACGGTAGGTGGTGGTAAGTTTGGTGGTCCAGGAGCAACAAATACGGTATCAGGTCCTAAATTACCAATACCTGCATTACATGTACTCCACCCTGCATTACATATTGGGTAAACAAACTGACAAGTATAATTAGCACCTCCTGGTGGTGGGGTAACGGTGATAGTTGGTCCCGTTCCGATCGGATTTGGATTACCAACCTGAAACCAAGTTAAAGTGGGGGTAACCACAGGACCACTCGGTGTCCATCTATATGAGTCATTTTGTGTGGTCCAAGCAGTCGAGTTTCTTCCTGGTGAAGCAACACCAATAGTCCCCAATGAATTATGAACCCCTTGAGTTGCGGTTCCACCTTGCCATTGTAAACAGGCGGGTTTATTTTGAATGTGATTTTCAATATAGTTTGTTGATTCGTAAATTACAATATGAAATGTCCCAAGATTTGATGAGCAAGAAAACATTGGCATGTTTATCCAACTAACAACTAACTTTCTGCATGGTGCAACTCCTTGTACTTGATATCTGATTTGTCCACCTAATCCCGGGTGCCAATCTTGCCAAGGACCCATAATACAATTTTTAGGTACTAAAGCATTTCCTGTTGGGATAGGTTGTGATGTAAATGTTACGGGTTGTCCCCCTGAAAATGAAATCCAACCATTTGATCCCACATAAAATTGTGTGTAGGTTGTACCAAAGAAACAAAAGTTAAAACCTATTTGAAATGGACCCTGTTGTGAATCGTCAGTCATGAATAACTGATTACCTGTGTTGGTTTGATTTACAAATGGTATATTCGTTACACCATAGTTTGTTGTTTGATTGGGGTTTGCTCCACCAGGACCACATTGTGATAAGTCGGCAGTTAATGTCGTTGATCCAACACCACACGGTAACAATTGATTAGGACCAAGAGACGGGCAATATTGTGAATAACCATAAAAGGTTAAAAAGATAAAAAGGTATTTAAGTAATTTCATATGATTTTTATTAATAAATACCAAAATGATACCATATAAAGTCCGATAAATCAATATAGATTATTATTGACATATGATTTTTGATTATTTATGATATTTATTTATATGTCTAAAAAACTTTTATCATTACTAGCGGAAGAAATAAAGGAACAAGGTTTCGGTAGATACTTTAAAGATGTTACATTACCAAGCGGTGAAAAAATAAGTGACGTTAAAAGTGTAGACCTAGCAAAATCAAAACCAATAGTTAATACAACTCCCATTAATCCGAATCTATCAAATGATGTAATTAGTGGTAGTTATACTGCCGCTGGTAAATCATCACCTTATGATGCGTTACATTCTTTTGAAAGAAGGAAGAGTGATAAATTTGGTGGTAGATTAAATACTTTAGTTAAAGAAGGAATTCAAAAATATAAATTAGATAATAATGTAGACGCTGTCGATATTTTAAATGTCGACATACAAGTCGATCCTGAAAAATTATTAGTTAATTGGTCAGTAACGGTAGGACCAAGTACAGATGGTAATACTTACGAAATCATAGATAGTAGAGGTAGTGCTGGTGGGGGAACGTCAGCAGTGGAGGGTCAATTATCGAATATGCATAGTAAACATCCGGGACTAACACCTGTTTTAGTTAAACACTATAACGAAACCATACCTATCTATTATGATAGACTTGGTAATAAATTACCAAGTTCAAGAGGTAATATTAATATACAACAAAAGTTTTTTAAATATGGAAAACTCGTTTAATTAAGAATTATTTTAAGAATCTCAATTTATATAACGTTGAGTTGATTAACTCACAAACCGTATCAATTTGATTTTGAATGTAAGAATCTTTACAACAATCCCTTAAGTCTTCAACTTTTCCACAAAGACCTTGTAAATATTTAATAGTTGATTCAGTACTTTTATAACCTTCAATATCATAAGACTTATACCCACCGATAATACCATATTTTCCTTGAAACGATTCAACTAAACCATCAATTAAACCGTCAATACCCTCGTAGTAATTTTGAAGTGCTTTATGTTCAGAGTATGAAGTTGTTTGCAAATGAAGCATATGTACTTGTGTCTGTGAATGGAATAGTAAAGATGTCATTTCTGCAAATTTATCATTATTACCTTCTTTTTGTTCAGACACCAATGAAGACGTATTAAACCCTTTTCTAATTAAATCTTTTTTTGTTATCATAATATTATTAATATCTATTTTTATATAAATATAAATATGTCGTTAATTAATTAAATCGGGAATTATTACCTCTTCAACGAAATAATCAACCTCATCTTCTAATTTACCAAGTTCATTATTTAGATATCTATGGTTTTTACCTTCAAATTTTGACGATATTTGTGCAGTATCGTATGTTTCATACTCACCAGTATCTTCAACAAAGTCTAAAAGCGCTAAAGAACCGTCTTTTTCGGCGACAATACAACCAACCCATTCAGTTCCACCCCATTTAACTACGCCAAAGTATAGTTCCACATCATCTTCGACTTCTTCATAATCAAATTGGAAGATGAACTCACTACCATCTTGTAATGTACGGGTCCAATTTTCACCCGTTTTACCCTCAAAATCAGTGTTTTTAGGGGTGTTTTGGGGTGTAAATTCACCCTTTTTACCACTATTTAACCATTCAGAATAGGACTTTAGGGTCATTTTATCCTCATTTTCAAGGTTTTCGTACCCAATTTCATTCATTTTATCCAATATTTGGTCGATTTCTTGGGTGTTTTCGACCAAAAAACGGTATTGTGACTCTGTAATTATGATTTTCATACCAATAAATAGTCGTTTTTGTTGTAATTTGACCAAAAAAACACTATATTTGTCATAATGTTGACAGAAAAACTCCAAAATATCCCAAAAAGTAGTGGTTGTTACCTTTTTAAAGATAAAAAAGGCCAAATTATCTATGTTGGTAAGTCAAAATACCTCCCAAATAGGGTAAAATCGTACTTTTCTAACAAAAATCACTCAACAAAGACCAAAATATTGGTAGAAAACGTTGTGGATGTTGATTTTTTAACCACTTTAGACGAAAATTCCGCATTAATTCTTGAAAATGACCTTATTAAGACCCATAATCCTAAATTTAACATCAAATTAAAGGACGATCGGTCAAAAAAATGGTATTTAACCCTTACAAATGACAATTTTCCCCGTTTAATGGTTAAAAATGACTCAAATTTGGACTCAGATCCCTTAATTGAGGTACCAAGTAGTAGTTTATGTCATGAAATGTATGATTTATTACATGATATATTCAATTTACGATCATGTTCTTATGAATTAACTGCAGAAAACATTGAAAATGATAAGTTTAAGGTGTGTTTAGAGTACCATATGGGTAGATGTGATGCCCCTTGTGTATTAAATATCAATAAATTTGTCTATCGTGAGATTATTTCTGATCTAAAACAGGTAGTATCATTCAATTTTGACCAACTTAAGGGTAAATTAACCCGTAAAATGAACTCATTTAGTAAAAATATGGAGTTTGAGAAGGCAAATACCATCAAATTCAGGTTAAATGCCCTTGATAAGTATGAAAAATGTGTCGAATCGGCAAGAATTGGTGGTTATTTGGTCATATCGGATGATTTTAAGACCACTTATGGGTTAAAAAACACTCCAATTGATATAGAAATGTACGATAATTCACATATTATGGGTGATTGTCAGGTATCTGCCCTTGTTAGATATACAAATGGTAAGAAAAACACGTCAGAATACCGTAAATTCAACATTAAAACGGTTGAAGGTCCTGATGATTACGCTTCTTTTGATGAGGTTTTACGTAGAAGGTTTACCAGATTACTAAAAGAACGTAAAAAACTACCTGATATGGTGGTGATCGATGGTGGTAAGGGTCAATTAGGGGTAGCAAAGAGGGTTTTTGAGGAACTTTCACTACTTGACAGGGTAGATTTGATCTCTATTGGTAAAAATTCGTCTCACAAGTCAGATATTATCCATTTTTGTGATGGAAATAGTGTAAAATTTGAAAAATCAAAGTTTTTTAACCTACTTGGGTCTATTCAAGACGAAGTTCACAGGTTTGTTATTACATTTCACCGTAAAAAACGTTCAAAATCAATGTTTTTATAATAAAAAACCCCATATGATTATCTCAAATGGGGTTTTAGTGTTATTTATCGTTCTATTAATCTTCAGGAAAGATACTACTCTTAACTCTAACACCTTTTGGTAATTCAAAATCAGATCTTCTTGTTCTTTCTTGTCTTTTATACCTTGTAACAGGAAATTCACTATTTAATTTGTTAAGTTCGGCAATATATTCCGTCCCATGTTCATTAATTCTATTAATTACGTCATCAACCAATTCAGTTCTTTTAGATGCGGACATTCCAATTACGAAATCGTCATCTTCATTAACTATATTTTTAACAATTCTATTAATATCTGATTCTGTGATTCTATTTATCATTTTTTTAATTTTTTATAGTCCCAATTCAGATAGATCAATATCATCATCTTCTTCATCAGGTAATGCATCTTTATATGCTTGTCTTTTTAGGTCGTTTACGATACCATCAACCAATCTTTGGATGAATTGTTTACCTTTAGGGTCATCATTTAAGATTAATTGCGCAATTCTAAAGAACTCTTTAGCGTCAAGTGCAGAAAATCTCATAAATAAGTAATGTTGGATGTGTTTTTTGTCCTCATCAAACAATTCCATAGGATATGTCGCCATAAACTTCTCCCAAAAGATAGGACCAAGTCTTGAATCCCATATTTCTGATGGTAATGTGTCCTCTGCATTCAAAATCATCTCTTGTTGTTTTGGATCATCAGGTAAACCATGTGTTCCAAAGATTTCATACACACCTTTTACTAATTCATGTACTAATAATGGGAATGTAACCGCTTTAGCTTTCACTGTAGGTGGATCTGTTTCTTCATCAACCTCTGATTGACCCATTTGACCTCCACCGCCACCAGCCATTCCTTCCATATCAGGGAAGATCCAATAAGCGTGTTCCATTAATGCTTGTGATACACCGTAAAGATTTAATAATCTTGGGTCCATATCATTTAATTCTCTTGAAACTAACACATACATGTGTCCACCTTTAAATGCTGCTCCTTGAATAAGTGAATTAATGAATCTTCTTTTAGATCTCTCTAAATTAAAGTTCTCCATATCACCCATAAACTCTTCAACTTCTTCTTCAGATGGTAATTGAGGTTCTTGTTGCATTCCTTCAGCCTTACCCATAGGTTGCATCACAAGTTCAGCCTTGAATTGCATTGCACCTTCAGGAATACCCATCTCTTCTTGAACAAGTTTGATTGCAAGTTGTTCCAACTCTTCTTTGTTTCTCATTTGAATACCAATGATCTGTTGCATCGATTGTCCGACGGTCATCATCAATTGCATAAGTGGGTTACCTCCTTGAATAACTTGTGTGTTACCCATGAATCTTCTTACTTTCTCTACTGAATCTTTAAATCTTTTAGATGAAATTAATTCAATAAAATCTCTATCCATTTTTGGGATAGCTGGAAAGTTATGGTAAGGTGTTTCTTTACCTGTAATCTTTCTTTCGATACCCGGCTCCATTCTTTCAGGACCTTCATAATCGATAGGTGCCTCGTTAAGTTTGGTATTGATGGATGCCAATCTTGTCATTTCAATATCATTCAAACCCTCAAGAACTAATTTAGCTCTTAAGTGTTCTCTTTCTTCTTTAAGTACGTTTAAATTTCTCATTATTCTTCACCCATATTAATTCCTAATTCATCAAAAGATAACCAATTTGGCATTCTTCTCTCATCTTCAGCTTTAGGATTCTTTTTAGGTCCCGGTTTAGGACTATACGGGGTACCTGGTTTTTTAGGTTTAGTTGGTGTATCAACATCAGGTCTAACAGGGATTTGAATCTCTCTGTTTGATTCCACATCAACGTCATCTAATACGTCAATATCTTCATCGCCCATTACATCAAAGTCCACATCCTCTTCCATTGGTACTTCCTTTTGTTCTGATATTACTCTACCTCTTTCATACCCGAAAAGATATTTCATTTCATTCAGTTCTTTCGTTACTTTCTTATCCATTATTATTTTATTATATAAATATAAGTTTATTTCTATTTAATCAGTTGTATATCTTCAATGTTATCCTCATTTGTTTCACTATCATAGACATCTTGGTCAATAATTCTACCGTCCCAATAATCATATTCACCAGTATTTCTCATACTAT
>Ga0078894_10004669_pt1 | contig 10509 bp, 11 predicted proteins | sample LauGreSu1BDMLBSD_2_FD_67506 | JGI IMG/M metagenome (GOLD analysis project Ga0078894, IMG submission 67506) | Freshwater lake microbial communities from Lake Michigan, USA - Su13.BD.MLB.SD (version 4) (version 4) | ecosystem: Environmental > Aquatic > Freshwater > Lake | place: Lake Michigan... | reverse complement strand
AAAAACAAAAAAATTTATTGAGGGACAAATATTGGAATTTGGAAGTGATATTGATGTCCAAATAGACCAATTATTTAAAATGCGTGAAGTGGCAATAGATGACTTAGTTAAAACAATGTCTTCCCTTCATGATTCAGAACCTGATAAATACCCTTTGTTACCAGTTTCTAATTCGTTAAAAAATAGTTTATATAATGGAATGATTGGTGGCAAACATAAAAGAAGAATCAAACCAAGACATACTAACACGAAAAAAATAAAAAATGCAAGGTCTAAAAAACACAGAGTATATAAATCAAAAAAATATAGAAGAAAATAATTTATCGTGTTTTTACACTATGTGTATGTTTTATTAAATTCAATCCATTTTATTTTGAAAAAGTATATACATCTTTATTCCATGTAATATATTATTATACTAGTGTAGTTTGAGGAACCAAAAATGACAACAAGAGTCATAGGCTTCAACCAGACATAGCATATAATGTTGTTAAATTATTCTAATATATTATTTATTGGAATCCACTCATCCAAAAACAAATCTCTAGTATCCTTATTGGCCTCCTTTGAAAACCACTGTTTCGGATAACACACTATTTTTTCAGAATTAGTGTTTAAATATGCTCCCCACCAGCTAAAAGTACTATTTGCAATTATATTATGTTCGCATAAACTCATTAATAACATTTGTTCCCAATCTTCTAAATATGAGTCTGCTCTAATAAAAGTATAATTATAATTTATTTTCAATTGTTGTATTATTTCTTCTACTTCTAATAAACTTTCATCTTCACAAAAATATAATATTTGTATTTTTTTATAAGTTGTTAGTTTATTTGTTATAGTTTTTAACGCATTTGAATAATATTCGTAGTCTAATAATGGATAAATATGTGGATAATTCTTATAATCTCCAAATCTAAAATGCATTGAAATTGTATGCATATTATTGATATTTATATTTAATTCATCTGTTAATTTATTTTTTACAATTGTTTTTGCATTGTCTATTTTCAACAATTCATAAATAGATTTTTTATAATTATTGAAATATTTTGGACTTTGAAAATAACCAACTAACAAAGTTCCATAATTCATTTTAGGCAATTCATGATATTTAAATGTTGTCTCATTAAAAGTATATAAATTAGGAATAACATTTATTAAAAATGGCTTTAAACTATTTAAAAATGTATACCAATATGTATGTCTATCTGTTGAACCTTTATACTTTAAATGGTATGTATTTAAAAATGCGAATGCTTTATTGTTTCGGAATGCGCATTCAATTGTTGTAAATATTTGAAATAACTGATTTCCTAATCCGCCACATAATCTACATGATATTATTTGCATAAGTATTAAAATATATAATATAATATTTAAGTTAGTTACCAAATTGTTTTAGATTAATCCGTGTTTATTTTGGCATATTTATATTATATCTAAATTAAAGCAAGAAGCAACACAACATCCACATCGCCATTTGTCAATCAAGCGTCGCCAGCCAAGTCAAACGAAGAAGTAGTCGCTAGTTCTCCGGTGAACTCGACTCCAAGTACTCCTGTGCTCACAGCATCTTATAATATCTTATACAATTTCATTTTTAGAACTCAGAATCAAATTCGAATGCAGTGTCTGCGTTATATTTTGATGCTAGGCTATAATCTGATGAAACCTTCTCAAAGAAATTTGTTTTTCCCTCAAGACTAATCAATTCCATAAAATCAAAAGGGTTGCTAACGTTATAAATTTTTTTGTAACCAAGTTGGACACATAACCGGTCTGCCACAAATTGTATATATTGCGTCATTAACAGACTATTCATACCAATCAATTTGCATGGCAACGCTTCACAAATAAAATCGATTTCAATTTCAACCGCTTCTTTAATGATTTCATGAATACGAGATTTATCTATTTTTTTAGCCAATTTACTATACAATAGAACCGCAAATTCGCAATGAAGTGCTTCATCTCTGGAAATCAATTCGTTGCTAAATGTTAACCCAGGCATTAATCCGCGTTTCTTTAGCCAAAAAATACTACAAAATGCACCACTAAAAAAGATACCTTCTACACAAGCGAACGCCACCAAACGAGTAGCAAAACTGGATCTATTATCATGAATCCATTTTTGAGCCCAATCAGATTTCTTTTTAATACAAGGATAATTTGATATAGCATTAAATAGTTTATGTTTTTCTTCTTTATTTTTAATATATGATTCAATTAAAAGACTATATGTCTCACTTTGACATGTCAAAATTCCATTAAAAATACCTCTATGTTTCTTAGGTTCATTGAAACAATATGTTGCTTCATTTTCAGATATTTTTTCAATTCTCACTATTTTTATATCTTCATTTATTTCATTTATTTCATTTAATTTTTCACAATACAATAATATTAATCTTTGTGGAGAAAACCCCAAATCAATGAGTTTATTTAAATATTTTCTTTTTATACTTAAAATATAACGTTCTTTACAATCATTGTCTCTAATTTCTATATTTGTTAAAATTCCTAATGTTGTTAACATTAATTGAACGTCTTGTAAAAATTGTAAATTTGTAGATAAAATTTTAATCGAATTATCATCCCTTATTATATTTTTATATGCGTCCATATATCCTTCTAACCAACGAAGTCGAACATCTTTACTATAATTAATAGGAACTGTATATTTTTCCTTATTTATATAACCTGATATATAACTTCCATCTCCACAAAAAAATCCATGTATATATGGATTTAAAAACTCATCACAATCAGTAAATTCGATAAATGGAGTATTATATTTTTCTATTATGTCTCCTACGTTTAAGGAAATAGTGTCTACTTCTTCACTGTTGCCTTTTTGTATTAACCATTTATGTCCCGGAGAACAATCTAATTCCATACCATTTGATAATAAAACTTTATATATTTCCTGATCTCCAGTATATTTTATCTCAACCCTTGAAAATTCTTCTCCATTCCAAACATTTACAAACTTATTTTCTAAATCTTTAATACTAAAATACCCATTATCTGTTAAAATTTTGGTTGTTCCAGTTACACAATGTATATTTTCCATGGCTATTTGAAAACCATAAAACGCCCTGGCTTCAGATACTTGAACATCTCTCATAAAACGTTGAGCTAAATTTTCTAAAACAATACCATCCGATGCCGCAAAAAAAGCCAAAATCATAGAAATAAAATATTGTTCATCATTATTTAGACTATTCCAATGTGCTAAATCTTTCGATAAATCAATTTCTTCTGCTCTCCAAAAACAATCAACTTGTTTTTTATACATTTTCCATATGTCATCATATTTAATAGGAAACATTACAAATCTATTATCGTCTTCTGCTAACAAAGGTTCTGTATTAGTTTTGGACATACTAAATAATATATAGTAAAGATTTTATATTTTTTTCAAATACATTTTATTTAAAAAATAAATAACTTATTAATATAATAAAATGGATTTACGTTTACCGTTAGCTGAAAGAGATATGCATTTATTACAAATACAACAAGAAATTCAAAATAAGAAATCATTGTTAGTTAAGAAAAAGAAGGAATTAGATAAGAAACATAAATTGAATGATTACTTAGATGGAGTAAAAGATGATTATTCAAAATATTATGATTATATTTTAAATGAAAAAAAACAACAACATAGCGCTCTTCTATTACTTAATGAATATATAAGTGATTTAATAAAAACAGAACATGTAGTAAATGAACAACTTAGAACGGCAAAACATGACCAAAAAGATATTATAACTGAAATTGATAGAGTTAAGGCTGAATTAGATGAACTTATGTTATAATATAAAAAAATATATTAATTATATATAACATGTCTGAATTAAATAATGCATTGCAAGAATTAAATAATACAATTTCTGGAATTACTAACAAAGTAAATGAACAAAAGGCAAGAATTAATGATTATAAAACCAGATTATTGGCAAAATTAGCTGAACTTGTTACACAAATTGGTCAATTAAAAGACAATCCAGAATTACAGCGTATTCCTCAGTTAAAACAACAATTACAACAATTACCACAATTAAGACAACAAATACAAGATGCAACTGCTGAATTAACAAAAGCAAAAGAAACTATTCAAGGGTTAAATACTCAAGTTCAAACTTTGCAACAAGATATTAATGATAAAACAAGACAAATTGAACAACTGGAACGAACTGGAAGCGATAAAGATAATCAAATAAATGGATTAACTAATCAAGTCAACCAATTAAGAAATGAAAAAACTACAGCTGAAAACGATTTAAGAGCTAAAAATCAAGAAATTAATGAGTTGGTTATGCGGGTTGCTCAAATAAACACTTCATTGGTTTCTCAAATAGAAATAATAAATCAAATAACGGAGGAATTAGGGGATTTAAATAGCGGAGACATTGGTCAACAATTTGGTCTTATTACTGATAATATACAGGCCATTGTAAATATGATTAATAATCCTGGGACACAAGGACAAGGACAAGTACGTGGTGGAAAAAAAAATAAAACAATGAAAAAACGTAAGCTAATGAAAGGTGGCTATGTTTGGACAACAGATAAAACATTAGAAAATTCTAGTTCGGTTGTTAGCTCAACGAGTTCTAAATCTAAAAGTAAATCAAAATCAAAATCACATAAAAGTTATAGAAAACCCAAATAATTACTTAAGGTCGCTTAAAATGCCTTTTATTGACGGTATAATATTTTTATTATTTTTGTGCTCATGAAATACTTTTTTCCATTTTTTTTGAATGATTCGTAACCAAAATGTTTTTAAAATAGCAACTGATTCATGTGTTGGCAAAATAATATATTCCCCAATTTCAGGTTTAATATAATTAGGTTTTGAAATAATATTATTATAATTTCGTATTGTAGGATGTATTCCAAAATATTGTGGATTAAAATTTGTTTTATTTGAATACATATTTCTTAAGAAATCCATTTCAGTATTTAAATTACATAATATATTTGATTCTCCATCATCTGAATCATCATCCGTATTATATTCTTCATATTCTTCCAAATGACATAATGAAATGCCTGTCGTTGGTTCAAATCTATCATATACTAGATAATGACTTTCAATATGTGGGTCGCTATTATCATCTTTTCCGTGTCTTCCTGGATGATGTAGCTCACATAACATTAGGTAATATTTTTTTTGGAAGGCTGACGCATTGTTTTGCATTGTAGTTAATAATGTAAAACAATAAATATAAAAATTAATCAATTTTTTTTAAAGAATATATATATATAATATGAATCTTGCAAATGAGGCATCCAAATTATTAACAAATAAATACTTTTTGTATTTTATGGTATTTTTAGCGGCGTCAAATATATTAGGTTATTTAGTTACTAACAAACGAAATGCCGTTATATTTTTTGCATTAGTAAGTTTATTGACATATCAATTTAGTAAAAATATGGCAGTTGTTTTGTTAGTTGCTATTATTGCTACTAATTTTTTAATGGCAAATAAGCATATGAGAGAAGGTTTAGAGAATCAAACAACATCTCAAGCATTAAATAACATAGATGATAAAGATCCTGAAATTGCAAATGCGATTCCAGCTGTAAAAGAATCAAAAACGAATGTTCAAGTTAAGGATAAATTAAATGCGTCTCCAGCAAATGTTAATACAACCAGTATAGTAGATGTAAATAATCCTGATAAAAATCAATCAAGTGGGGATGATGGTGTGGCAGGATTTGGAGAAAAAATGGGAGGTAAAAAGGGTGCAAAATCAGAATCGGCTGGTCCTAGAATCGACTATGCAGCAACCATTGAAGAATCGTATGCTAATTTAGATAACTTATTAGGTAGTGAATCGATTCAAAAATTAACAACTGATACGCAACAATTAATGAAACAACAACAAAATTTGTTTGATACTATGCAAAATATGGTTCCTGTGTTACAAGGAGCACAAAATATGTTAAAGAATTTTGATGTAAATGGATTAACAAGTTCGTTAAAAAATATTGGTGGAATAGCTAATATGCCACTGCCACAAACTAACAAAAAGTAAATAATATTAATATGTTTATATAATATATTAATGAAAAAGTGTCCACCGGGAGTTATTTGTGTAGAAAACATTACATTATTATTGTTATTTATAATTTTGTTAGTTCTTGGAGTTTTTATTTATATGAATGCCTCAACTAACAAAAATATTATAGTAAACGATAATATTAGTTTAAATGAATCTGGAAAACAAATATCTAGTTTGGGTTTACCTAGTTGGGGTTTACCTAGTTGGCCTTATAATAATTTACCAGAAAAAGATGTATTAATGAATCCATATGCTGCACCTTATAAAGACGAACGTTATTTTGTTCCTGAATTAACATATACTCCCCCTGGAACTGTACCGATTAATATATCTACAAATATAGGAGCAGTTGATACTACATACAGACAAATGGGGATAATTACTCCATTAAATGGTACAACAACTAACAATATTTTGCCTTTAATGGGTAGGCCGTTATTTACAAATAGAAACAAATGGCAATATTATACTATATCAAATCAACATAATAATGTGAAATTGCCAATTTCATTTAAAGGTAAAAGTGCGTTAAATGATTATGGTATAGATCAAATATTTGATGCTGACACTATTTATGTAGAAGGTTATAATGAGCCATTTAGAGTTACAATTTATGAAAATGATACGATTAAATATTTGCCGTTTGTTTAGTATAATTAAATAATAATCCGTTTATAATTGAATAATAATCCGTTTATAATTGAATAATAATCCGTTTATCTAAATATATTATTTAATATTTTCTTAAGGTAACATTCATTAAATTGAATTGTTTTTTATTTCTAGAAGTATTATTGTGATTTATACACTTTGTTGTTTTTTTATATTTTTTTCTTGTTTGATTGCCTTTTTTAGTTATAATCTTTTGCAAACGAGCTTTAGTTAATTTCATATTATATACCTTTAAAATCTTTTTCTATACTTTTTTTAAAAGTATAATATAATGAGTTGTCCAAATGCTACTGCTCCTATAGATATTAGTATGTCAAAAATATTAGGAAATTGTGATTTAAAATGTTCTTATAGTTTTCATTACAGCAATAGTTCTTGTGTAGCAACTAACAGAGGTGATTATATTTCTATTTCTTATGATAAAACTTCTTCTCCACCTGTTTTATATAATACTTTAGGTTTCGATGTAAAAGAAATACGTTTATATACTCCATCATTACATTCATATAATGATTCTAAAACAGATGGCGAATTAATCATTGTTCATAATTCAAATACAGGAGCTAAACCTTTGTTAGTTTGTATACCAATTAAAAGCAATAATACTTCGAGTATTAGTGCTATATTTTTTAATACATTAATAGATACAGTCGCATCTAACGCTCCTTCAGATGGAGAATCTACTACAGTAAATATACCAAAATTTAATTTAGATTTGTTAGTTCCTAAAAAACCATTCTTCTCTTATTTAGCTACAGAACCATATCAACCCTGTTCCGAAGAAGTAGAATATGTTGTATATAGTCCTTTGGAAAGTTCTTTAGATATAATGCCAGACACATTTAGCAAATTACAAACAATTATAAAAAGTAACCCTTATGATATAAAAACTGGTTCAAACTTATTTTATAATGATAAAGGACCTTCAAATGGAGGTGCCGGAACAGGAGACATTTACATAGATTGTCAGCCAGTAGGAATGTCAGAAGATACAACTGAAATAGTAACTGATATGGGCGCTTCATTTTCATTTAAGGATTGGTTAAAAAATCCAATAGTTCAATTAGTATTGGGGTCACTTATATTTATTATTTTATTGTATATTGTAAAATATGTATTAGGTTTAATTAAACCGACAAAAGGTGGAGCAATAATAAATAATATGAAAGGTGGATTTAGAGGCATAAAATAAATTTTTTATATACAAATAGAGCAAACCCAAAGTCGCCTAAATTAAAATTTATATACTGGTCATAAAGAAACAGTCACGGTAGACAGAAATTTGAATACATGAAAATTCATGTTATATTATTTATAATATGAATGAACTAACAAGGCTTCTTTAAGTTATTTTAGAAATAATATTTTTTTTAATTTAATGGCGATGCATCATGTGTATCGTCTAATGTTGGTCTAAACGGAGCCTTAACATATTCTGTGTTAAATTTTTGTGTTGTCATATTTTTAACAACTTCTTGTTCCAATGTATATGGAAATTGATGAGCTGGAGTAAATGGACTCCATTTTTTAGCCTCTGTTGGGTAATATTCTTCTAAACCAGCCATTCCTGTTTTAATAGATGCTGATTTAATTAAGTGATAAGCAACTAACAATGATAATACGCCCAAAATTGGATTAGAGTATGAAAACAACATTAATGCTACAATAACCACTAATATTTTACCAATAGTTGAATCAATCATTGTTGCTACACTTTCGGGAATATGATAACCCATTATTAAATATATTGCAAACAATACTATTAATACTAATTGTGGCATATTTTTCTTTTCAAACAAAACACTAAAATAATCCATCTTATATATTATACTTTTAAAAAAACTATTACAAACTTATATTATATTTATGGAAACGGTCTAAAAATAATATTCTAAATAATGTTAGTTTGCATGATATCACCAAGTATTGCATGGTCACAAACATTAAATACATATTTGGGGAACAAGGGGTATACTATACTAAAATCAGAATTATCAATAAAACAACAACTCCAAATAAAAGAACTATTGATGGTTAAACCATTTGTCCCCGGCGCGCCGGTTCAAACACAAAAAACATTTCCCGTTTATAGAGAATCCGATAAGAAATTATATGTTCCTAGGTATTTCGGTTATGAACTCTTTGGACCGGCGAAAACAATTAAAATCACTGAAGGTGATGACATTGATTTGACATTTCATGGAACTTTACGTGATTATCAGGTACCTATTACACAAACATATTTAAATCATGTTAAAGACGGTGGGGGTGGATTATTAGAACTTTATTGTGGAGCAGGAAAAACCGATACTACAATATCCATTATTGGCGATATTAAAAAAAAAACAATCATTATTGTTCATAAAGAATTTTTAATGAATCAATGGATTGAACGTATTCATAAATATTATCCAACTGCTAGAATTGGTAAAATTCAAGGACAAATCATTGATATTGACGATAAAGATATTGTTATTGCTATGTTACAAAGCTTATCAATGAAAGATTATCCAAGCACTTTATTTGATAGTTTTGGGTTTACTATTATCGATGAAGTACATCATATTTCTTCTGAAGTATTCTCATGTGCTTTATTTAAACTTGTAACTAAATATACGTTGGGATTAAGTGCCACCATGAATCGCAAAGATGGAACCACTAATGTATTTAAAATGTTTTTAGGAGAAGTTGTTTACAAACTAGAAAGAAGTAAAGATGAAACTGTCATTGTCAGAGGTATCACATTTCAATCAAAAGATGAAGAATTTAATGAACTTGAATTAGATTTTAGAGGACAAATTGCTTCATCTAAAATGCTTAGCAAAATTTGTAATTATAACTATAGGACTGAATTTATACTTAAAGTTTTAAGAGATATGATTACTGAAAATCCTAAACAACAAATTATGATGATATCATCATATAAACATATTTTACATTATATTTATGACGCAATTAGTCATCATAATATTTGTACTGTAGGATATTATATTGGAGGAATGAAAGAATCGGCATTAAAAGAAAGTGAAATCAAACAAGTGGTATTAGCAACTTATAGTATGGCGGCAGAGGGGTTAGACATTAAGACATTAACTACATTATTTATGATAACACCTATGACAAATATTGAACAATCGGTTGGAAGAATTTTGCGCCAAAAACATGAATTTGCCCCTATTGTTGTAGATATAATTGATACACACGATAATTTTCAAAGACAATGGACAAAACGTAAAAGTTTTTTTAAGAAACAAAATTATAAAATTATTCAAACATCTAGTTCAACATATGAACCAGATACATCAAAATGGTGCGTAGTATATGAACCAACACAGTGTAAACCAGATAAACCTAAAGAAACAAAGAAAGTGTCATATAAATCAAGCAGACGTAGTTCACCCAATAAAAGTGCAGCAGAAGATTCTGACACAGAGATTGAAGAAATAGAAGAAACAATACAAACTAAAGGACAATGTCTATTAAAATTCAAAAAATAGCGTCTTAATTAGAATTTTTGGACATACCGCAAAAATCGTAAGAAAAAAGTTGGTGTAAATGGAAAAAATGGGTTTCTATATAAATAAAAATAAAAAGTCGGGATGTAGCAAATATATATATATATATATATATGAAACGAACTATGAAAAAACGTTCACGTTCAAAACCAAGCAGAAAAAAAATAAATAAAAGATATTCCAGAAGAAACAGATTAAGAAGAAACAGATTATCCAGAAGAAAATTAAAAGGAGGT
>Ga0078894_10004666_pt1 | contig 10511 bp, 9 predicted proteins | sample LauGreSu1BDMLBSD_2_FD_67506 | JGI IMG/M metagenome (GOLD analysis project Ga0078894, IMG submission 67506) | Freshwater lake microbial communities from Lake Michigan, USA - Su13.BD.MLB.SD (version 4) (version 4) | ecosystem: Environmental > Aquatic > Freshwater > Lake | place: Lake Michigan, USA... | reverse complement strand
CAACATGTCATAAAAGGGGTCAACCTCGGGTTCGCGGGAGTGTCGGGATTTGCGCATACAACGGCTTGTTGAGGGCGTTCATCGAGAAATGCGCAAACCATGGCGCTGCGCTTGCGCAACAATACCGTCGGCAAAACGGTCCATGCGGGTGAGTTGCAAGCCCAACAAAATATTGCCCACCAAGCCCACCATGGTGGTGAGCAGTGCAACACCCAAACCTGATGTGAGGTTGCGAAGAAGGTCTTGGGCTTGTGAGGGATCAAAGCTTTGGATTTGGCCGATTTGCATGGCCAGCACTGAAAATCCAATCACTTTGCCAAGCAAACCAAGCTTGAGCTGAACGCCATTGACCCACCATGCAGTGGAATGCGAGCCATGGGTGTGCTCCAGCAACAAGTCGAGTGGTGCGCCGCTGTCTTGAGGGTTCAAGGCCAACGCGTTCCAGTATTCACCGGCCCAGCCCTCGGCTTGCACCATGAACTCCACACCCGAAGCGCTTGCCAAGGACAACAAATCTCTTTGACGCGTGAGCTCTTTAGAGCGTACCCCGCACCACAAGGTGGACACGCTGAAAACAATAATGATGACCAGCGTAATACCTGTGGGGTCGGAACTTAGGAGTAAATGCCATACGCCTTGAATGCCCAGCAACCAAGTGGCGAACACGAACAAACCTACTAATACCAACCACTCAAACCACAATGGCTCGACTTCCCAATGTGGGTTTTTATTTTTCAGGCTCTGGAAAAAAGACTTCAATTGAGTTGCCTTGTGATAAGAGGGGCGGATGATAACTGAGGCGACTACAGAAAATATCTAGGTGGGGATCAAGGGGGAATTGAAAGCTCGATTAGGTGGAAATAAACAAGCTCACTAAAATCGATATCCACCATGGATGCCTACAGATGGGCAATTTTTTCTCACTCTCATACATCAAAACAATGAAATCTTTTCCTCGCTATTCTGCTATCGCCTTGGGCATTCTTACCTTGACTTCTCAGAAATTATTAGCTGAAGAAACAAAAGCACTTTCAAGCATTGTGGTGACTGCCACAAAACTTGAGCAAGATGCTTTTGATTTACCCATGTCGATTAACAAGGTGGATAAACAAGATATTCAAGATGGCCAATTGAGAATGACTTTATCCGAAAGTCTGGCAAGAGTTCCTGGTCTGACGGCTCAAAATCGAAACCAAATGGCTCAAGACCCTCAAATCTCATCTCGTGGTTTTGGCGCCCGTTCCTCATTTGGTGTTCGCGGTATTCGTATTTATGTTGATGGCATCCCACTGTCTTTGCCTGATGGCATTGGTAACCCTGGCAGCGTTGATCTTGGAATTGTGGATTCAATCGAAGTCATGCGAGGACCTTTTTCTGCAATGTACGGCAACTCCTCTGGTGGAGTCATACAGATGTTGACTGGTAAGCCAGGCACTGAGCCTACTGTCTCCTTAGATGTGCTCGGTGGAACATATGGAACAAGGCGACAGTCTTTGGAGACTGCTGGCAATCAAAAAGGCATTGATTACCAGATCAATGTTTCTGACTTTGCGTCTGATGGTTATAGAAAACAAAGCGCCTCTGATAAAAAACAAGCAACCGCTAAGTTAGGTGTGAAATTTTCAGAAGATACAAAGCTGACGACATTGATGAACTGGTTTGATCAAAACGCCAATGATCCTGGTGGTTCAGTTCGTACATCGACCAGTAGCCGCGAGCCTTCGGCTTTCACTTCGCCAAGGGAAGTTGCCACAAGTTTTCTCCCAACCCAGGCCAATACCCGAGTTTCTCGCAGCAATACCCAAATTGGACTGAATTTAGAACACAAAATTGATGGATCTAATTTGTTGAATGTGATTGCTTATGCGGGAACAAGAACAAACGCCCAATACCTTTCAATAAGTGGACTTAATTCAAATGGTCGTCTAAGTAGCATTGACAGAAGCTATTCAGGTACTGAATTGAAATATGCCAACAAAGGCATGTTGTTGTCTAAGCCCTATAACGTGACATACGGTTTGGCTTATGGACAAATGGAAGACAAACGACTTGATCGATCGGCAACTGGTGGAGTCCTTGATGGCAAAACCACCTCACGCGATGAAACACAAAGCGCCAATAACTTTGACCAATACATTCAAGGTATGTGGTCATTTGCCGACCAGTGGGATCTTCATGCTGGCTTGCGGCGTACAAATTTAAAACTCAAAATTGAAGACAATCCTGGAGAGCCTGTAGCAGGCAATACCGACTTAACTTTTGCTAAGGCCACACCAGTGTTGGGATTGGTATACAAGTTGTCACCAACTCTGAACATTTACGGTAACGCCGGACGCGGCTTTGAAAAACCAACACTGACTGAAATTACCTATATCGACCCCACAAATGCTGCGTTGGGTCCAAGAAAGTATTTTTTGCCCAGCAAAAGTTCCAACTTTGAAGTGGGTACCAAATGGTTCCCGCATGATGCTGCTGTTATCAATGCTGCATTTTTCAGAGTGAACACCAACAATGAAATCGTGACTGAAAAGCTCCAAGGAAGCACAGGGAGCTTTAAAAATGCCGGCGCCACAAAGCGTGAAGGCATTGAATTGTCTGCACAGTCTTCCTTACCCTATGGCTTGTCAGCAGTTGTTGCACACACGGTTTTAAGTGCGACATTTGAGTCACCATTCACCACGCCGGCTGGAAAAACCGTAAAAGCTGGTAACGCTATTCCTGGCACCTATCGTCAGCAAACCTTTGCAGAGCTAGCTTGGAAATATGAGCCCTGGGGATTTCAAACTGCAGTGAATGCAACTTACAGCAGCAATGTTCAAGTTGACGATCTAAATTCCGACTCGGCACCGTCTTTTACAACCTATAACTTGCGCGCCAGTCTTACCCAGAAGAAAGATGCATTTCAATTCACTGAATATGTGACGGTCAACAATTTGACGGATGTTCAGTACATCGGATCGGTGAAAGTCAATGATGCAAATTCCCGGTTTTTTGAACCGGCAGCTGGTCAGTCATGGATTGTTGGCGCTAAGGTGGTTTATAAGTTTTAAAGATGCATAGCAGTGTTTTAAGCGATATAAGATCCCTCTTTTCTTAACCTCCTTCAAAGGAAGCCTTGGATATGAGAAGCTCGAAATACTTAATGCTGCTATGTCTGTTTTTTTTGGGTGTTAATGCCTTCGCCCAACCCCGTGCCTACGCTACCAACGAGGGTGCAGGCACCATCTCTGTCATTGACATCGCCACAGACACCGTGGTCTCCACCATTGAAACTGGTGGCAAACCGCGCGGCCTCGCCGTGTGCAAGGGCAGCAAAAAACTCTACGTCACAGAACAGACCAAAGCACAGCTGTGGGTCATTGACCCTGTGAAAGGGGTGATTGAGCAGCGCGTTGCATTGGGTGAATCCCCAGAAGCGGTGTATTGCTCACCCAATGGTGAATGGCTGGGCGTGGCCAACGAGGGCTCTAACAGCATCAGCTTCATCCACACACAGCGCCTGAAAGTGGAGTTCGATATTTCGGTCCATGGCAAAAATCCAGAACATGGTGTGTTCAGTCCGGATGGCAAGTTCATGCTGGTTTCCGCGGAAGAAGCCGATCAAGTCGATGTGTTAGATATTGAAAAACGCAAACAAGTGGCTTCGATCATAGTAGGCGAGCGACCACGCGGCATCGCATTCAGCCCTGACGGTAAAAAAGCCTATGTGGCCGTCGAGGCTGCCAGTTTTTTGGTTGCCATCGATATGTCCGAGCGAAAAGTGGTGGGCAAGCAATCCGTGGGTAAGCGTACTGCGGGTGTATCGGTCTCGCCGGACGGTGCTTATGTGTTTGCCACCAATGGAGGGGACGCGAATGTGTCCATGGTTGATACCGCCACATTCAAAGTGGTGGAGAACATCGCCATCGGTCAGCGTCCTTGGAACATGAGTTTTTCACCTGATGGTCAAAAACTTTATATCGCCTCAGGGCGCAGCGGCTCCGTCAGTGTGGTGGATGTGGCCAGCCGCAAAATGGTCAAAGAAATACCGACAGGTAAACTGCCGTGGGGCGTGGTTGTTAAATAGTCGCCTTGTTTCTGTCCATTAACCGAAAGCTTTCATGAGTTCTGACCATTCCGCGACCGATGCTGCCGGTGACATAGCGCTGCCTTTGAAATACGACCGCATGATGGTAGTGGTGCATTGGGTCTTGGCCATGGGGCTTTTTTACCAACTGGGTTTGGGCTTGTGGATGGAAGACATTCCCAAAGACCCTCCAGGCCTTCGCGCCGAGTGGTTCAATCTGCACAAATCGATTGGCATTTGTCTAGGCTTGTTGATTTTGTGGCGCTTAGGCTGGCGCGTCACCCATTCGGTGCCTGCTGCCCCCATTGGCAACACAGAGTTTCAAAACAAGTTGAGCAAATGGGTCCATCGGCTTTTGTATCTGTGCATGGTTGTGTTGCCAGTGTCGGGCTTCATGGGCTCGAGTTTCTCTCAGTACCCCATCAAGTTTTTCGGCATACCTTTGCCCAAACTGTGGGATTCCTCGCCAGAGGGCAAAGAGCTTTTCAGCGAGATCCATGAAGTCACGGCTTTTGTCATGATGATCATCATCCTCTTGCACATCGCGGCTGCCGTATGGCACCAGTGGGTCAAACGAGATGGCTTGCTCAGTCGGATGGGTTGGAGTCGCTAACCACCCGCCCTTTGTCCACCTGAATCACCTCTTGGGCAAAGGCATGCATATCTTCCTCATCGTGGGTGATCAGCACCATGGGCAAAGACAAATCTGCTTGCAGTTGTAACAATTCACTTCGCAAACGCAGTCGTAACGGTCTGTCCATGGCCGCAAAAGGTTCATCCAACAACAAGGCTTCTGGTTGAGATACCAAGGCACGGGCTAAAGCTGTGCGTTGACGTTGCCCACCCGAGATCTGTTCGGGGTACAGGCTGGCGATAGATTCAAGTTGGAACACCTCTATCCAATGGTTGACCGACGGGTCTTTGTGCGCGGCAGAGGGGTTAAGCCAGCCTTGCTGGAGTGCAAAACCAATGTTTTGTCGCACGGTCAGATGAGGAAACAAAGCGTAATCTTGAAACACATAGCCAAGCGCACGCAGACGACTTGGCAAATTGAATTGGCTTTGGCTGTCGAACAAGACCTTGTCTTTGAAGACCACCCGACCTTGTTGGGGGGTATGCAAACCCGCCATCATCATCAAGGTTTGCGTCTTGCCTGCACCCGAGGGGCCAAACAATACCAAGCGCTGGGCATTGCTTTTGAAAGCCATCGAAAGCTCGAAGGCAGATTCTTTTTGTCCAAGGCGACTGTGTAGCTCAACCTGCCACATCATCTCTCACCCCGTTGGGCTTGGCCCGCAATGCGACCTGGTGCCAAATAACCCGCACTCAACAGCAGTGCCAAACAACTGACAGAGGTCACCAACACCAAAAAATTTGCGGTTTGGTCTTGCCCTGCTTGCACGGCTTCATACACTGCGATCGACAGGGTTTGCGTTTCACCGACGATGCTGCCAGCCACCATCAGTGTGGCGCCAAACTCGCCTGTTGCCCGTGCAAATGCCAAGAGGGTGCCAGACAAAATACCTCGCCAAGCCAAGGGCAGCGTGATGCGAAAGAAAACAGCCACCTCACTCAGGCCCAGTACCCGAGCTGCTTGTTCTAAGGAGGGCTCAACATTTTCAAATGATGCTCTTGCGGCTTTGAAGACCAGGGGGAAGGCGACCACGCTGGCCGCGATGACAGCACCTTGCCAAGTAAAAATCAACTGAATGCCAAGATTTTGTTTCAGCCACTGACCTATGGCACCATGGCGACCCAGCAAAACCAACAAGTAGTAGCCCAGCACCGTGGGGGGCAAGACCATCGGCAAGGTCAGTATTGCGTCAAGGACATCTCGGCCTCTGAAGCGCAAACGTGACAAGGCATAACCAACGGCAACACCCAGTACCAAATTGATGGCAGTGGCCCAACCCGCCACTTTCAGGGTGAGTGCAAGCGCGACCCAAGCAGTATCCATAGCGGTTTAAATGACCTTAAAGTGGTGCGTGCCGTCACGTTGGAGTTGTTCTACCAAACCGTGTTGCCAATCCAAATAAGCTTGCATGGCAAGCCCAAGGTTATCGCTGCCTTCATAAGGGCGACGGTAGTGATCGATGCGAGGACTGGCCAAATAAGATTCGCCTTGTTGGGTACTGAAGCCAGCCGCTTGCCACGCCGCATTGCCGCCCGGTAACCACAGAACTTCCACGCCCGGTCGCAGCAGCGGTTGCAACTCTGCCACGGCATACCGTGAAATGCGCCCATCCCCGCAAGTCAAAACATAGCGGTTGGCTTTGTGCACACGGTTGAAGTCTTGTGTCAATTGAGAGCGCAATAACCACCACGCGCCTGGAATATGGCGTTTGACATAGGTAGCGCTGTCACCGACATCAATGACCATGCTGAGGTTGCTGCGGTTGGCCAGCCAAGTTTTGAGGGTAGGCGGGTCAACCACTGACAAGGGCGCAAGCGTGGGGGGCAAATCCTCATCGAGCACTGTGTTTTTACTTTGCAGATCTTGTGGGGTGATGTCTTTCATCACGGCAACTTGCCAGCCCATTTGGGCCAACCAAGACGCCGTCATGCTGGCGCGTACACCATCGTCGTCATACACCACTACACGTGCACCTCGCACACCAATGAAGTGATCGGTCTCTTGCACCAGTTGACCCCCTGGTGCACTGACAGCGCCAGACCAATGACCTTGGGCATATTCTTCGGGGGTACGTACATCGAAAACATAGGTGTTGCGATCGGTTTCAGTCAACCATTGCTTCACAGTGGCTGTGTCGACGCGGGGAACACCTGCGCGGAACAACAAGGCCAGAGCCGAGGCAGCGGCTTTGCTGCGATCGTTCTCATTGGTTTCGCCATAGCGCTGTACAGCCCCTTTGACCACATCCAAACCCGCAAGCGTCCACGCTGTTGTTCCATTGCGCAAGGCGCACACGGGGTTGGGAATACCGGAATTGATCAGCGACTGTGCGCCGATGATGCTGCGGGTGCGACCCGTGCAGTTGACCACGATACGGGTGGTGGGACTGGGTGCGAGTGAGCGTGCTCTTAAGACCAATTCACCGCCTGGGACGCTGATGGCGTTTGGAATGCTCATCGATTGGTATTCATCAAACCGGCTTGCGTCAAGTAACACCATGTCTGAGCCTCTTTCGAGCAAGGCCTTGACCTCAAGGGCAGAAAAAGAGGGGGTTTTGCGTTGTGCTTCGACCAGTTCGCCAAACGATTTGCTGGGAACATTCACGTCACGAAACAACTCACCCCCTGCAGCTGCCCAGCCGGCCAAGCCGTTTTGCATCACGCTTAATTGGCTGTAACCCATGCGTTGCAATACAGGCATGGCTTGCAGCGCCAAGCCTTCGCCATTGTCGTAAACCACCACAGGTGTGTCGCGTCGCGGTATGCGTCGCCACACATCCACTTCAATGCGTCCATAGGGTAAGTTGATGGCAAACAAAGGGTGGCTTTGGGCATAAGCGCCTTCTTCGCGCACATCCACAAGGGCGATTTCTTCCTTGGCCAAGAGAGCCGCTCTTATCTGTGCGTAGCTGCTGACTGCGTAAGGATGGGAGACTTCAGCAGCCATTGCCTCTTGCGCAACCTCGTGGCTTGGCTCAGGGCTGACCAGCACAGCCGCTTCAGTCACAGGCGCGGAGACGGCAACAGAAGGTGCCACAGTGGGGGCAGAGGCTGGGACAAAAGCAGGAACGACGGGAGAAACAGAGGGTGCGACGACAGGTGCTGGTTGCGTTGGCGCTTCTGCAACCGCTGTGACATTGGCATAGCCAGACACAAATTTGCTGCGTGTTCCATCTTCTCGGTAACTGTTGCGTTCAATCAGACCAATATTGCCACCGTACACATGGATGCTCACGCAGACTTCATCGGCCAAGGCATTCCACACTTTGTGGACGTCTCCGATGCGTGGCGAGATGGCTTCAACGTCGCCAGGCAACATATCGATTTGAAAACCTGCTGGCGCCCAACGACCATCGGACATGCGGCTGTAAGGTTGACAAAATTCTGAACCGCGCAACATACCCACCAAGCCCCAAACGGTGTGGTCATGGATAGGCGTGGCTACACGGGGCGCACCTACACAACTCACCACCGAAAAGCGGTCTTGTGGATCTGCATACAACAAATACTCTTGGTAATACCGTGGGTGGGGTTGTGCAAACTCGGCAGGCAACCAGTCATCGTGCGATACCAGAGACTGCAGGCATTGGCGTGCTTGAGATAACAGTTCGGCTTCTGCAGGTGCAATATCCACCAAGCGCGTGATTTGCGCTAAGAAATGGTGAAAACGAGCAATAGAAGTGGGCGTAGTGGCTGACATCTCGGGACAGTTGACGGACTGACTGATTGTTTCACATGCGGGGGCAGGTTTCTCAGCTTCCAACTCGCGATATGCTAAGGCTCTTATGGCAACGCATTCGTTTATTTTGGCGGGGGTGATGGGCTGGCCCATCTCCCACTCTCGTTCGCCACTGATTCACTCGCACTGGCTAGCCGAGCATGGGCTGCTTGGCGCCTATGTGCCGCTGGCAGTCAACCCGCTGCAATTGCCTGAGGCCTTGACAGGCCTGAAAGCTTTGGGCTTTGCCGGTTGCAACCTCACCTTGCCGCACAAGATCGAGGCCTTGCCTTGGGTTGATGCGGTAGACCCCATGGCCCTGCGCATTGGGGCCGTCAATACCTTGACCGTGCGTGCTGATGGCAGTTTGCATGGCGCCAATACCGATGCATTTGGGTTTATCCAAAGTTTGCGTGAAGCACACCCCAGTTGGCACGCCAGTGCTGGCCCTGCTGTGGTGCTAGGTGCAGGTGGTGCGGCGCGAGCGGTTGTTTGGGCTTTGGCAGATGCAGGTGCCAAAGACATTCGCTTGCTCAACCGCAGCCCTGACAAAGCCCAAGCCATGGCCCAAGAATTTGGCGCACCTGTCAAAGCTTTGGCATGGTCTGAGCGCCATGCTGCGCTTGCAGGTGCGGCATTGTTGGTCAATACCACCACCCAAGGTATGCAGGGTCAGCCCGCATTGGATTTGCACCTCGATGACTTACCCGTTCACGCCTTGGTGTCCGACATTGTCTACACCCCCTTGCAAACCGATTTGTTGCTGCGTGCTGCTGCCAGAGGCAACCCCACGGTGAATGGTTTGGGCATGCTGTTGCACCAAGCCAGACCTGCGTTTGCTTCTTGGTTTGGCGTCATGCCAGAGGTGACCCCCGCTTTATGGGCCAAGGTCTTGGCGACGTTTTAAGCTGGACTTATTTGCGTACGGCAGGTGCTTCGACCAGCAAGCCTTGTCCGCGCCACATCAGGTAGAGGCTTATGTCTCGCATATCACTGTGGCCCCATGGCGGAATTTCTGCTTTCACGCCGGTATAGCAAAAACGCAATCGCCGCTCTAGCGAGGCAACACGTTGCCAGTCGATGCGGTAAAGCGGATAGGCATTGGCTTGGCCTTGGCTTAAGGGATCGGTAAAAAGTTTTTGGCCATAGTGCTGGTCGTGGCAATTTGTGCAGGCCAGGTTCATTTGTCCTTGGCGCGTCATGAAAATGCGTTGACCATTTTCGAAATGGCTTTTGGCAGCGCCGTCAATCTGCGCTTGCAAAGGCAGGCCGCGAGAGGTGTTGGTGATGGCCAGCGACATGGCCACCAATTCATCTGACTCAAAAGCCCACTCAGCGGCTTTTTGGTTTTTCACACGGCAGTTGCGAATACGGTCTTCTAGGTTGAACAGTTTTTTACTGGCTTTGTCGATGGCGGGGTAGCGAACCGATACGCCCTTCATTTTGGCCAGATCGCCATGGCAGGACTGACAGCTTTTATTGCTTTTTCCTTCTGGCTTGCTCCATTGTTTGATGCCGATGTCTAAAGCAATATTGCCGGGGTTGGCAAACTCATCGGTTTGCAAAGATTGCACTTCTGCGCCTGAGAAATGCAAGCCAGACTGCAGCTTATCCAAAGGGATGATGCGTTGCTGTGCATGGGAAGTGAAGGCAAGACCTGAAACAGCCCATACCAAGCAAAGAAAAGACTTCCAAACGGCAAAACGCATAGGGGGGGTCAGTTGCTGGCAGGCTTGGAAACGTTGGCAGATTCGACCACCAAGCTGTGGCGCAATTCACCAATGTAAGCCTTGTCATCCACCCAGCGAAACAGCATCTCACCTGACTCGGTTGCTCGCAAATAGAACTCAAACAAAGGGTTGGCCGCAACACCTGTGGTGGGTTCGACCCTGAACACTTCTCGGCCATTCAAGGTGCACAGCAGGTGGCGAATGACATTGCGTTGAATGATCACACCATCAATGTCGCGTAAAAAACCACTGTCCATGGGATGGTTGACCAACAGACGCACTTTGAAGACATCGCCTTGAACGATGCGAGGAGGGATTTGTAAGCGAGCAGAACTCATCAGCCGTTGTCCACGCAAGCTGCTTC
>Ga0078894_10004665_pt1 | contig 10512 bp, 18 predicted proteins | sample LauGreSu1BDMLBSD_2_FD_67506 | JGI IMG/M metagenome (GOLD analysis project Ga0078894, IMG submission 67506) | Freshwater lake microbial communities from Lake Michigan, USA - Su13.BD.MLB.SD (version 4) (version 4) | ecosystem: Environmental > Aquatic > Freshwater > Lake | place: Lake Michigan... | reverse complement strand
GCCGGCAAGGTTGAGTCGTACCGACTCAGCTTTCTTAGCACATTCCGGCTCAACTCCGGGAGTTTGCATTCTCGAGAGAGAAGAGAGAGAATGAGCCAATTAGCAGAGAGAGAGGATCGAAGAAAGAGAGAGAGAGAGAAGCTGAATAGCCGACATTAAATGTCGACAAATCGACTGATTAGGCTACTGTGAGCCACATCACAGGACTCAGCAGTTGTGCCACCAGCTCTACAGCCTGTTCCGCTGGAACATATGCGTATATCTCGCTTGAATGAGCAATCTCAGCCTTGGAGAGACTAAAGCAGCAGAGATAGCAAGCCAGGATCCATATGACTCTCTCTATGTCTCTCTCTTGAATAGGCTCTCTCTAATTAAAACAAGGAGATGTAAATCTATTAGGCGCCCTTTCGCCAGCGTGATGCACATCACACCAAAGGTACTTAGCCATAGCGCCATCAACCCCTAATGTTCTCTTTGTAAACGCGTTGAGGTCGTTTAAGGCGATGTTTCACCTTGTATATGAAAAGCCGCCACCTACTACTAAAAGGAGCAAGAAATGATGGATTACCACAAAGCTGAAGAAGACAAGTACGACGCAGAACGCGACGTTGCTTTCCATGCAATTATGCAATTGACTCGTGACTCACTCACAGCCAAGCAGCAGGAAGAACTTATCAAGTTGTATGTGGATGCCACATATGCAAGTTATTGGGCAGGCTGGCATGGTCATGGCTATGCCATTGAGAAGGTCGAAACTGAAAGGAAGGTGAGTGCATGACTATCCGTGCAGAAATCAGTGCTGAGGTCGATGACCTATTCAACGGCAAAGTCAGCGAAGGCGAATTCCACGGACGTGCTCTAAGTATTGTCCAATCGATCATAAATATTGAGGGCGAGGAGGCAACCGATGAGGAGTGCCTATGGATGCTCCATGATGTTATCAACCGATGGTCAGAACAAGCAGATGAGGGGAGATTCTGATGACACACGATGAACTACTAACAAGCATTGACAGCCCTAACTTTAGGGGCAGTCGAACAGCCGAGACTCCGTACTTAGCACTCCGTGCGGTGCTGGAGATACATGCTCCGTTTGAGAGCGGTGTGTGCGGGTGCGAGCTTGACCAGCCACGTATCTCTTACATGTATCCATGCAAGACGGTTCGAACCATTCAAAGAGAATTGGGGCTGTAATGGATTTTGAGACTGTTATACCTATTGAGTCTAAGCCGAAGGTGTATTCAAAATTTTCGGACAAAGATACAAGAGAGCAGATATTGCAATCATTGCAAGATGAAGGGCGACTTCATATCATCAAAGTGGGAGAGGACGAATGACGATTTCAACTAAGGATGCGATTATGATCCATATGCTTAAAACGGGCATGTTCGATGGAGCAACGCTAACCGTTAAGGGCTTAGTAGGCGCTAATCTCGTGGCAGCACGGGTTGCGTTACAAGAGTTACCTAAACCATTAACACAAGAAGATATAGATAGTGTTCTTGCGTTCATTATCGAGGCGGAAGCCACCCTTGAGTATCTAGGAGATGTGGAGGAATAATTGCCTACAAAACCATACTTGACGCTTAATCCTGTTGCAGACGCATGGGAGTGGCAACATCAAGGCAATTGCGTGGGTAAAGATCCTGAGATGTTCTTTCTAGAACATAACATGCGAGATTCCATGAAGCGCAAAAGAGAAGCAGAAGCAAAAGCTGTGTGCAAAGGTTGCCCGGTAATTGCTCAATGTTTAAACCACGCATTAACTGTCCCTGAAACCTACGGTGTATGGGGTGGATTAAGTGCTGATGAACGACTGTATTACAACACTAAGAGAAGGGTAAACGCATGAAGGCTGTATCGCTATTTGCTGGTGTAGGTGGATTTGATTTAGCGTTGGAGAATGCTGGCGTATCAGTTATTGCTTCATGTGAAATCGATAAACACGCACGAGCTGTGCTTGCAAAACAATTTCCAAACTCAACACTAATCAACGATGTAAAGGATGTAACAGGTGATCAACTTAGAGAACTCGGATTCAACGGTAGTGAAGGAATTATTGTCGGAGGATTTCCATGCCAGGATCTGTCCGTTGCGGGAAAGCGAGCAGGACTCGCTGGCTCTCGAAGTGGACTCTTCTGGGAAATCTGTCGCATCCTCGACGAAACGAAAGCGAAGTGGTTCGTCCTCGAAAACGTCCCCGGTTTGCTGTCATCTAACGACGGACGAGACATGGGCACCGTCATCCAAGCGTTGGTTGAGCGCGGGTATGGGATCGCATACAGGATTCTTGACGCTCAGCACTTCGGAGTCGCCCAAAGACGCCGTAGAGTCTTCATTGTTGGATGTCTTGGAGACAACGGGAGCGCACCTGCAGAAGTACTTGCTCTCATCGAGGGCATGCGAGGGAATCTTGCGACGAGCGACAAAAAGAGGAAAGTCATTGCCAGCGCTACTCCACTCAGCACTCGAGCGGGGAATGGAAGAGAAGTAGCAAACGCTATTCCAGCAGAGATTTACCATCATGCAACAGTAGTCAATCAAGATGTGGACAGTGGTCACCTTGTGGTTCATCAAGAGTAGGAGAGCGCAGAACGTGGATGATTTTGAAACATGGGTTGAAGGAGAAGTTACTCCAACACTCAACGCATTTGATAACAACGGGGACACACGTGCAACAGTGTTGATCTTTTACGGCAATCGAGTGGATGACATTCGTATTCAAGGAGGAGTAATCAATACATTGCAGGCACGTATGGGAACTGGCGGAAACAATATGCCAATGCTGGCGTATCCAATACAAGATGGGCGTGATATGGAAAAGAAACAGAATGGTTTAGGTATAGGTGACGAGAATGATCCTTCATACACACTAGATAGAACTGGTGGTCAGGCTGTGGCATATCCAATTCAAGGCACAGTTATTGGTCGTAGTGATACAGCTGGACCGCAAGGAAAGGGTTACGGCAATCCTGACGACCCTATGTTTACTATCGATACAGTTGGAGGTCATGCAGTGGCACAGGTAGGTAATTTTGAGTTGTATGACTTCCCTAAAGAAGATGTAGCGCCAAGCCTTAACGCTCGACGTGCTAAAGACACGTTGGCTTATGAAGATGCTGTTGTTCGTCGTTTAACTCCCTTGGAGTGCGAGCGCTTGCAAGGCTTTCCTGATGGTTGGACTGATAGTCAGTCTGATTCACAACGCTATAAGCAAATGGGTAACGCTGTTGCTGTTCCTGTTGTTCAGTGGATTATCAATCGTATAGTGGAGGTCGATAATGGACTTAATGCAGAATCTAAAGGATAAGTGCATTGAACTTCATAATGCTGGTGGGTTGGATGCTGTTGATAGGTATCTTGATGAACATCACAAGCTAATTCCGTGGGAGTCGTGCTTTGAGTGCGACGCAATTACCCCACGTGATCCACGAACACTTAAATGTTTTTTTGAGGAGGAATGTCATGAAATCTAATCCATACGATTTCTTTTTCTATGATCGTAATGGGAAAGCCATCACTATGAAGCAGTGGTGCATTGAGTCCAGTAGCAAGTATGCTTTCAGAAAGGAAGTAACTGTTAATGGATTACGAATCCTTACTAAATGGACTGGTGTTGACGCACCAGAGTATGACTGGATGGTTAAGAACCAATTCAGTATTAGTAAGTGGAAGCCCAACCACCGGGCTCGAGTCTTCGTCTCATACATATGGAATGAGGACAGCGAGATCGTAAAGTCTCAACGTTACATTACGATTGAGCAAGCGTACGAGGGTCATCACAAGTTGGTAGCGGAAGTTGAGGCTATGGACTTTGGGGTGTACCATCAACCAGTAAACCAATTGGAGGAAGTAAATGGCTAAAAAAGTTACACAGACTCTCAAGGCTCACCTAGCAAAGAACACCATCTTTGATAAGGGCGGGGCTTGGTTGTTAGAAATCACAATTCAAACCGAAGGTCATAACATTCATGATCTAAACACATGCACAGCTTGGGCTAACCCATCAGCTGCTAAACGTTATCTTAAGTCGGTTGTACTTGATAACACACCACGTAAGTCCATCAAGATGGCTGTTACAAAAACAAATGATGCTGACAAGCCTATTGCTCTTTATGGCGAACTAACCTATAAGGTCGACGCAGGTCTATAAATAAAATTACCCCCAGCCTTTAAAGCAAACTGTGAGTTGCTAAGGCTGGGGGCATTTTTATTTTTTGTATTAGTCTTTAACTAAAGCAATAGGTACTACAGGTTTTCCAATTATTTTATGTTTATTTCTGTATTCATCTCTTTCATTGAAAGTCGTACCTGCCCATATTCCATGAACTAGGTTTTCTGTTGCATATTCAAAACACTCATTTAATGCTGGGCACTCTTTACACATTCGTTTAACAAAGTCTAGATGAAGATAATTACAGTTATCTTCTACGAAAAACAAATTTATATCAAGCCCTAAACAGGATGGGGTATTTTTAAATAGCATCTAGCCTTTCACTGGTTATTAGTTATTAATCTTACTTCGCAAGCATCAGTTGTGCAGTACGCCTCACCAATAGCATCGGCCGCCATTCCTGCATACACTCCGCTAAAGTCAATTGGCATCAGTTTCAATTTTGCGTCTTCGAACTTTTTCTCTGTAATTTGAGTGTAAGGCATCTGCGGATAAGTCTCGTTCCCCATAGGTAGGAAGGAAACGGTTTTGAGTTGTCCGTCAAACATGTGTAGGACTGTTCCTACATCATCCCTTTCAGTCTCTGCATTAAATGATACGGTCACAGATACTGAGTTGTCTGACCAATGTCGCTGTGCTGTAGCAGCCAATGACACCTTCTCATAAATTGATACGTCTTTCTCTGATCGCTTAGCTGAGGACTTGATTGGGAAGAACACCACTGATGTTGTCTTTGGTGATTCACTTGCCTTCTCAACTCGATAGTTAGCCATCTTAAACAATGGGAGCATAGGGTCTTCGTTACTAAATCGAATAGCACGATCAAAGTATTCTCCGCCCGGTGTCCAGTGAACTCCCGGTGATTCTCCCGCCAGGATCGATACTGTTCCTGATGGCTTGACTGTTGTGGTCTTGATTGACTCACGAATACCTAGCCACTCTGAATACGTTGTGTCGTACTTCTTGATGACTGCGTAACCTTCGTCCATCCAGTTACGAAGTACTGGCAAACCGTTGATGTCTGCAAAGTTAGCAACGCCTGACATCGATGTGCCGATGCGACGGTTACGTTGCATGATGGCGTTAGTCTCTTCCCAGTGGGTTGGGAGCAGGGTTACAGTCTTTGCGTATAGGTAAGCGAACTTAAGTGTGCGCTTGTAGTCCTCTAACTCTTCGTGACGGTTTAGGTATGTCTCAACCAAAGTACACATCTCGAATGACTCTAGTGACTGCTCAGCACATGGGTTGTACCCAGCTACACGCCAGTCCTTATCGTTAGCAGGATCAATCAAACGACCATACTTACGGCTCATGTCCATCCATACAACGCCCGGTTCACCGTTGTTAGCAATGCCTTCAACAATGTTTGATAGGTCAGCGCCTACAGTTGCTTCGATTGAGTTGTTGGACATCCATGCCCAGCCAGGGCTGGCAGGATCGTATGAGTTGCGCTCAGGAAATACAGCAGCATTCTTTAAGTTAAGGAAGTCTGGGTCATCCAAACGACCAATCAATAGTTCTGCTGAACGACGGACGTTACCTGACACAACACAAACGCCGATCATGTTGCCGATGTCTGCGATATCACGACGAGTTAGTGTCTGACCAGCACGACCCTTAAACAATGAGTGAATGTGATTGTGAAGCTTTAAGAGTGGTTCGTGTCCTGCGGCTGTTCCGCCGAAGGTTTTGATTGGGGTTCCTGCTGGGCGGATCTCGCTGTAATCAAAGCCTGCAATCTTCTGATCTGGTCGGAGGTAAGAATTGATGACTCCTGTGACAGACTCAACCCAGCCTTCTCTAGTGTCTGGAATGACGGTAAGGACTTCTGGTTCTTTTGGTTCATAGATTGTAAATTCCTTGTCTGCTCCCTTATCGTCAAAGCCAACGCCCACTCCGAGCATTGACGCTTCCATAAGAAACGCGAATGGTTTTGCTGGATCATTTTTTGTCATTGATGCTGTGCTAACAAACGCACAGTTCTGTAGGGCAGCTGAGTTCTTCTGCTCGTTAACGATTGGTGTGCCCATTACCCATAGTCCACGTCCCGGTGGTGACCACTTCAAGTGGAACAAACGGTCGAAGGCTTCCTTTGCTGATGCCTGAGCTTTAGCGTCTGACCAAGGTAGGCGTTGAGCCTTAGCGTGATCCTTTTGCAATGAGTACATGCCATTGATGACTCGCTCACATACATCTACCCAAGTCTCCTTGGTTCCATCTTCTTTAAGACGTGAGTAAGTTCGTAGGAATGTAATTTCTCCTACGGAGTTCCCCGCTGCATCTCGGTAGCCCCAAGGTACCTGTTTAGCCTTGTATCCAGCTACAAATTCGTCTGCTAGGCGGAAACTCAAATTCATTATTTATCCTCTTCTCGTCTGATTGAAACCGTAATTTTACATAAGCGGACCCTACACTTCAGTAAGTGTTGGAACAACTTTTGTGCTTATCTAGCGTCGGTATAGGTTCATGGTTTAAAACACGAACATATCCGATATGTTTATTCTTCGATTGCCTGTTTAATTATGGTCGTAGTGTCCTCTTCGTTGATTCCACCGTTAGGTATTTCCTTTAGGATTTGGGCCTTCTCACCAAAGATTTGGGACAGTACTCCCGCCGATCCTTGGCGCTCCACGGTCATCCTAATGAACTCTCGTGAATCGTCCAACTCCTTAGTTGTTTTAATCAATTTAAACAATCTATCAATCTCTTGGCTAACATTTGGGTCAGCGTATCCGCCATTCATTTCTTCAGCAAATCGCATAAAAGCGACTCTTTGACCCTGCATTTCAATGATTGCGTTAATCAAACTCTTAAGTTGATCTTTAGTCTTTACCTCAACTGGAAGGTTGAATGCACACATGTTTTGAGGCTTGAAAGCAGGGCAATTTGATGCAACAAAGCATGTATCGCACTGGCGCAAACTGGTGTCTCTAGACTGTACAACTGGAACCTCTTTGATGATGTCATTGCCATTCTCATCTTGCTCAACAATGCTTTTATAGGCGTATCCAAAGACGGGTAAATTGGCAGTTTCGCTTGGATCGCGTGGTTGAAGTTTCCGCATCTCTACCCCCGACCTATCCGATACTACGGGTACGTTTTCCGCATAATCATCACCAGCTGGATCCTCGAACATATCGGATATGTTGCCCACTTTGGTTAACCTCATCTCTAATTGGTCAAACGACCATACTGCTAATTTGCAAAGTTCTTCTGAGTCGTCTCCAACTATCTTGTCGAAGTCGAGACCTGCTTTTTCATACACAGCCTTATGGCGTGGACGAGCCTGCTCTTTCATACTCTTTGGGTAGCGTACCAATCTGGTGCCATCCCAAATAATAGTTTCTCCACGAGTCATGGGTGATAACCATGAAAGGGTTGCAGCACTCTCTACAGGCACCTGACGCAGGTTATCTGGTCGAGCTGTACCCAAAGCGTGGAAACGGCTTCCTTCTGTCCTTACAAGCCTCTGTGTGGCTCCTGAAAGCCATGTGTGATCCTCTAGGGATTCACCGGGTAGGGCTACATCCAGATACTTGGCGGTCAGTTCTTCTAACCCCTTCTGACCAGTCTGTGGGTTCCAGACAGGCAAGAACTTGGCAGGTGGCATCTCTGCCCAGACGGTTTCCCGCTGATCCCTAACAAAGTCAGGGCTTACCTGAAAATGGTTAATCTCTGTGAACTGATTGAGGCGTTCAATATTGTTGACTATAAACTCCTCATAGTCAGCGGCAAACTCCTCAAGTTCTGTGCGACCAATGTCCTGAGTTCGTGGAATTCCGGGGTGAACCAGAATGTGCATGTCCTCTGGGAAGTAGTTTTCCAGCAAATAAATCTTGGTCTTAGGTAGCCCACGTTTGACCAAGCGCCAGTAACTAACGCCCACAGATTGAGCGCCAGCCGAGCCTAAAAGTATGCGGTTGCTAGGGACTTCCGCCCCAAGGTAGATAATTTTCACTTACGCGGATCTTCCAAATACATATCCGCTTGCTTGTTAAGTTCGTCAGTTATATCTGTCCAGCTTTTTCTGCCCTCGATGCTGTCTGGGCGGAACTTATGGTCGATGTAAATTGGATCAAGGAATAAAAGGACCCTGAATCCGTGTTCTAGTAACTTAGCAGAAAGTGCTGGGTCGGCAGTAATTACGTAGTCAATAGGACCTTGGGAACGGCACCATTCTGCTTGCCTAAACGGATCATTATCTCCACCGGGAACCACCCCTACAAGGTTGTCAATCTTCCCCATATTATTTTGTTTAAGCCAGTGGTCGGCTTTTTCTTTGTCCTTGGCAAGAAGGATTACGGCAAGAGTTTTCTGGAGGGTGCGAGTAAGTCCCAGCCCTGGCGTAATTGCTACGCCTTTATCGTTCGACAATACTCCATCGATGTAAATTAAAACTGCCACAGGTCATGCTCCGTATTCCGACTAATTACTTGTTGTATGTAGCAGCCCTGCGAATCAGGGTTGATACGTTAGGTAACTCTATACCATATGTAGCTGCAGCAAAATCTCTTGCTGACATATCTGCAATTTCTTTCAGTTTTGCTAATGCTTGAACAATACCGGCCTCTTTACCAGCCTGCCAACGGTAGTTGTTGTAATCCAAATACCCTGAGCCCGCTTCGCTAAATGCGTATTTACGACCTTGATGGATATCTTCAAACAAAGCGGAGGCTTGATCTACCGCTAACTTCAACGCACGCTCTGCGTTAATTCTCATGGCTGGATTAGTAGCCGAGTTTACGGCGTTTAATGCTGTCGCATAACGAGCAATAATTTCAGAAGCAGCGCCTTTATCCCGTTCAGCTTTTACTGTCCATTGTGCGTTTGTAGGCGCTTCTTCAATAGTTGGTTCAACAACCCAATCATCATTAACAAGTGAGTAGGCTGCATACGGTTTAATCTTTTTAATGTCTGACTGCACATTTACATAAAAAGTAAGTTCAAACGCTTCCAAGAAGTTTTCTGTTAAAGGCCATAGATTTTCTCTAAAGCCTTCATTGATCATGCTTGCAATCTCTTGGTTGTTAAGTCCCGTGTATTTAACATTTGCTTGACGGAAGGCTAGGTAATCAATACCAACTAAGCAGTCTAAGTCACCGGGGTATCTTTTAGCCGCCCACTGATGCGAAACCCCAGAGCCAGCCAACCAAGCGGATGTCCAGTCCTGTGGGGTTTGATACAAGGTTGATAAGTAGTTGTACAGAACTGTTAACACACCGTTGCGTACTGATGAAATAAGTTTTCCATTTACAAACAGGCGTGGGTCAAGCCCAACTTGAGGCTTACTAAAATACGAAGTCGAGGACGGCTCAATGTTTACGGGTACCGCTTTTGCAGCCAACGCCTCGTAAAAATCCATACGCTTATTCTATGCTATTCGTACTGAATATGGGTGTGTATCTTCCCGCCAGAATAGATATCGTGTTTGCAAGCAATCTCTACAGCCTTGCGGACTAGCTTTTCTACAGCCTCTGGGGTTTTACACTTTTTGTAATCCAAAGCCTCTAAAGCTCCAAGGGCAACATCCCCACCACTGCCCGCGTAGTAAACATTTCGTTCTTCTCGATCCCATGAGTAATCGTTAAAGATTGGGTATATGACTCCACGAATGGAAACAAGTAGGTTTGAATCATGCCAAGCGGCGTCTCCATCATCTTTACCGTCGTAACCGGCTTTGATAAACGCCTCACGCATTGAAGGTATGAACTTCTTTGTCATGAAAGCATCAAGATCTTCGGTAGCCCTTGGCTTTGGCGGTTTCCAACCAAACTGTGTGATGTTTCCACCACGTGATGCGCCAGAAACGGCAATAAGAACTCCGTTGTTGTTAATAATTTTTGGAGTGGCAAGTTCCATGAAACGACCATCTTCGTCAGAGGCACGGCTGTCGCAGCCTATGACTGACCACCCATCTCCTTGAACGGCTACAAGCGTGGTCATTAAATCCCCTAAATGTCGTTACAGAATATCGCGGTCGGATAAAGCCTGCCGCACACCCTCGGTTGCCCGCTGGGTATCCGTGAGATTTTCAGCAGAAATTCTTGCGGCTGTGTAGCGTGCAATGTCATCTTCTGACAAAAACTCGTAAATTTCGCGTGTTCCTGACTTTACGTCAGTTCGGGTAGCAGGACGTTCAATAGTAAATGTTGAGGCTACATCGATCGTTGCTTTCCAAGTTCCATCTTGATTTTTTACAACAATAAAGGCTGTTTCAGCATCTGCTGGAACTTCTACTTCTTGCGTTGTATCTGGAGTTACTTCATCTGTCATTTGTATAGTCCTCTTTCTTTGTTGCTCTTCATCATGTTAAAGCTCTTAACTGGGCAAAAATCACAA
>Ga0078894_10004664_pt1 | contig 10512 bp, 8 predicted proteins | sample LauGreSu1BDMLBSD_2_FD_67506 | JGI IMG/M metagenome (GOLD analysis project Ga0078894, IMG submission 67506) | Freshwater lake microbial communities from Lake Michigan, USA - Su13.BD.MLB.SD (version 4) (version 4) | ecosystem: Environmental > Aquatic > Freshwater > Lake | place: Lake Michigan, USA... | reverse complement strand
ATAGACGACCTGCGTGTCGCGCTTCTCGAGCTTCTTGAGCACGATCCGCACGAAGCGGGTATGGGCCTTGGTCCAGCGCCCGCCGCGGCGCAGTTGCCAGCCGTCAATGATGTCACCGTTGAGGATCAGCTTCGCGCAGTGGATGTGGCGCAGGAAGTGGTTCACCTCATCGACCTTGGAATCGGTCGTGCCGAGGTGGAGGTCCGAGAGGATCACGGTGCGGACGTTGAGCTTCATGGGATCAGGAGGGCGAAGGAACGCGCGGCCTGGTCGATGGGCGTGGCCACCCGGCCGGGCAACCCGGGCACCAGCACCCGAAGGCTGCGAGGGCGAACCACGACCTCCAGTCGCGCGGGTCCGGCGTGCACCTCGCCGTCGGTGTGGAGCGGACCGGGCGCGGTCCGGACCAGCGCGAAACGACGGGCGGAGCGGCGCAGAACCCCCGGCGCCGATTGGAGCGAGCCCGAGAACAGGCGGGGCAGCAGGCGCGCGACGCCCAGCACGCCGGGCGCCGTCACCGCCACCAGATCGAGGGCGCCGTCGTCGACCTCCGCCCCGGGAGCGATGCGCGCGTTGTTCCCGTACTGATCCGAGTTCAACACCGAGACCAGCAGCGCCGCGAGGGCGTGCCGTTCGGCCCCGACCTCCAGCGTGCACTGCACCGGCCGGCGCTCCCGCCACGCGGACCAGCCCGCGCGGATGTACGCGGGCAGGCCCCGGCGCTCCAGGCCGTTGAAGCGGCGGCTGATGTCGGCATCGAGCCCGATGCCCATCGCGTTGAAGAACGGCAGCCCCGCCACCTCCCCGGAATCGATCTCCCGCACCGTGGCCTCCGGATCGATCGCGAGCCGCAGGGCGCCCGCCAAGGACCGGGGGACCCGGAGATGCAGGGCCAGGCCATTCCCCGAGCCACAGGGCACCAACGCGAGGGCGGTCGGCGCGCCCAGGAGCCCCTGCGCCACCTCGTTCATCGTGCCATCTCCCCCCACCGCCGCCACCACCTCGGCGCCCTGCTGGGCCGCCGCAAGCGCCAACTCGCGCGCGTGCCCCGGACCCTCCGTGACTTCCAACCTGCCCCCGCCGGGACAGGTGGCTGCAAACTCCCGCAATTGCTGCCGCAGGCCGGGCCGCCGCCGGTTGTGCCCGGCGTGGGGATTGAGGATAAAGACCGCCTTCATCCGACCACCGCCCCGACGGCCTCGCCACGGATGCGCGCCTCCACCCGGTCCACGATCTCCCTGGCCGCGAGAGGCCGCCGCAGCCCCGCCACTGCCGTCCGCCAACGGGTGAGGACGGCCCCCTCCCGCGCGAACGCCTCCCGCAGCACGCTCACCACTGCTTCCGGGGTCTCCGCCAGCGCGCCGATCCCGTGACGGCGGAGCAACTCGTAGTTGCCCTCCTCCTGCCCGGGAACGACCTGGCTGACCACCATCGGGCAGCCCGCGGCGAGCGCCTCCTGGGTCGTGGCCCCGCCGGCCTTGCTGATCACGACGTGGTGCGTCAGGAGCAGCTGCGGAATCTCGCGGGTCCAACCCAGCAGCGTGACGCCCGTCCGGTGGGCCGCGAGTGCAGTCAGCCGCGCGCGCAGGCGCTCGTCCCGCCCCACGGCGAACGTGAGGTCCCACCCGGTCTCCCGCAGCAGGAGCCGCGCCGTTCGCTCCGCTCCGCGCCGGCCGGAGTGGATCATCACCAGAATGCGGGGACGCCCTCCGGCACCGAGAGCCGGGGGCGCCAGCGTGTTGCCGAGACGCGCGAAGACAGGGGGCACCGGGAACCCGGTCACATCGATCCGCTCCGCGGGCACATCGGCCGCGCGCAGGACGGCGGCGGAGTCCTCATTCGGGACGAACCACGCGGCGGAGTCCCCCGTCCACCAGAGCGAATTGAGACTGATGGAGTCGGTCACCACCGTGAAGCGCGGAGGCACGGGCACGCCGGCCCGCGCGAGGTGCCGGAGGGTGAAATTATGTCCCGGGAAGGTGGAGACCACCGCGAGGGGCTGATGACGCTCGAGCAACGCGCGGAGGATCCGTGCGTCGCCGGGGGCTCGCCCCAGCAGCTGCGGCAGCAGCGTGGACCGATCCATCCAGCCGTAGAGAAAACGCCACGCCCAGGGTAGCCGGTTGATGGCGGCCAAATACGCCCGCCGCAGGACCGCGTTGGTGGCCGGGTAAGCGTCGGCGAAGGGATCGGCGATGACGGCGGCGCCTTCCCCCTCGCGCTCGTCCCACGCCTGCGCCACCGCGCGGGCCGCGGCGTTATGGCCATCGCCGAAGCCGGCGGTAAGGACGAGGAGGCGCCGGGTCATGTGACGCCTCCGCCCGCGGGCGCCAGGGCCGCGGCCTGCAGCAGATCCCGCTCGAAATCCGCGATCACCCGCTCCCAGGAGTGCTGCTCGACCGCCAGCCGCGCGGCGCGCCCGAGTTGCGCGCGAAGGAAGGGATCGCCCGCCAACATTTCCGCCGCCGCCACCAGCGCCTCCGGGGCGTCGAGCGGCGCCACCAGGCCGCTCTCGCCGTGACGCACAAACTGGCGCGCGGCCGCGTAGTCAAAGCCGGCCACCGCGAGCCCGCTCGCCATCGCCTCCGTGAGCACGTTGCCGAAGGTCTCGGTGCGGCTCGCGTGGATGTAGAGGTCTGCTGATGCGTAGTAGGCGCCGATCTCCGGCCGGGACAGGAAACCGGCGAAATGACACTCGGGATGCGCGCGTTCCAACCCCGCCCGCAACGGCCCTTCGCCCGCCAGCACGAAGCGCAGGCCCGGATTGACCGCGCGCATCGCCGCGTAGCAGCGGAACAGCAGGTCGTAGTCCTTCTCCGGCGCCATCCGGCCGACGTGGAGCACCACCGGATGGTCATCGTCCGCGCCCCACGCGCGCCGCAATTCCGGCGACCGCCGCAGCGGATGGAAGCAGAGCGTGTCCACCCCGCGGGACATCAGCGCCAGGTCGCGGAAGCCCGCTCCCGCCAGCTCGGCGATCAGCTCGCGCGTGGGCGCAAAGGTCCTCCGCGTGCGATTGTGGAGCCGACGGAGCCAGGCCAGCACCACGCCGCCGAGGGGCCCGGCGCGGTAATGGCGGGCATAGGCGTGGAAGTTGGTGTGGAAGCTCGAGGTGACCGGAATGCCGAGGGAGCGGGCGGCCGCCACCGCGGACGCACCCAACGGGCCTTCAGTCGCCACGTGTACGAGGTCGGGCCGCGCTTGTCGCCAAGCGGCGCGCAACCGTGCCCCAGCCGGCAACCCCAGCCGGATCAAGGGATAGCCCGGCACCGCGAAGCCCGGCAAAGAGACCACGGTGTAGTCCCCCGACTCCGGGATGGGGGGGAGGTCAGCGCGGCGCGGCCGGAACACGGTCAGGGCGTGCCCTCGACGCCCTAGCTCCCGCGCAATCACCCCGAAGGTCATAGCCACGCCATTGACCTCCGGCGGAAACGTTTCGGTGACGAGAGCGAGATTCACAAGGGAGCGCCCGCCACCGTGGGGGAACTCTGTCGCGAATCCGTGGCGCTCCGGTTACATTTGCGCGAACAAAGAGCGGCGTGGGCGCAAAAGAAAAGGCGGCGCCCGCAAGGGACGCCGCCCCTAGAAAGTCCGGCGAAGGAAGGGAGCGGGGACGACTCAGCCGCGGTCCAGCTTCGCGCCGCTCTTTTTCCAGCCGTCGATGCCGGGGGCGTAGTGCTTCACGTTGGTGTATCCCAGCTGCTGGGCAGCGGTCGCCGCCGACAAGTAAGCCGTGCAGTACTCGTTGCCGCAGTAGGCGACCACGAGGGCGTTCTTATCCTTCGGTAGCAGGGCCGCGAGCTGCGCCTTCTGCGCCGCGTAGTCGAGCGCCCCGGGAATCCGTCCCTCCTTGAAGGAACTGGAGCCATTCACATCGAGGACGGTGACCGATTTGGCGGCGATCGCCGCGGAGAGGTCCGCGTGCGAGATCGCCGGAACCTTGGAGGACGCGGCCCACGCCGTGGCGGCGAGGCCGAGGAGGCAGCAGAGCAGGGAGATAAGTTTCATCGGCGCGGAGCCTAGGCGGAACCCGCCGCCGCGCAAGTGGGCCGCGTTGGCATCAATTTCGGGGACAAGCGCAGATGGCGCTGGGGCGACCGCGGCCAACACCCTCCGCCCGCCCAACCGGCCATCTCGGCCGACGGCAAAACCCAAAAGAGAAAGTAACCTAATGATCCCGATGCTCCCCGCCCTCCTGGCCCTCCTGCTCGCCGCTGGCTCGGTCCGCGCGGCCGCGAACGCCTCCACTCCGCCGCCGTTCGCCACCGCTGACGCCAACAGCGACGGCAAGCTGACGTCGCGGGAATTCACCACGGCGATGAAGGGCACGCTATCGGCGGCCGCCGCCAAGACCCGGTTCAAGGAACTGGACAAGAACCAGGACGGAGCCCTCGCCAGCGACGAGTACGCCGCGACGGCCCCGCGCAAGGGCGCCCGCCAGAAGCGCAATCCGGAGGCCAACTGAGCCCCCCGGCGCCGCGGGATCCTCCCGCGGCGCCGCATCTCTCTTTCGGCGTCCAATCGTGGAGGGCAGCGCCGCGCGAACCGCGACGCGGATCAGGATCCCTGGACGGGGACCGCCTCGCGCCAGCGGCGGAGCGCACGGCCCGTGAGCGAGTCGGCGCAGGCCTCGATCCCCGCCCGTTCTCCCGCATAGACTAGACGCCCGCCGCCCGAACCGCCGCCGGGACCAAGATCGATGAGCCAGTCAGCGAGGTGGATCACGTCGAGGTTGTGCTCGATCACGATCACCGTGTTCCCGGCGTCCCGCAGCCGGAAGAGCAGGTCCATCAGGCGCTGGATATCGGTCCAGTGGAGGCCGGTGGTTGGCTCGTCGAGGATGTAGAGGGTCGCCCCCTGCTGCCGGCGGCTGAGCTCGAGCGCGAGCTTGATGCGCTGCGCCTCCCCTCCGGAGAGCGTGGTGGCCGACTGCCCGAGCGCGAGGTAGCCGAGGCCGACGGCATCGAGGGTGGCCAGCTTGTCGACCACGCGGGGCACGTGACGGAAGAGTTTGAGCGCCTCCCGCACCGAAAGGTTGAGGACGTCGGCGATCGAATGGCCGTGGAAAAGCACCTCGAGGGTCTCGCGATTGAAGCGCCGGCCGACGCAACTTGGGCAGGGGGCGAACGCGTCGGGCATGAACTGCATGTCGAGCTTGATCGCGCCGTCGCCCTGACACCGCTCGCAGCGGCCGCCCCGCACATTGAAGGAGAAGCGGCTGGCCTTGTAGCCCCGCACCCGGGCCAGCGGCACCTGAGCGTAGAGGTCGCGCAGCAGGGGCAACAAATCGACGTAGCTCGCGGGGTTGGAACGGGGGCTGCGCCCGATCGGTTCCTGATCCACCTGCACCAGTTTCTCGAAGAACTCGAGATTCTCGATCCGCCGGTGCGGACCGGGAATGGTCCGCGCGCCGTTCAGCCGCCGGGCCGCCTCCGCGGCGAGCACGTCAAGCACAAGGGTGCTCTTACCGGAGCCGCTGACGCCCGTCACGCAGGTGAGCAGGCCGACGGGAAAGCGCGCATCGATCTCCTTAAGATTATTGGCCCGCGCGCCGCGGACCGAGAGCCACGCGCCATCGGGACTCTTGGGCGCCGCCTCCCGGGTGACCTGCAGGCGCCGGCCGAGATACGCGCCGGTGAGCGACTCGCGGGCGGTTCGGCGCTGGCAGTCCGCCGGATTGCCTTGGAAGAGGAGTTGGCCGCCCTCGACGCCCGCGCCGGGGCCGAGCTCGATCAGTTCGTCGGCCAGCCGCATCGTGTCCTCGTCGTGCTCCACCACCACGACCGTATTCCCCCGGTCGCGGAGGGCCGTGAGGGTGTCGAGGAGTTTCTGGTTGTCGTGGGGGTGGAGCCCGATGCTGGGCTCGTCGAGGACGTAGATCACGCCCATCAGGCCCATCCCGAGCTGGGTAGCGAGGCGCACCCGCTGGGCCTCGCCGCCGGAGAGCGTCCCGTAGTCCCGGTCGAGGGTCAGGTAACCGAGTCCGGTCTCGAGCAGGAACCGCAACCGCTCGCGCACGCCACCGATGACCTCCTTCAGCGCAGGGTCCGCCGCGGGCCCGCCCGCGAGGGTATCCGCGGCGGTGGCGGCGGCGGCGACGTCCAGGCGCATGAACTCCGGGAAGGAAATCCCGCCGAGCCGCACGGCGGCGCTGCGCGGATTGAGGCGCGCCCCGCGGCACGTCGGGCACTCGCCGCTGACCATGTAGGTCGCGAGGCGGGCGCGGAACCCCTCGCTGTCGGTCTCCCGGAAGCTCTGCTCGAGGTCGGCGATCACCCCGGCGAACGGCATCGCCCGCGCCTCGCGCATCCGGCGCAGCTTGAAGGCGAACTGCCGGTCCCCGGCACCGTGCAGCAGGATCCGGCGGACCTCGGCGGACAGGTCCGTCCACGGCTTCTCCGCGTCGAAGGGCAACTGCTCCGCGAGTTGGCGGAGCAGCGCGTTGTGGCGGATGATGAGGTTCTTGCCGCCGATCCGCCACGCCTTGATCGCGCCGTCGTCGACGGATTTCGCGGGGTCCGGCACGACCAGTTCCGGGGCAAAGCGCAGCCGGCGCCCGATGCCATCGCACTCCGAGCAGGCGCCATCCCGGTGGCTGAAGGAGAAGTGCCGGGTGGTCAGCCGCGGAAAGACCTCTCCGCACGTCTCGCAGGCGAGCGACTGGCTGAGCGGCACCTCGCGCCAGGGTGCGTCGGCTTTCGGCTGCGCCAGCACCATCGCCCGGTCGCGACCCTCCCGGAAGGCGAGCTCCAGCGAATCGGCCAGCCGGCTGCGCTGCTCCGCCGTCGCGACCAGCCGGTCGACCACCAGCTCCACCTCCAGTTCGCGGGTGCCGGAACCGGCCGGTAGCAGCCCGGGATCATCCAGCGACCGAACCTCGCCCGCGATCCGGACGCGCTGGAAACCTCGCTGCCGGAGGCGTGGCAACTCGTCGCGCAGGACGCTGGGGCGCGCGCGGAGGCAGTGGGCGAGAATCAGGATCCGCTCGCCGGCGCAGGCGGTGAGAACGTGCTGCACGTTGTCGTCGAGCGAGCGCTGGAGCACCCGTCCGCCATCGGCCGGGCAGCGCTGCTCGCCGGCGAGCGACCAGAGGAGTTGCGCGTAGTCGGCTATCTCGGTGGCGGTGGCAATGGTGGTGCGGGGGCCACCGGTGCCGGTGCGCTGCTCGATCGCGAGCACCGGGGAAAGCCCGTGGATGAAGTCGACCTCCGGCCGCTTCAACTGGTCGAGCGCGGCGCGCGCGGCAGCGCTGAGTGACTCGATGTACTTCCGGTAGCCCTCCGCATACAGGGTGTCGAAGGCGAGCGAGGACTTACCGGAACCGCTCGGGCCCGTGATCACCACGAGCTTCCCGCGGGGCAGCCGCACTTCGAGGTTCCGCAGGTTGTGCTCACGGGCTCCCTTGATGTGAATGTGGGTGGCGGCGTGCATGAGCGGGCGGAGCGTGGTCGAATTCCGGAACGCGTCAAAGCCGCAGGCTGCTCCGATGGTTGCCGCAGCCGGGATCGCCGCCCAAGGTTCGCGGGATGGCGTCCGCCCCGCAGCCCGTTCTCCTCTTCGATGCCGAGTGCCCCCTCTGCCGACGATCCGTGCGGTGGCTGATCCGCCGCGATCCACGGGCGCGCCTGCGCTTCGCCGCGCTCGATGGCGCCGAGGGACGCGCGGTCCGGGCCGCTTTGGGCGCGGACGCAGACCCGCCGGATTCGCTCATCCTGGTGCCGGACTGGAATCGCCGGCTCGAGGGCCCGTGGTTCCTGCGGGCGGACGGCGCGTTGCACGCCCTGGCCCTCCTGCCCGGCACCAGCTGGGCGGTCCGTGCCCTGCGGTGCGTACCTCCATCGTGGCTGGATGCCGCCTACCGCGGGGTGGCGGCCGCGCGCCGGCGGCGGGGCGACGCGCCGACGGCCGTTCCCTTCGCGCCCGGGGAACAAGCGCGGATCCTCGACGGAGGAGCCGAGGCTCGGCGGGAGCCTTGACCTCGGTCAGGCCCGAAGGTCTCCTAACCCACCCCGTCAAACCATGACCCTGTACCGTACCCGCCTTGCTTCCGGCCGCCGCGCCTGCGCGCTGCTGGCTCTCGCCCTTGGCCTCGCGGCCCCCTTCCGGGCCGCGGCGCCGGCCCAATCCGCGCCGCCCGCCGGCGACGACGTCGTCCGCTTGTCCGAATTCAGCGTCTCCGCCAGCGGCGACCGTGGGTACGCGCCCGCCGAGACGATGACCGGCACCCGCGTCGCGACCAAGATCATCGACCTGCCCTACACGGTGAACGTGCTGACCGCCGAGTTCTTCGAGGACTTCGGCATCTTCGAGCTGGCCGACAACATCGTGCACATCGGCAGCTTCACCGGCCTGGACATCGGCGGGAATTTCAACCTGCGCGGCTTCAGTTCCAGCTTCCAGCTGCGCGACGGCTTCTTCCGGCTGGGCCGCTACGGCTCCTCCAACATCGACCGGATGGAGGTCATCAAGGGCTCGAACGCCGCGATCTACGGCCGCTCGTCGCCCGGCGGGATGGTGAATATGATCTCGAAGGGTCCCAAGACCCGGGAGAGCCAGAAGGTCACCTTCAATTACGGCTCCTACGGCACCGAGCGCGTGACTCTTGAGGCGACGGGGCCGCTCGCGAAGTCCTCCCTCGGCACCACCTCGTACATCGTCACCGGCAGCCACTACCAGCGTGACTTCGGCCAGGAGTACGCCCGGAACCGCAACTACGAGTATTACGGGGCCCTCAAGCACACCTTCCCCGATTCCTCCAACCTACTGGTGGCCGCCGAGTACCTGCTGCAGATGCGCCACGCCCCGCTCAATGCGGCACCGCTGGTGACGGACCAGAAGGGCACCGCCTCCAACTTGGACGACGAGGCCGTCGGCTACGCGTGGAACCTCGCGCGCGTCAACCCGTTCGGCCCCAACTCCGAGCTCAACCGCGGCTACTCCGGCCTGACCGCCAACTACGACAAGCGGATCAACGAGGTCTGGAGCGTCCGCGCCTCCGGCAACTACTACCTCGTGCGGCGCTGGGACTATAACCAGAACACCGGTTGGGGCGGCATCACGATCAACCCCGCCGTCGCCACCACGCCGATTCAGTCGGCCCGGGGCGCCATTCCGCAGAAGGGGCTCATCTTCGAGGACGGCGGCGGCTTCCAGGGCGACGTGCTGGCCCATTACTGGACGAACCAGCGGAGCATCGAGCACCGGTCCCTGGCGACCATCGACCTCAACGACTACTACCGTTGGGACCCGGTCCGCCAGTTCGCGAACGCCTCGAATCCGGACCTCGTGGCCTGGAACGCGGTGCGGACGGCCCGCCTGGATCCGCTCACGCTCACCCCGACCACCCCGGTCGCCTATTTCCCGAAGTGGTTCCAATGGGGGCAGGAGGTCGCGACCCGCATCCGCAAGCAGCGCGTCACCGTGGTGGGCGGGTTGATCCGGCACCAAGCCGCCCTGTTCGACGGGCGCCTGCTGGCCTACGCGGGCGGCCGTTACGATACGGTCCGCTTCCGCCACCGCGATTTCACCCAGCCGCCCCCGGGCTTCGCCCCGGGCCAGATGCTCGATAAGACGATGAGCGCCCTGAAGCCGAACCTCGGCATCAATTACAAGCTGGGCGCCGGCCTGCGGTTCTTCGCGAACTACAGCGAGAGCTACTTCGTCCCGCAGTCCGAGGCCACCCCGGTGGTCGCCGATTCGGGCTACAAGTCCGAAGTCGCCAGCGGCTACGACTACGGTTTCAAGGGCTCGCTCCTCAATGATCGGCTCAATTTTACCGTGTCCGGCTTCTACGCGATCCGCGAGAACGTGCTGGTCACCGAGGTGGAGGAGACGCCGCCGGGCTCCGGCAACTACCAGACCACCACCCGCCGCGACGGTGACCAACTGGTGCGCGGATTCGAGCTCGACCTGAACTGGCGGCTGACCGAGGCGCTGTCCGCGGGCGGCAGCTGGGGACACGTCTACTCGATCTACACCGACTTCGGCAGCGCCTTCCCCCTCGCGATCGGCCGGCGCGTCCAAGGCATCGCCCCGGTCAACGGCGGCGCCTACCTGAAGTGGGCGCCCACCGCCGGCTCGCTGCGCGGGTTCTCGGCCAACCTGGGCGTGACGCACGTCGGCCCGACGCCCACCGAAGCCCCCAACGCGGGCGACACCTACGCCACGACCGCGAACGGCCAGCGGGTGGTCACCCGCACCACCTACCAGTGGCGCCTGCGGACGCCCGGCTACACGCTGTGGAACCTCGGCGTGCGCTACCGGCTCCAGGGGCGCGGCTCCGCCTACGACCACACGCTCGCGCTCAACGTGAACAACGCGCTGAACCAGGACTACCGCCGCGCCAACCGCCTGCTGGGCGAGGAGCGCTCGGTCTTCTTCACCTACACGCTCGGCCGGACCGGCCGCGGCCGCTGAGCCGAGCTTCCCTTCCGTGCAGGCCTAAGGGCGCCCTTTCTGGGCGCCCTTTTTTTTCCTCCGGGGCGACTGCTTCGCGCTTCCCAAGCGGTGAGC
>Ga0078894_10004662_pt1 | contig 10514 bp, 12 predicted proteins | sample LauGreSu1BDMLBSD_2_FD_67506 | JGI IMG/M metagenome (GOLD analysis project Ga0078894, IMG submission 67506) | Freshwater lake microbial communities from Lake Michigan, USA - Su13.BD.MLB.SD (version 4) (version 4) | ecosystem: Environmental > Aquatic > Freshwater > Lake | place: Lake Michigan... | reverse complement strand
GGGTCGTCGAGGCTGAGCACCATCACGGCGTCGCCACGCACGATGCGGCGGCCCACCTGCATCGAGGCGATATTCACGTTGTGCTCACCCAGCACCGAGCCCAAGTTGCCGATGATGCCCGGCATGTCGCGGTGACGGGTGAAGAGCATGTGGCGGCTGGGTGCCACATTCACAGGGAACTCGTCGATGGTGGTGATCCGCAGTTCGCCGTCAGCGAACACAGCACCGGTCACGGTGTGGTTGCCATTGGCGCCCTTGGAGCTGAGCTGCAGGGAGCCGCCAGCGAAATCGCGAGCTGCGTCGTCCTTCACCTCGAGCACATGGATGCCGCGCTCCTTGGCCTCTAGACCGGCGTTCACATAGTTGATCGAATCGCCCAGGGCGGTGGAGAGCAGGCCCTTGAGAGCCGCAATCACCAGGGGCTGGGCGGGATGGCTGGCAAATTCACCCTGCAGGCGCACTTCCAACTCGCTGATCTGACCACCGGCCAACTGACTGAGCAGCTGACCGAGGGTTTCCGCCAGCTGCAGATGGGGCTTGAGCTGCTCCATCACCTCGGCATTGAGGCCAGGGATGTTCACGGCGCTACGGGCGGGCAGGCCCAGCAGCACATCGCGGATCTGCTCAGCCACATCGATGGCCACGTTTTCCTGGGCTTCCTCCGTGGAAGCACCCAGGTGGGGCGTGAGAACCAGCCGCTCGTTCACGCTGCGCAGCGGTGAATCAGCTTCTAGGGGCTCTTTGGCATACACGTCGAGGGCCGCACCGGCGATCACGCCCTTCTCCACCGCCTCAGCGATCGCTGCCTCATCGATGATGCCGCCGCGAGCACAGTTCACGATCCGGGCCGTGGGCTTCATCGTGCGCAGCAGCTCGGCGTTCACCAGGTTCTCGGTGTCTGGCGTGCGCGGCAGGTGCAGGCTCACGTAATCGGCCTCGGCGAACAGCTCGGCCAGGGGCAGCAGCTTCACCTGCATCTGCTGAGCGCGCTCAGGCGACACGAACGGGTCGTAGGCCAGCAATTCCATGCCCATGGCCTTGGCCACGCGGGCTACGTGGGAGCCGATCTTGCCCAAACCCACCACACCGAGCTTCTTCTTGTAGAGCTCGTTTCCCACATATTTTTTGCGATCCCAGCCACCGGCCATGGTGCTCACGTGGGCGTGGGGCACGTGGCGAGACAGCGAGAGCATCAGTGCCAGGGCGTGCTCGGCAGCCGCGATCGTGTTGCCTTCAGGGGAATTGACAACAATGACGCCGCGCTTCGTGGCCGCCGGCACATCAACGTTGTCGACGCCCACGCCAGCGCGGCCAATGATCCGCAACTTGTCTGCGGCTTCGATGATGTCGGCCGTCACCGTGGTGCCGGAGCGAATCATTAGGGCGTCGTACTCGCCAATGATTTGCTTGAGCTGCTCGGGCGGCAAGCCCGTGCGGACATCCACCTGAGCCACCTGGGACAGGATGTCGATCCCTGTCTGGTCAATGGGATCGGAAACCAGAACCTTCGTCATGACCCGGCGGGGTGGGGGCGGCCGGAGGTGAAGTGTAGAGAGGTGGGTCTCACGCCCACCCGGCCTGACTCGCTCGGGGGAGAATCAGGCGAACTGGGGGCAGAGCTTCGTGGGTAGCAGCGTGGTGGCGGTGATCGCGGAGCGCAAGCGCCTGCACCAGCTCAAAGATCAGTTGCAGGAACTCAAGCCTGCACCGCGGCGGCTGGTAGCGATCGGCCAGGGCGAAACCCCGATCAACGAGGTAGCAGAACTCAACCCTGCTCTCACCCGCCAGCTGCGCCAGAAGGGGATGGCCACCTGGCTCATTCCGTTCGGGTTCTTTGCCGGACTCACCTTCACCTTCATCACCGACCTCGACACGTTTGCCTTCGCCGGCACCTGGGGCTCCCACCTGATCGGCGGACTGCTGGGGTTGGGCTCGGGCTGGATGGGCAGCTTCGCGGCGGCCGCCAGCGTGAGCTCAGAGGCCGACGATCGCGTCCGCGCGCTGCGCAACCGCCTTGAAGAAGGCAACTGGCTGCTGCTCGTGGAGATGCCCAACGGCATCGAAGTGCCCTGGACTCGGCTGCAGGTGGCGAAACCCAAGGCCGTGGTGCGGCTCAATGAAAACTGAGGACAGGTGATGCTGCCGCGCGATGAACTGCTGAAGGGCAGTGGCAGGCCAGAGGAACTGACGCAGCTAATCGGGTTGGCTGAGCAAGCGCTGCGCACCTGGGAGCCCTGTTGGAGTGGATTTGTTGGAGCGGAACTCCAAGAGGAAGCGCAACAACGCCTTGGCGCCCTCAGCGAACTTCAACTGCTCGCCGATGGTGGCTGGTCCCAGGCGGAGCGCTGCCGGCTGTTAGTGCGCCGGGCTGAGCTCATCGAAGCCCCAGGAACCTCAGCCCCAGCCGCCGCCCTCAGCGGATTGGTCGTGAGCGGCAACTTTCTGTTCGACCCTGCCGAACCGGAGGATGTCCGCCAGGGCTTACTGAGGGCCGGTCTGGAGGCCGGAGAGCTGGGTGATATCTGGATGCGGGGCGACCGCGGCGCTCAGGCTGTGATCAGCAGCGAGGCCGCCCCACGCTGTAATGAACTAAGTGCCCAGGTCCGCAGCGTGGCGGTGCTCCTGGAGGTGGTGCCTATTGCGCAGCTGCAGTGGCCCGCCAGCAGGGTCCCCCGGCAAGTGAGCAGCGTTGAAGCCTCACTGAGGCTCGATGCCGTGGCGTCGGCTGGTCTGGGGATGTCGCGCAGCCGCATGGCCGAGCTGATCCGCAGCGGGGCTGTGCGGGTGAACTGGCAGGTGATCACCACACCAAGCCGAGAACTGAATCCTGGGGACCGGGTGCGACTCGATGGCCGCGGCGAGCTGGAGATCCTGGAGATCCAGCCCACGAAGCGCGATCGCTGGCGGCTGGTGATGCAACGCCGTTGAACCCGGGCCTGTCTCGGCTGCTAGGTTCCTTGGGCCGAACGGCGCTCTGAGGGCGATTAGCTCAGAGGTAGAGCACTACCTTGACACGGTAGGAGTCACTGGTTCGATTCCAGTATCGCCCATTCATTTGAGGCTTGAGCCCATCCGCAAGTCATGACGCTGCAGGTGGTGTTGGGACTTGGTCGATCCGGCGTGGGTGCAGCGAGGCTTCTGCACCAGCGCGGCGTGGCGGTGCTGGTGCTCGACAGCGGCGACAACCCCGAGCTTCGCAATCGCGCCGAGCTGCTCCGTGGCGAGGGAATCGCCGTGCAACTCTCCACCCCGCTCGAACCCGAGAGCTTCACAGCGCTGGCAGAGCGACCGGAGCGAGTGATCGTGAGCCCTGGCATCCGCTGGGATCACCCGACCCTGGTGAGCTTGCGGCAACAGGGGATCCGCACTGACGGAGAGATCAGCACGGCCTGGGAAGCCACTACCGACGTGCCATGGATCGGGATCACCGGCACCAACGGCAAAACCACCGTCACCCACCTTGTGGCGCATCTCCTCCAACAGACGGGACTGGATGCGCCGATGTGCGGCAACGTGGGCTACTCAGCGGCTGAGCTGGCACTAGCTCGGAGTGGTGCAGCGGTTCCCGGCTGGTTGGTGGTGGAACTGAGCAGTTACCAGATCGAATCCGCCCCCCAGCTCACACCGCGCATCGGGGTGTGGACCACCCTCACCCCCGATCACCTTGAGCGCCACGGCAGCCTCGATAACTACCGCGCCATCAAACGCAGCCTGTTGGAACACTCGGCCGTGCGCATCCTCAATGGGGATGATCCCGATCTGCGCAGCCGCGCCGGCAGCTGGGATCAGGCCCGCTGGATCACCGCCGGCTCCCGAGAAGCAGCCGTGGCGGCTGGGCTGGAGCCAGCGTTATGGATCGAGGCCGATCAGGTGTGCGCTGCCAGCGGGGCACTGCTGGATGCCAGGGCCCTGGCGATGCCTGGCGCCCACAACCGCCAGAACCTGCTGATGGCCGTTGCCGTGGGCCTGGAGGTGGGCCTGAGCCCCGCCCAGATGGAAACCGCACTGCGCACTTTCCCCGGTGTGCCCCATCGGCTTGAGCGCATCCGGGAGCTGGAGGGAGTGACCTGGTTCAACGACAGCAAAGCCACCAATTACGACGCTGCAGAAGTAGCTCTTCGCGCCATGGAGGGACCGCTGGTGGTGCTGGCTGGTGGCGAAGCCAAACAGGGTGACGCCACAGGCTGGATCGCTGGGTTGCAACGGGAAGCCCATGCCGTTGTGCTGTTCGGTGCAGCGCGAGCAGCCTTTGCACAACTTCTCCAGAAGGCCAACTACCGCGGCCTGGTTTACAGCGTCGATGGCATGGCCGAAGCAGTGCCCCTGGCCCGGGAGCTGGCGGCGAGCCAGGGCTGCCGGGCTGTGCTGCTCTCGCCGGCCTGCGCCAGCTTTGATCAATACAAGGATTTCGAAGCGCGCGGTGAGCATTTCCGTGCGCTCGTGCAGAGCCTCTGACCCAGGCTGAAGCGCCAGAGGTACCGCCGCTAGCCTCACCCCAACCCGAAGAGCAGCGATGGCCTACTGGCTGATGAAAAGTGAGCCCGATGTGTACGGGATTCAGCATCTTCAGCAGGAAGGCACCACCCTCTGGGACGGCATTCGCAACTACCAGGCCCGCAACTTCATGCGCTCGATGGCCATCGGTGATCGAGCATTCTTTTACCACTCGAATGCCAAACCACCAGGCATTGTCGGGCTGATGGAGGTGGTGGAAACAGGCATCACCGACCCAAGCCAGTTCGATCCAGCCAACAAATACTTCGACCCCAAATCGAACCGCGAAAAGCCCCGCTGGGATTGCGTGCGGCTGGGCTATGTGGGCACCTTTCGTGAGCTACTCAGCCTTGATGCTCTGAGGGAACAATTCAGCGTTGAGGAGTTGCCCGTTGTACGCAACGGCAACCGCCTCTCGATCCTGCCGGTGCCAGAAGCAAGCGCCCAGAGATTGTTCGAGCTCTTGGGCCCTCTGTGAAACGGGTTCGGCTCAATAGCCGCAGAGCCTGCCAGCAGAGCTGGAGTGCGGTGCGGCAACAACCGTTGCTACTGGCCTTCAGCCTGGTGTCTCTCGGCGCCCATCTCTTGGGGTGGGCCCTGTTTGCCGCTGCGGAGCAGGTGGACAGCGGAGTGCTGGCCGCACTGCTGCACCTGCTCGGGATTGCGCTCTATGCCGGCAGTCTGCTTTGGATGATCGAAGGGTTCACCGAGGCCGGCCTGAGCCTGGCCCAGGGGAAGCCCCTGGCATGGAGCTTGCTTAGCCCAGGGGCTTGTTGCCAAGCCGGGCGACTCTGCCTTTGCCTAGGCACCCTGGTGGCAGCACTTGCAGTAACAGGCCTGATCACGGGGCTGATCTGGTCACTGCTGCTGCTGGCCTTACCGGCGATGAGTGTGGTGCCGGTGTTGTTGGGCCTAATTACCGCTGCGGCGCTCAGCCTGAGCCAGCTGTTCGGCCCGTGCCTGGTGGTGGATATGCGTCTGAGCGCCTCATCCGTATTCCGCCAGGGACTTTGGCTCCTGGAGCACCACTGGGCCGGCCTGATCGAACTCAGCAGCTACTTGCTGGCCCTCGTGCTGCTCCCCTTGCTGGCAGGACTGCTCGCAGAAGCTTTGGTGGAAGGACTCGGGATCCCGGCCACGGTGGCGAGCCTGGTGGTGGTCCTGCCTCTGATCACCACCAGCGTGACTGGGGCCTACTGGCAGCTGCGCCCTGAACTCGCCAGCAGCGCCTCGATCAACCGATCGGATCGCTGAAGCGTGGCTGCTGGGGGAAGAGGTTGGCCAAGTAGCAACGGGTGATCGCACGGGACTGCACACCGTTCTGCACCAGAAATCCAGCTAACGCTGCCTGGAACAACCGGTATTGATCCCAGTTGGGATGGGCCTCAATGAAGCCTTGCATCGACTGCAGCAGGGGCTCGGGCACCTCAGCCCGCATGCTCACCGTGCCTGCGCTCTCCATCCAGATCTCTCCGTAACGCCCACCAGTTCCCCACAACGAGCAGCGGCGGTCAACCGAAGCCAAAGAACCGCTTTCCCAGGCCTTCTCACAGCAAGACCCCAGGTCTCATGGGGGATCCCGGCACGGCATCAGCCCTAGTCGTGCCCTGGCTGCTCAACCGCCCAGCACCTGTCAACGGGAAACCCGGCAAAGCGAGCGTTCTCCCCAGAACCGCCTCGACAGCCCGACGCAGACACCGCGACCTGTGGAATAAGCGTGCAAAAGCCTGCGGAGAGTGTCTGGAGCTTTGGGAGAACAAGGTTGATCAGCAGTACTGATCAACAGGCGAATCTCGTGGGCAATCTCAGAGAAGCAGTTCAGGCATGCTGAAGCCATGACGATCGCGCTTCTCGGAACAGGCCTGCTTGGCAGTGCCATTGCCAGCCGCCTGCTGGCCTGCGGTCAACCGGTGACGGTATGGAACCGCAACCCCGAGCGGTGCCTTCCCTTGGAAGCGATGGGTGCCCATCGGGCGCCCACACCGGCCGAGGCCGCGAGCCAGGCTGACTGGCTGATCACGGTGCTCAGCGACGGCCCCACCACCCAGAGCGTTCTGCTGGATCAAGTGAGCAGCCAACTGATAGGGCGCCGGGTGATTCAGATCGGCACCATCAGCCCTGCGGAAAGCCAGTTTCTGGCAGCAGCTGTGCTCGAGCGGGGTGGTCGCTATCTGGAAGCCCCGGTGCTGGGAAGCCGGCCTGAAGCGCTGAACGGAACTCTTCAGCTCATGGTCGGTGGGGCTCGTGAGCTGGTCCAGGAGGCCATGCCAGTGCTGAGCCAACTGAGCCAGGAACCCGTTCACCTTGGAGAGGTGGGTAGTGCGATGACCGCCAAGCTGGCGCTGAATCAACTGATCGCCAGCCTGACCCACGCTTTCAGCCTCTCGTTGCATCTGGTGCAGCAGGGCGGTGTAGCGGTGGAGCCGTTCATGACGCTGCTCCGCAGCAGCGCCCTCTACGCCCCCACCTTCGATAAAAAACTGGAGCGGGAACTGAGCGCCGACTACAGCAATCCGAATTTCCCCACGGCTCACCTACGCAAGGACCTGAACCTGTTCATCACCTCAGCCCAAGCCGCTGGGCTGAATAGCGAAGGCTTGGATGGCCTGGCGGCGCTGCTGGAGCGCGCCACGGCCGCAGGTCTCGATTCACTCGACTACTGCGCCTTGCACGCACTCACGGCTGGCCAAACAGCTGCTGTAACGCCTGACTGAATGGCACTGCGGCGGCTGTTGACCAGCTGCCTTCCATGGCTCGCTGATCAGGGGCGGGGCTGAGCATGACCCGCAGCGACCAGGCGCTGCGATCACCTTCAATCGCCAGCCACCAAGGATCGCGTTCCAGCTCCAGCTCAATTGACTCTTCGGCCATCAGCTGATCCACCAGAGCGCGGTGCTGAGCCACCAGATCAGACAGGGCGTCACGCAGGGCCTCAGCCTCTGCCCGAGTGAGCTCAGCGGCCCAGCCATCACCGCCCACCAAAACAGAAAAGGGCTGGCGGCTGCCATCCCAGGCCAACCGCCAACCCTTTCCTTCTTTGTGGATCACGGGAGCTCAGCGCTCAGCCAGGCAGCAGGTCGGGCTGATCTTGCTCATCGCTGAGCTCGATGATGGCGCGCTGAACGGGCTTCACCATCGAATCTTCGAGAAGGCCGTCGAAATCATCGAAGCGGCGCTGCTTCGCCCGGAAGGCGATGCGCACGGTGGTGAGATAGCGGTTGCTGGAATGACGCACCAGGCTCTCGGCGCGCTGTGCGAGCTCTTTGGGGCTGACGTTGACGCCGAGATACATGAACTACTCACCAATTGACCCATCGTAGGTCAGCAGGTTGCGTGACAACGGCACACTGACAGGGAAGACCAGCGGCTCGGCGCCTGGCGCCAACAAACGGATTTCACGAACCAATCCGAGGGCTTCTAGCGGAGGCCGTAGCAGCTCCACCACGCTGCACACCACCTCGCGATGGGCATGGTTGCGGCATTCGATGCGCAGGCCCGCCCAACCGCGAGACACACGACAAGCCGAGAGGGGATCGAGCCGGCGCAGCAGATCGGGATCCTCTCGGTAGAACGACAACACCGCCTGCAACGCCCGCTCCATCGCTCCATAGACCCGCTGGTCTCACCATGAAGCGCTGAGCTGCGGCACGCTCATGGGCAGTGTTTTCCCTTCAGCTTTCGAGCATGGCCGGCACCCTCGCCATCGACCTGGGCAGCACCACCACGGTGGTGGCCTATCAGGGTCCTGGCGACGCCGGCCCTCAACTACTGGAGCTGCCCCCGATCAGCGCCCACGACCCGGCTGTCGTGCCGAGCCTGATCTGGCTGAGTGAGGTCAACTCCAGCCAACCCCTGATCGGGCGCCAAGTGATCGAAGCAGGCCTGCTGGAGCAGCGCAGTGCTGGCCTTCATCGCGATTTCAAACGCTGGATCGGCGCTGGTGCTGATCTGGCCACCGCGCCTGAACACGCCACCAACCTGCTGAGTCCGGAGCAGAGCGGCCAACTCCTGCTGGAGCAAATCTGGCAACGACTGCCGGAGCATCTCAACCCCCAGCGCCTGGTGCTGACCGCACCGATCGACAGCTATCGGGGCTATCGGGAGTGGCTGCTGGACGCCACCAGCCGCTTGGACGTTCCGGAGATCGCCCTGGTGGATGAGCCCACCGCCGCGGCCATTGGCGCGGGTCTTCCCGCGGGCAGCCGGGTCTTGGTGATCGATCTGGGCGGCGGCACCACCGACCTGTCGCTGGTGGCGCTGGAGGGCGGGGAAGGCAAAGCCGCACCGATCGCTCAACTGCTGCGCTTCGGCGGCCGCGATCTCACAAGCAGCCGCCAGAACCTGCGCACTGCCAGGGTGCTTGGCAAGGCAGGTCTGGCTCTGGGCGGCCGCGACCTCGATCGCTGGATCGCTGCCAGCCTGGTGGAACAGCTGGATGCGCCAGGTGAGTTAGATCCGAGCGATCCCAGTTTGTTGAGCTGCTGTGAGCGCCTGAAATGCCGCCTCAGCGATGCAACCGAAGCGCTGGTGCTCTGGTGCCCGGAACCGAGCGCACCACCCCTTGAACTGCGCCTCAACCGCAGCAGCCTGGAGGAGCTGCTGCAGGAGCGGAAGCTCCTGCAGCTGTTGGATGAACTGCTGGAGCAAGTGTTGGCTTCTGCCCGAGCTTGCGGTGTGGGGGAAGCGGAGATTGATGCGGTTCTGCCGGTGGGCGGATGCAGCCGGGTGCCTCTGATCCGTCGCTGGCTGCAAGAGAGGCTTCCCCACGTTCCGCTACGTGGTGAACGACCTGTGGAAGCAGTGGCTCTTGGAGCGCTCCGTCTCACACCAGGCGTGGTGGTGAGGGATGTGCTGCGACGTGGGGTTGCCTTGCGCTGCTGGGATCAGCGGAGCGCTGAGCACCGCTGGCACCCCCTCTTTCTGCCGGGACAACCCTGGCCCAGTGAGCATCCGCTGCAGCTGCGCCTTGGCTGCAGCCGCAATGAGCAAGCTGATTTGGAGCTCGTGCTGGGAGAGCCGCAAGAGGAGCAGCGCAGCGAAGTGGTGTTCGTGAACGGGCTGCCCGTGCTGCGGCGCCAATCCGCTGGGAGCGCAGCCGTAGAAGCCTGGGCCGACCAGCCCGCTGCCATTCCCCTGGTCCCGGCAGGTCAGCCGGGATCCGACCGCCTGGAACTGCGCTTCTCAATCAGTCCCAAAGGAGAGTTGATGGTGGAAGGGCAAGACCTACTGACCGATCAGTTGATCCCAGCCCGCCGACTCGGCAGCGTGCGTTGAGCTGATCCCTGACGTGACGGATGGCGTGCTGCCCCTGGGATCGTGATCCGGGGTAGATCGATCCATAGAACGGGCTGAGTAGATCGCTTCCACCCCCCTTGGCCATTCGCCGGCACCGGCTTCCGCGCTTCTGGCTGGTGCTCACGCTCGGGCTCGTCGCCGCCGGAGTTGGATCGGCTTACTGGTGGGAGAAGCAGCTACCTCAGCAATTGGAGCGGGCCGCACAGCAGGGCAGGCTCGACGACTGCCTGCGCTTTGGCGAGCAATTAGCGGCATTGCGTTGGCTGGGCGGGAAAGCTCCTCTGGAGCAGAGCCGCTGCCGGCGGCTCAAAGCCCAGGAACTCTGGCGCCAGGGGACGTGGTCTGAAGCGCTGAAGTTGCAATTGCAACTCGTGAACTCCGGGACGAGCACCCCGGAGGATCAGCAACAACTGATCCGTTGGCAACAGCAGCTCGAGGTCCGCGCCCTCAGCCTCTATCGCGAAGGGAGGCTGGAACAGGCTCTGCAGATTCTCGGCGCCCTGAATGCCGCCCACAACACCAATGGCACCGCCCTCGGGGATCAACTCAAGGAAGATTGGAATCGTCAGCGCTTTCTCAAAGAGAGAGCGGCTCAGCTGATCCCCCAGAAACGCTGGTGGGAAGCGCTCGATGCGCTCAACCGCATCGAACACCCCTGGTGGAAACAGCACACCCAGGCATTACGCAGCCAGGTCGAGAAGGGCATCGAGGGACTGCGCTCCTCC
>Ga0078894_10004660_pt1 | contig 10515 bp, 9 predicted proteins | sample LauGreSu1BDMLBSD_2_FD_67506 | JGI IMG/M metagenome (GOLD analysis project Ga0078894, IMG submission 67506) | Freshwater lake microbial communities from Lake Michigan, USA - Su13.BD.MLB.SD (version 4) (version 4) | ecosystem: Environmental > Aquatic > Freshwater > Lake | place: Lake Michigan, USA... | reverse complement strand
TCCTCATCACTGATTCTGCGGAAGATTTTGATGACGATTTCGGGGGTGAGTTTCATAGAGAGCGAACCGTCCTTGTCTGTTTCTGCCGCACTTCCTGCGAGGGTGGTAGCCGCTGTCTCTTCTAAAATCCCTTTGACGTTGTCCCATTCCGCGTAAATTTTACCGAGTCCGGCCTTCATTGTAATACGAGTAGGCTGAAGACAGCCGCAACCGGTCTCGGTATCCTCGCCGCAACGCTTAATCTTGCTGGCGATGCGGAATACATGAGCCCATCTCTCGTCGGCAGGCAATGAAAGCAGCTGTTTGTTTGCGGATTTGCTAATACGAAGCGCACTGCACTTGATACAAACACAGCGAAGAATCTTGATAATCGTTCCTAGATATTGATAGTAGAACACGGGTCTTGCCAGTTTGATGTGGCCGAAGTAACCGGGGCATTTCATATAATCCAGACCGTCTGTGGGGCAGATGACGCCGGGGTCAATCGGGCCCATCCTTGGGTCAAATAGACCACCGATGACGGGTTTATTGTTCACATATGTTTCACGGTTGGTTATTTCAGCGACGGATCCTTTGAGAATCTCCTCTGGAGACATAATACTAAATTGTATACCAATGATTTTTGAAACTGGAGTCGTCATTTTGAAACCTTTCGTGTTCGGTCTTCTTATATACCTACTATAATATTTAGATTGTTTTCAATTTTGTAGAAATATGTGAATTGAAATGATAATGGAGCGTAATGACGCGAAGCGGAATGGAGCCGAATGACGCGAAGCGGAATGGAGCCGAATGACGCGAAGCGGAGCGTAATGACGCGAAGCGGAGCCGAGCCGATCCGAGCCGATCCGAGCCGAGCCGAGCCGAGCCGAGCCGAGCCGAGCCGAGCCGATCCGAAAAAATTGAAATGACTTTTTTGGATTGTGTCTATATCAGTATCTCAAACACATTAACGACGATGTCACCATTTATCATCAAGAAGAACAAGAACAGCCGCAAGTTCAAGGCCGCCAGTGTCAAGCCGACGTATAAGAAAAACCGAGATGACGATGATATGCCCGCATTAGAATCAGATTCTGATACGGATAATTCATCTGTCACGTCTTCATCCTCGTCGTCTGCGAATAAGAAGCAGAAAACTGCTGCTGCGAATATGGTCGTTGGAAAAATCGCAGAAGCACTGGCATCTTCTGTTATTGCTGCGGCAATCGCCAACAGAAAAGGAAAAGGAAAAGGAGGTAAGAAAAATATCATCAGTGTCATTGAAACAATTGGCAACAAACGAAAGTTGCGCCGTGAAAAAGAAGAGGACAGCGACGACGAGGAGCGCGACGACGACGAGGACCGCGACGAGGACAGCGACGACAACGAGGAGCGCGACGAGGACAGCGACGACGATGAACACGACGATGACAGCGATGACAATGAGGACAGCGATGACAATGAGGACAGCGATGACGACGACAGCGATGACAACGAGGACAGTGACGACGAAGACGACAGCGACGAAGACTACGATGACAGCGACGAAGACTACGACAGCGAAGATGACGAATTCAGCGACGACGACAGTGATGATAGCAGCGAAGCCGACATTGCGCGTCAAAAGAAGAATCAAAAGAAAATGGAACAGCGTTGCGAAAACAACAAGAAACAACTTGCCGAGATCAAAGAAACGATTCAGTCGTTATCCGATACAATGGCCAGCAACGCCACACTCGCAAACAACAAGTTTATGAAGAAGCAAGTGGAAGAAATGAAGCAAAAGCAGCGTGACATTGAGTATCAGCTCCGTGCTGATGAAAAGAAACGCGACAAGCTAAATGTCAAGGAGTTCAAGACACTTCTGCGAAAGAAGAACTCTACGAACGACCTGCGCTATTTCCGCCGCCATATGACGCCCGCGGAGCAACAAAAAGTTATCGCCGACCTGAAACAAATCCACGCAGTGAGCATTATTCAGAAACCCTACCGACTTTCCCTTCTGGAGACCGACATTCCCATCGCCTTCAAGGCCATCGCAATGCGGAAAATCAACTCGCTTCGTCATATGGAGCCAGGATGCGGTGAGTATTACAAGGTGAAGAATTGGGTTGACACCTTTATGAAAATCCCCTTCGGCAAAACCAAGAATCTCCCCCTCACAATTGAGGACGGACTGGCGCGTTGTAGCGAGTTTATGGAGGCGTCCAAGACGACCCTAGACCAGGCAGTATATGGTCTCAATGACGCGAAGCTCCAGATTATGCAGATGGTCGGTCAATGGATTTCCAATCCTGCCGCAATGGGAAGCGCCATCGCAATCAAGGGACCGATGGGAACTGGTAAGACGTCCCTCGTCAAGGAAGGCATCAGCAAAATCCTCGGCCGTGATTTCGCATTCATCGCGCTGGGTGGTGCGACGGACAGCAGTTTCTTGGAGGGCCATTCCTATACCTACGAAGGCAGCACGTGGGGCAAAATCGTGGAAATCATCATCCAGTGCGGTTCAATGAACCCCGTCATCTACTTTGACGAACTTGACAAAATCAGCGAGACTGCGAAGGGCGAGGAAATTGTCGGAATCCTGACACACCTCACCGACACGAGTCAGAACTCGCAGTTTCACGACCGCTACTTTGCGGAGATTGACTTTGACTTGAGCAAGTGTCTCTTCATCTTCAGCTACAATGACGAGAGCAAAGTGAACCCAATTCTGCTTGACAGGATGTATAGAATTAACACTACAGGATACAACAAGAAGGACAAGACGCAAATCGCGCAGAAGTATCTGATTCCCAAGATTTGCGAGGAGGTCGGGTTTCGCGAAGGGGATATCGTCATTCCCGATTCAGTTATTGAGCACATCGTTGAAAATTACACGGAGAAGGAGGAGGGTGTTCGCAACTTGAAGCGCTGCTTGGAGGTCGTTCACCGCAAACTGAACTTGTATCGCCTGATTAAACCGGACACACCTCTGTTTGAGAAGGAGATGTCGCTGAAGGTCGCGTTCCCATTCTCGGTGACAAATGAAGTCGTGGATAAATTGGTTAAACAGGCCAATGACGACAAGCGGATGAATTTGAGCTTGTATTTATGAAATGGAATGTAATATGAAATGAATGTAATATGAAATGGAATGTAATATGAAATGGAATGTAATATGAAATGAATGTAATATGAAATGGAATATGAAATGGAATGTAATATGAAATGGATGTAATGAATGTAATATGAAATGGAATGTAATATGAAATGGAATGTAATATGAAATGAATGTAATATGAATAAAAAATACTTACCTTTTTTATCGTCCGTCGTCGTCGTCGTGGCCTCATTCACCAATGATGGCACAATTCCATTCCCCGTGACACGTTTCAGTTCTCACCGCATTGCTGTTGTTCTTCTGTTTCCACATCGCGTATTTCTCTCTCCTGAACGATCTCACAGCTTCATCGGTGAGAATTGTCTCGGCGAGCTCTTGGTCCAGGTCGTAAACAGTGACGACCATTGAGTCGGGGTTTTCACGGGTCGTCGGGCAACTGTGAACGAAAATCCGAATGTTTCCGAGATTCGCTGCGGATTCTGGGGTCAGTTCTGAAAATGAGGTGTAGCGGCTGGGAAGCGGGTTCTTCAGCAACGCATCAAGGTCGGATTCATCGTCTTTGGCATCAACATCCACGACAGAGATTCGGTAGTCGGAGTGGTCCATCGCATCCTTCTGTGTGTCAAACCACCACATAGACGCACATTTCTCAATGAGTGCCTTGTCGGAACATCTCTTCACGAACGCGTGGCAACGGTCTGCGTAATGGATGATTTTGCCGATGGTGGTGTCTGCCGCATTTTTGTAGGCGAGAACACGAGATTTCGCGAGCCGCATCGCGAACTTTGCCTGTTCCAAGATTTTGCGTGCGACTGTTCGGTGGTTTCCTTTCGTAGTTTCAATGAGCTGGTCCAGAAGAAGAACCGTATTCTCGTCGTGGTGGCCCTGAATCACCTTCGCCGAGTGTATTTGTTTGATTTGTTTGATTGTCATTTTTTGTTGTTGTTTGTTGTTGACAATCATCTTGAGCAAGTTTTGAAGTTGATGAAGGCTTTCTGTCACGTCGTATTCGGCAGAGACCAGTTCGCTTGGGAGGCAACGCGTAATGTGATGGATGAACGTGCGATGCGCGACAGAGGCCATATGCGCCTTGAACTGAAAGGTGCTGTTGCGACACAAGGCGTAACCTTCGTCGTTTTCGTTGACGATGGCTGCGGGTTGAGCCAAATCGCGTTCCAGCACTTGTTTGATGTTCTCAAAGGTTGCGGTCAACTCCTTGATGAAATTTGCCATTCCTTTTGCGCCTTTGATGTCAGCGATACTGGCGGCGGTAAAAGTTCCAGCGGCGGCGGCGACGGTCTTCTTGTTGTTGTTCTTGGTTTGTGTAGCAGTAGTATTCATTTCGTCTGTTGGTCTGTTGGTCTGTATGTGTTATCTACTTCGTTTTGGAAAAAAGATTTCAATTTTTTTCAGATTGTTCGCATAACAAACAATATAGGAAAAATGAATATTTCCGGAAATATTCATTTTTCTGTAGTAGACTAGACGCCTGAGTCTGATGTGCGATTTCCACCGCGGGTATTCAGGTAGTTGATTTGTTCGGGTGTCATACAGACACAACCGGTGCTAGATGAATAAGGCGCCGGGCAACATTCGGGCTTAAACTTATTCTTGGCGAAAATTACCATCTCGCCATTTTTCAATGGTTCATCCGCGGTATAAGCACTTCCGGTATTGTTGATAATTCCATAACCAAATTCGGACGCATATGTATTCGCCTTGGTCACCCACATTCCCGCAACATCCCCGTTTTGGACCTCATTGATATCAGACCCAATCGCAGTCATCCCTTCGTTTACGGGACTAATAACGGATAATCCCTTCTTAAACATATCCTGAATTCCGCCACCCATAGTCGTCATACCGCTGACGGTCTTTGGTGTTGGTGTCTGGTTTGCCTGAACGAGGGCCGGAGTCGGATTAGCATTTTTCAGTATTTCCGCAATATCGCTGGATGCTTTATTAACGGACGCACTTGAACCGGGGGCGCCTACATTTTTATTATCAATACCTTCCTTTACTGTGGCGCCACCATTACGACCCATCAAGTAGGTAAAAACCGGATATCGGCAACAACTACACATTAGGTTTGCGCCGATAAATAATGAGACGAGGACGAGCAAAATCAGTTTATAGTTCATTTTATATTTTATTACAAATATGAATTTGCGGGAAATGTCAATTATAATAAAACAATAGATAATTATTCTAAATACAATGAAGGACTAGGACTAAGACTAGGACTACGGGGCCGGAATACGACTCGTTCGTTGTCGCGTAATTTGACGAGATACAATCCCCAACAAAATGAGTGGAATTGCGATAGTGAGAAAAACCGCGATGGCGGCAATTGCGAGCAACCACCCTACGAATGGAATATACCACAATACAACAATGACAATAATCATAACTATCAATATAATGATGACCAGTTCATAGATAGAACCGATTAGGGAATAAAACGACCATAAGGCGCCTACAAATGTTAGTAAAAATGTCGCTAATATACCTTTTATTTTCTCAAAAAAATCCACCATTTTAATCAACATTGTTTGGACTGGAATAATAATATTTTGGATGCGGTAAAAAACAGATAAAAATATGTTCTTCAGAGCATCGCGCATCCGGTTGAATAACAGGCGAAATCTCTCAATAACCTCCAATATATTTTTGAACACACTCATTACGATATTGAACTTACTGTATACCATCGTCATTGGACGGTCAAATACACCCTTCGTGCTATTCACGCCACATTCCATAAAATTCTGTTTGGTGTATTCTATTGGACTCACGCCATCCGGCGCATTAATCCATCCCGCAAATGGCATAACATCCGGGCGGCATCTATATTCCGGCCAATCGCGCTTGACTTCCAGAAGCTTATTCTGTATTTGAAGGTATGTAATCGCCGACATTACGAAAAAGATGACGATACATACTTTAATAATATCAATACCATATCGTCCTGTAAAAGTCTTATCCCCGCCGTATAAATAGTTTAAACGGTCCACGATGGGTTGTTTTTTGATTTTCTCTATTTGTTCGTCATATCCAGCCGAACCTTGTTTTGAGTAATCTTTCAATAAAGAAAACAGGGATTTACCAGTGGTTTTTATTCCTTTTTTAAGAGCCTTATCTCCGATTTTTTCAGATATAAACCCTAAATCTGGTAAGCTATCATTTACTGTAGAGATTATGAGGGAGAATATTCCATCCATAACTATATTCAGATATATTTTACTTATATTTGAATATCGCCTCGCCATCCGTCGGCTCCGCTGCTCCGCTGCTTCGCTACGAGAGAAACGATAGGTTCCTGTTCATCTGCCCAGGCATTCCGTGTCCAAACATCACCATATAAATAAGGACAATTGCGGCAATGACAATAGACCTGTCTTCGGCCACGAGTGCGGACTGATTGAATACGTATCGCATCATCAGATAAATTGCGATACCAATCATCGCGGAATGCGCGAACATTATAGCGCCACGTTCATAAGCCATCGTGTCTGTGTGTCTGTGTGTGCGTGTGTTATACTAGTTCATTAGATATTTATTTTGTGTCGCCGTATACCTACACCTACCGCCCCAAAGAACGCACCATCTGTCCGAAAATACCGCCCCACAAACTCTTCATCACCATAAGCGCGCTTGACATAACAAACATCAGCGTCGCGAAAATACCGGCGAGTTTATTGACTAAATCTCTCATCGCAATAATAATGCGTTGAAACCCGATGATGATATTATTGAAAATCCCGAAAATGTTCTTCACAATCCCCATAATTTTATCACGCAGACCGCCGATGAACCCGCGAACGCTTTCCGTATCTTTGACGATTTTGGACGCAACAGAACCCACCAATGAAATAACGTGATTCAGTGGCATCATCAGGTAGTCCATATACCCGCTTTGGGTTGTCTGGATACACTGCATAAAATTGTCGCCAACATCGTGGCCGAATAATTTCGCAAATGGCATAACTGCGGGGCTACACCGGTATAACGGCCAATTGTCTTGAACTTTTTTCATTCCAATTGCTAAAATATTAGATAGGTATAACCCGAGAAATATGACAATAATTAGAATTGTAAATGCGACATCAGTTGATTTCATATTTTTTGGCGTGAATCACTGACTACTATGCGTCGTCCGTTATATTACCCTCATATTATATCTAATAGTCTGCTATCGCAGACGGCGCGCGCGCATTTACGAAAACACCTTACGCATAACCTTCTTAATATTGTAGGCAATCATACTCGTGAGAGATTGGTCGTGGCGGGGCTTACGACGGTGAGACCGCCGGCGCATCGTAAATCGCACTTTTTTGCGCCCTCCTTTCTGTTCCGCATATGCGTCATTAATGCTATTGGATAGTGCTTGATTATGAACCGCCGTTAAATTGGCGTTTTGGGCTCCAGCACATTGAGGGCCGGAATTACATATTGGGCCTACTTGGGGAATAACGATTTGTCCTCCGGATTGAGATGAACTGCTGCCTCCCGTCTGCTGCTGCTGCTGCTGCTGCTGCTGCTGCTGCTGCTGCTTCGGGATATAACGCCGGCCTTTATACGTGCGAATAAATGATTTACGCCCCAGGCGACGGCTACGACCGTGACCGCGACCACGACCGCCACTGAGGGTGTTCACCGCATTTAATTGACTCTGTTGCGCCTTGACACCATCCATTGTGGCTTGCGGGGTCGCAATATTCGCCGGAACCTGGATACTCGCAGCATCATAACTGGGTGCTTGTGGTGCTGCTTGAATATTGAGAGACATTGTCCGTCCACGTGTGTGTGTGTGTGTGTGTGTGTGATATGTATATATAACAATTATAAAATAAACAGTATATTTGACATGCGTGGTTCGCGTTTGAATACGGTCTAAATACTGTGTGTGTAGTATAATATACATTCATTTATTCATAATGGACCCAGACCAGCGTATTCAGCTTCAGAAACTCATAGAAGCGAATGGAACGGAAGACCATACCGAGGTCATTCGCCGCGTCAAGCACAGTTCACAAATTCACCAGGATGTGACTACGATGATTCAATTGAAACGCGATTACGGGCGTTTAGCCAAATCAAACCCCAAACAATTTGACGCAATGTGTGTCTCTCGGTGCGCCTTTCTATTCACCTATTACACGGATTTGTATAACCGCCTGAAATCCGGCGAGATTGACCTAAACCTCCTGATGCAAATGATTCGCGTCCTCCGAGAGATTGAGGACGGGAAGCTAGACCAGCACGAGGGGTCATTTAAAGTCGGTAAAATCCTGAAGAGTATCTACGTGGATAGTGCGCTGAAGCGGTCGGAGAATTTAGACGCAGAGAAGGCAGCGAAGGAGAAACGGGCCACCGCGAAAGCGGCGAAGACATCGCGTCCGGCGATTCCCGAGAAGAAGTTGACTTGGGCGGAGTTCAAGGCAGCGCAGGCAGCAGCGGACGCATCTACACACCCCTCCTCACCGGATTCATAAAAAAGATATACCCATTCAAGTAGGTAGCAAATGACACCCACGCGAGATACGGGACGAGTAAATACGCCGCGAGGTGGGATACTGGATAAAACGCGCGGATATTTAGCGCAATAAACGCGAGCATTGCGAGAATCACGACGAAGCTCAAATCGGGGCGTTGAAAGCGAAAGAATATCTGGGACCACGAGAGATTTAGGACCCACGCCGCGCAATAATAGAAGAACCCGGGAGAACGCACACCGGCGCGGATACTCATTGACGGTGCGGAAAGAAAGACCACGCCAGACGCAATGATGAGTGTATACAAAATCGTCCACGCGATGGGAAAGACCCAACTGGGTGGAGTGAGGGGGGATTGGTTCAAGGATTTATACCATTGGGAGTTCGTTGCAGAGACATCCATTTTTATGTATTGGATACATTATAATTTGAAATTTGTGCTTCATTAAACCTGATATGCTTTAATTTAGCGTGAAATAACTATTACACCTTTTCTCATTTAAAACGCCCATTTTATATGAGAACTTATAAATAGTTCTTCTTTATTTTTCGTGTATTGTTTTTATTGGATACATAGTGAAAATTTACAAAATATTTTATCTGTGAATATATTATAAATATAAATACCCGAAGATGGCGTCGTATACTATAGTTAAAGGATATCTAGAAGATGGTAGAACTAATAGATCAGAAAATTTAAACAGATTCATTGAGGATGTCAATGCGAATATAAAAAATGGATATACTCCTTTAGGGAGTCCCGGAATTGATAGATCAGGAAATACATTAAACGTGTATCAAGCATTTATCAAGACACCAGCAGCAGCAGCAGGTGGTTCAAAATCTACATCACGAAAGTCATACAAAAAATATACGAAGAAGTCATCGTCCCGTAGACATAAGAATAGAAAATAATGACTATAAAATTATAAAATGACACTAGAGTTCTTCTCGCCAAAATATTCAGAATTTATATAAGTATTGTTGAAAATAAAATAATTAAGTATATAAATGAAATTTTTGATATTACTTCCCCCAAAGAAAGAATACAAATAGAAAATTGATTTAACAAGCAGTCGTTATAATTGAATCAAAAAAGACGGAAGAAGTAAGAGAGTAAAATTATCAAAACAAAAAGGACAACGACGCCGAAAAAACACGAAAAATAATATTAAAAAATACCAAAAGAATACTAAACGCGGTAAAAGAAAGCCAAACAAGTATAAAATTGAATGCGTATTTTGTATATGAAATTACAATATACACAATGCCTCCCAAGTTCAAAATCAAACCGTCGGCTCCACGCCCCGGCTCTGCCTCGTCTGCCCCCGGCGCCGCTGCTCGCTCCTCTGGTCGTTCGCTCGTCATCGTGGAATCCCCCGCCAAGTGCCAGAAAATAGAATCCTACCTCGGCAAAGACAAGTACACCTGTCTCGCCAGTTTCGGGCATATCCGAGAGATTGAAGACGGTCTTAAATCCATTGACGTCGATCACGAATTCGCCATTAAATTCAAAATTATGTCGTCCAAACAAGCCCAAGTCGCGAAACTCCGCGCCGCCATCGCCGACGCCAGCGAAGTCATCCTCGCCACAGACGACGACCGTGAAGGCGAGGCCATCGCCTGGCATTTGTGCCAAGTCTTCCATCTCTCGGTAGCAACAACCAAGCGCATTATATTCCACGAAATCACAGAACCCGCCCTCCGCGCCGCCGTCGCCGCCCCCCGCGTCATCAATATGTCCCTCGTTCTCGCACAGCAGGCGCGTCAAGTGCTTGACCTCGTGGTAGGGTATAAAATATCACCCGTATTATGGACCTATGTCGCGCATACCAATCTCTCGGCGGGGCGGTGCCAGACTCCTGCGCTGCGTCTCGTATATGAGAATTATAAAGAAATAGAAGCCGCATCCGCGTCGATGGTGTATACCGTCTC
>Ga0078894_10004659_pt1 | contig 10515 bp, 9 predicted proteins | sample LauGreSu1BDMLBSD_2_FD_67506 | JGI IMG/M metagenome (GOLD analysis project Ga0078894, IMG submission 67506) | Freshwater lake microbial communities from Lake Michigan, USA - Su13.BD.MLB.SD (version 4) (version 4) | ecosystem: Environmental > Aquatic > Freshwater > Lake | place: Lake Michigan, USA... | reverse complement strand
ACGGCAAGCTGGTCGAGCTTGCCGAGGCGCCCTCGGGGCTGCCCGCCACAGCCACCTCGATCGAGGTGGCTGTGGCGGGCAGCCCCGAGGGCGCCTCGGCAAGCTCGACCAGCTTGCCGTTGATTCGCGCGCGCACAAATCCCTGCGCCTGCAAGTCGGCGATGGCGGCACCGGTATCGCGGCAGCGTTCAGGCGGGAGCGGCGCGAGGATCATGAGCCGCGCGCCCTCGCCCAGCGCGAGCATCTGGTCAACCATTTGCGAGACGGTCTGAGCGGCAAGTGCTCGGTGCGGGTGGTCGGGGCAGTGCGGGGTGCCCGCTCGCGCATAGAGCAGTCGCAGGTAATCATTGATTTCTGTGACGGTTCCCACCGTGGACCGGGGGTTGTGGCTGCCCGACTTCTGCTCGATGGCAATCGCGGGCGACAGCCCCTCGATCAGATCGACGTCCGGCTTTTCCATGAGCTGCAGGAACTGCCGCGCATAGGCTGACAGCGACTCGACATAGCGGCGCTGGCCTTCCGCATACAAGGTGTCGAAGGCGAGCGAAGACTTGCCCGACCCGGACAGGCCGGTGATCACGACCAGCTGGTCGCGCGGGATGTCGAGATCGATGTTCTTGAGATTGTGCGTGCGGGCGCCGCGGATGCTGATCGCGTTCATCGGGGAGGGTGTGGGCGGGCGGCAAGCGATGCCGGGCCGCGAAAGGGTAATCGGCTAATATAAACCGCCGAGCCAAACCAAGCGATGAATCGCCCCTCCAACTCCACCTCCGAAAGCATGAACCGCGACGAACTGCGGGCCGCTGCTGCCCTGTCGTCGGTACAGGGCCTGCGCATGCTGGGTCTTTTCATCATGCTGCCGGTGCTCGCCGTTCATGCCCACTCGCTGCCTGATGGCCACGATGCCCGGCTGGTCGGCCTTGCGCTGGGCATTTACGGGCTCACGCAGGCGATGTTGCAGCTGCCACTGGGCGCCGTATCGGATCGCGTGGGTCGAAAGCCGGTGATCATCTTCGGTCTCGCGCTCTTTGCGATCGGCAGCTTTATCGCTGCAAGCGCAGACGATCTGCTGGTGATGACAATCGGCCGCGGACTGCAGGGCGCCGGCGCAATTTCTGCGGCGGTGAGCGCCTTTGTCGCCGACTCGACCCGCGACAGTCAACGCACCAAGGCGATGGCGATGGTGGGCATCACCATTGGTGTGAGCTTTGCCCTGTCGCTGATCGTTGCGCCCCCGCTCTATCGCTGGGTGGGCATCGGTGGCATGTTCGCCTTTACTGGCGTATTAGCGCTTGCGGCCATCGCATCGGTGATCTTCATGGTGCCGTCAGCACCCCGTGTGGCGCGGGGGCGGCTCACCCGCGAAACGGTGTTGCGGGTGGCGGCTGAGCCCGACCTGATGCGGCTCAATTTCGGAATCTTCACGCTGCATGCGGTTCAGGTAGCCATCTTCGTGGCGCTCCCGGGTTGGCTGGTCGAGCGCGCGGGGCTCGCGCTGCCGTCGCACTGGATGCTCTACCTGCCGGTGGTACTGCTCTCGTTTTGGCCCATGATGCCGGCGCTTCGCTGGGGGGAACGCCAGGGGCGGATGCGAACCGTCTTCGTTGCGAGCGTTGCCGTGCTGGCGCTCGTGATGTTCGCGCTGGCGACCCGGCCCGAGGGACTAATCCCCTTTGCGGTGTTGCTGTTCGCGTTTTTTGCCGCATTCAATATTCTCGAAGCGAGCCTTCCTTCGATGGTCTCGCAGCTTGCGCCGGCCGAAGTGCGCGGTACGGCACTGGGCCTCTTCAATACCTCGCAGTCGCTGGGTCTCTTCACGGGCGGAGCGGCTGCGGGTGCGGTGCGGGCGGTCTGGGGCGATGCAGCGGTGTTCCTGCTGGCAGGCGTCATCATCGTGGTCTGGCTCATTGCAGCGTTGCGGCATCGCCTCTGGCCGGCCGCTGCGCATTAAGCGGTAATCGAACTCTTCATGCTCGGGAGGGCAATATGGCTTCAGTCAACAAGGTGATTCTCATGGGTAATCTCGGGCGCGATCCCGAAACCCGGTTCACCGCCAATGGCGCCGCGGTCTGCAATCTTCGCATCGCCACCACCCGCACCTGGAAAGACAAGGCGAGCGGCGAGCGACGCGAGGAAACGGAATGGCACAGTGTGGTGCTCTATGACCGGTTGGCGGAAATCGCCGGTGAGTATCTGCGCAAGGGCCGGCCGGTCTATGTCGAGGGGCGGCTTCAAACCCGCAAATGGCAGGACAAGGAAGGCCAGGACCGCTACACCACCGAAATTGTCGGCATGGAAATGCAACTGCTCGGTTCGCGCGACGGCGGCGGTGGTGCCGGGGGCGATGATGCGGGGTCGGGCAGCGCCCCGACGCGTGCGCCTTCGGCAGCAGGCAGCGCTAGTGCAGGGGCCCGGAAGCCCGCCGGCCGCGGACTCGACGACGTCGACGACGATATCCCCTTCTGATCGGAACAGGCCCGCGCATGCAACATTTCATCGGCAACGCCCCGGCTGATCCCGCCGACAGCCGGCCCATCCCGGTGGTCGACCCCAGCAACGGCGAAAGCTTCGGCAGCCTCGCGCGCGGCACCGCCCCGGATGTCGACCTGGCGGTGGCGGCTGCGCGCGCGGCACTGGGCGAATGCTTTGATGGCCCCTGGGGGCGGCTCTCGGCGGTGGCCCGCGGGCGGCTCCTTCAGAAGCTCGGTCAGTCGGTGGCGGCCCATGCCGACTCACTCGCACAGCTCGAGGCGCGAGATACCGGCAAGTCGCTCAAAACCGCGCGGGCCGACGTGACTGCGCTCGCCCGGTACTTTGAGTACTACGCTGGCGCCTGCGACAAGCTCCACGGCCAGACCCTGCCCTATGAATCCGGCTATCTGGTGGCCACCGTGCGCGAGCCGCATGGCGTCACCGGCCACATCATTCCCTGGAACTACCCCATGCAGATCTTCGGCCGCACAGTGGGTGCGGCGCTGGCAGCGGGTAATGCCTGCGTGGTGAAGCCGGCCGAAGACGCGAGCCTCAGTTCGCTCAGGCTCGCCGAGCTGGCAGCCGAGGTGGGCTTTCCGGCGGGCGCGCTCAACATCGTCACGGGCTATGGCGCAGAAGCCGGCGCGAGCCTGTGCGCGCATCCAGGCATCGATCACCTTTCATTTACCGGCTCGAGCGCCACCGGCCGGCTGGTGGCCGCGGCGGCGGCCGAGCGACACTGTCCGGTCACCCTCGAACTCGGCGGTAAATCGCCGCAACTGGTCTTTGCCGATGCCGACCTCGATGCGGCGCTTCCAGTCATTGTGAATGCCATCGTCCAGAACGCCGGGCAGACCTGCTCGGCGGGCAGCCGTCTGCTGGTCGAGCGCAGCATCTACGAAGCCGCGCTCGAGCGGGTCGCCGAGCGGTTTCGATCGCTCGTGGCCGGCCCGCCGGCGCTCGAGCTCGACATGGGGCCGCTCGTCAACCGCAAGCAATACGATCGCGTGCGACAACTGCTCGCCGAGGGCGAGGCCGACGGCCTGCAGGTTGCCGCGCGGGGGCGGCTTCATGCGCAGGCAGCCTCCGCCGGGTTCTATCAGGAGGCGGTGCTCTTTCGCGACGTCCCGCCAAACCATGCGCTTGCGCAACAGGAAATCTTCGGGCCGGTGCTGGTGGCCATGCCCTTTGACGACGAAGCGCACGCGGTGCGACTTGCCAACGGCACCTCCTACGGACTGGTTGCCGGGGTCTGGACGCGCGACGGCGCCCGGCAGCTGCGGCTCGCGAGGTCGCTGCGCTGTGGCCAGGTGTTCGTGAACAACTACGGCGCGGGGGGCGGGGTCGAGCTGCCCTTTGGCGGTGTGCGAGCAAGCGGCCACGGCCGCGAGAAAGGGTTCGAGGCGCTCTACGGGTTCACCGTGCTTAAAACCATCGCCATCCGTCACGGCTAGGCGCCGGCGGCGCTGTGCCCGGCAGCCGCGGAACCCTGGTTCGATCAATGTGGCGCCGCCGCTGAACCCCGGGCTTTGACTGGCTGCGGCATACTTTGCGCCACGCCTCGGGCTATACTTGAGGGTTCGCCTCAACCCACACCGCGAATCTTTCGCGACCCCACCGCCATGCCCATTTACGCCTATCGTTGCCAGGACTGCGGCTTCGAAAAGGATCAGCTGCAGAAGCTGTCTGACGCGCCGCTCACGGTTTGCCCGTCGTGCAGTGGAAACGGTTTTGCCCGCAAGCTTACCGCGCCCGCCTTCCAATTGAAGGGGTCGGGCTGGTATGCCACCGACTTCCGCGACGGAGGCCAGAAAAAGGCCGAACCCGAGGGCAGCGAGGCGGCGGGCGACAAAGCCTCGGACAAGCCAGCGGGTGCCGACACAAGCGCCGCGAGCGAGTCGGCGAAGAGCGACGGCGCCTCCGCTTCCTCCCCGGCCGCGGGCGCGCAGGCGAACAAGCCCGCCGATTCCGGCGCCGCCGCAACCGGTTCGGCCGCCAGCCCGCCGGCGCCAAAGGCGGCAAGCCCCTCCTCATCGGGGGCATCGGCCTGAGCACGCAACTGCGGCGTCATCGCGCCGTCATCGCCGGCGGGCAGCGTGTCGGCATTGCCTCACGCTACATCACCCTCAAAGTCCACTCATGCGCAAGTACATCGTTACCGGCCTGCTGATCTGGGTGCCCCTGGTCATCACGATCTGGGTGCTGAACCTGATCGTCACCACCATGGACCAGACGCTGCAGCTGCTGCCCGAGCGCTGGCATCCCCATACGTTTTTCGGGCGTGACATTCCGGGCGTAGGCGTGGTGCTCACGCTGGTGGTGCTGATCATCACCGGGCTGCTCTTGCGCAACATCATCGGTGAGCGGCTGGTGATTTACTGGGAGGCCCTGTTGGGTCGGATCCCTATCGTGCGCAGCATCTACTCGAGCGTCAAGCAGGTGAGCGACACCATCCTGTCGCCCAACGGCCAGGCGTTTCGCAAGGCGCTCCTGGTGCAATATCCGCGCGCCGGGAGCTGGACCATCGCCTTTCAGACCGGCACGCCGGCGGGCGAGATCCGGCGCAGGCTGGTCGATTCCGACATGGTGTCGGTCTATGTGCCCACCACCCCCAACCCAACTTCGGGTTTTTTCCTGATGCTGCCGCGTGCCGACGTGGTTGAACTCGACATGAGCGTTGACGAGGCGCTCAAGTATGTGGTGTCGATGGGCACCGTCGCGCCCGGCGACCGCGGCGCGGTGACGGGTGCAGGCGCGCCGCCTCTGCCCGCATCGGCGCCCGTGCCGCCCGACCGTTCGTCCGGCCCGTCCTGAGGCCTCTTCATCCGCTTTCGGAGAATTCGTGATGCGCACCTGCTACGCCGGTGAAGTCTCAACCGACCGCCTCGACCAGACCGTCACCCTGTTCGGCTGGGTGCACCGTCGCCGTGACCACGGCGGGGTCATCTTCATCGACCTGCGCGACCGCGAAGGGGTTGCGCAGGTGGTCTGCGATCCAGACCGGCCCGACATGTTCAAGGTCGCCGAGCGGATCCGCAATGAATTCTGCGTGCGTGTCACCGGACGCGTGCGGCGCCGCCCCGAGGGCACCGACAACCCGAATCTGCGTAGCGGCGCCATCGAAATCCTCTGCCACGAGCTTGAAATTCTCAATGCATCGGTCACGCCGCCGTTTCTCCTTGACGATGAGAACCTGTCTGAAACCACCCGCCTCACCCATCGCGTGCTCGATCTGCGCCGGCCGGCAATGCAGCGCAACCTCATGTTGCGTTACAGGGTCGCGATGGAGGTTCGCAAATATCTCGATGCGCAGGGCTTTCTCGACATCGAAACCCCGATGCTCACCAAGTCCACGCCCGAGGGCGCGCGCGACTACCTCGTACCCTCGCGGGTGAATGCCGGGCAGTTTTTCGCGTTGCCGCAATCGCCTCAGCTCTTCAAGCAGCTCCTGATGGTGTCGGGCTTTGACCGCTACTACCAGATCACCAAGTGTTTCCGCGACGAAGACCTGCGCGCCGATCGCCAGCCCGAGTTCACCCAGATCGACTGCGAGACCTCCTTCCTGTCGGAAATCGAGATCCGCGCCATTTTCGAGAACATGATCCGCACGGTGTTCAGTCATGCCGCGGGGATTGAGCTCGCGCCCAGGTTTCCTGAAATGACCTATGCCGAGGCGATTCGCCTGTACGGCTCGGACAAACCCGATCTGCGGGTGTCGCTCCAGTTCACCGACCTCACCGACGTCATGCGCGACGTTGATTTCAAGGTGTTCAGCGGCCCGGCCAATGCCGAGGGCGGACGCGTGGTTGCCATGCGCGTGCCCGGCGGCGGCAAGCTCTCGCGCGGTGAAATCGATGGCTACACGCAGTTTGTGGCCATCTACGGCGCCAAGGGGCTGGCCTGGATCAAGGTGAACGAGGCGGCGCGCGGTCGCGAGGGCCTGCAATCTCCGATCGTGAAGAATCTCCACGATGCTGCAGTGGCAGCGATTCTTTCGCGCACTGGGGCCACCGACGGTGACCTGATCCTGTTTGGCGCCGACAAGGCGAAGGTCGTCAACGACGCGATTGGGGCGCTTCGGATCAAGATCGGACACTCCGAGTTTGGCCGGGCGAATGGCCTGTTTGAAAACGTCTGGAAGCCGCTCTGGGTGGTTGATTTCCCGATGTTCGAGTTCGACGAGGAGGCGAATCGCTGGACGGCGGTTCACCATCCGTTTACCGCGCCCAAGGACGGTCATGAAGACCTGATGAGCACCGATCCGGGCAAGTGCCTGGCGAAGGCCTACGACATGGTGCTGAACGGTTGGGAAATCGGTGGCGGGTCGGTCCGGATTCACCGCGAGGAAGTGCAGAGCAAGGTGTTCCGTGCGCTCAATATCGGACCCGACGAGGCGCGCGCCAAATTCGGTTTCCTGCTGGATGCGCTCCAGTATGGCGCACCGCCCCACGGCGGAATTGCTTTCGGCCTTGACCGGATCGTTACCATGATGACGGGCGCAGAGTCGATCCGTGACGTGATCGCCTTTCCGAAAACCCAGCGCGCGCAGTGTCTGCTCACGCAGGCGCCCTCATCGGTCGATGAAAAGCAGCTGCGCGAACTGCATATCCGGCTGCGGGCAGTGGAGGCGAGTGCGTAGGCGGGGCTTGTCATGGCCGGCAACAAGATTCCCGAATCGGTGCTGGTCGTGATTCATACGGCAGCGCTCGACGTGCTGCTGCTGGAACGCGCCGATCATCCGGGCTTCTGGCAATCGGTGACCGGCAGCAAGGACACGCTCGAGGAAGCGCTATCTGATACCTGCCGACGTGAGGTGTTCGAGGAAACCGGCTTTGACTGTTCGCGCTTCGAACTCACCGACTGGCAGTGGAGCCAGCGCTATGAAATCTATGCGCACTGGCGGCACCGCTACCCGCCCGGGGTCACGCACAACACCGAGCATGTGTTTGGCTTGCTGCTGCCTGGGCCGATCGAGGCGCAGCTGTCGCCGCGCGAACATCTGAGCCAGGCCTGGCTCCCCTGGCATGAGGCGGCCGACCGCTGTTTCTCCTGGTCCAATGCCGAGGCGATTCGGCAGCTGCCGCGCCGCACGGCGGGCACGCTGCCCGCTGCGCGCTGAGGCTTCCATGCCCACCCAGCTGCGGGTTGCCACCTACAACATTCACAAAGGGGTGTTGCGCGACCTGTTCGGGCTTCGGCGGGTGGCGCGCATTCATGAACTGCGGGCGCGGCTTCACGAACTCGATGCCGATCTGATTCTGCTCCAGGAAGTGCAGGGCCAGCATGAGCGGCACGCAAGGCGCTTTGAACACTGGCCCAGGGAGCCGCAGGATGTCTTTCTTGCGCAGGCGCCTGGCCTTCGACACACCTTCGAGAGTGCTTATCGCGCGAACGCCCACTACCTGCACGGCCACCATGGCAACGCGTTGCTGTCGCGGTTTCCGATCGTGCATCGAGACCATCGCGATTTCTCCGACCATGCATTGGAAAAGCGGGGCGTGCTGCATTGTGTGGTCGAGGTGGGCGGCGATCCCGTGCATTGCTTCGTGGTGCATTTCGGGCTGCTGGCGCGTAGCCGTGAGCGGCAGCTCGATGCGTTGATCGACTGGATCCAGCGCTCGGTACCCGCTGGGGCGCCCCTCATCATCGGCGGTGATTTCAACGACTGGCGCGGCCAGCTCTCGCGTCGGCTGTGCGACGAGATCGATGTGATCGAAGCCTTCGATTCGCTTCGACCCGGCATGGTTCGCACGCAGCGTGCGGTGTGGTTCATGCGTGACCGGTTGGCCGACATGGGCATGGATATGGCGCCCGAGTCGTTGCGATTGCCGCGGCGCGTTCGGTCGGCGCGTACGTTTCCGGCGCTCGTACCCTGGCTGAGGATGGATCGCATCTATCTGCGTGGGTTCGCCGTGCGCGATGCCAGGGTGCCGCGGGGGCCAGGCTGGGCCCGGCTGTCCGATCACAGCCCGGTGATCGCCGACCTGGAGCGCGGCCACGGGTGAGCCGCGTTCGCACGATATCGCCGGCGTGGCGGCAACTGCTTGGGCGGCGACAGCGGCCGCGTTGTCGCCCCGGGCACGCGGTTCAGCTGCTGCAGTCGGGCGCGGAGTTTTTCCCGGCGCTTGAAGCGGCCATCCACTCGGCGCGCGAGTCGGTCTGGATCGAAACCTACATTTTTCACGATGATGCGAGTGGACGCCGGATTGCGCGGGCGCTGGGTCGCGCGGTCGCGCGTGGCGTGGCCGTGCGCCTCGTGGTGGATGGGTTTGGCACGGGTATGCCGGCCGGTGAGGTCGGGCAGGTCCTTGCCGCCGAGCGGGTTGAGCTGCGCATTTTCCGGCCACTGCGGCGCTGGCGTCTGGAGCGGCAGGCGCTTCGGCGCCTGCACCGCAAGCTCGCGCTGATCGATTCGGCCGTGCTGTTCGTGGGCGGTATCAATCTGATCGATGATCACGAGGATCCAGTCCGGGGTCGGCTCGAGGCGCCTCGGTTGGACTTTGCGCTCCGGGTTCGCGGGCCATTGGTCGAGGAGGCGGTGAGCGCCATGGCACAGGTCTGGCGACGCGCACAACCGGTGCGCTGGCCTGCGCTGCCTCAGGGTAGCCCGAAGATGCCTCGGGCGGCACCTGCTGGCGAGGGCGGGCCTGTCGGCGCGGCGCAGGCGTCGGCCGCCGCGGCCCTGGGCCTGGAGCTTGAAGCCTTATCTGCTGCGGCAGCTTCGCGCTCGGCCTCCAAAGCCGACCCGGGAGCCTTGGCCGAACCGGCGCTCACCACCGCGACCCGGGAGGTTCGCGCGGCGTTTGCCGAGCGCGACAATTTTCGCCATCGCCGCACGATCGAACGCGCCTATCTGCGCGCGATCGGTCAGGCCCGCACCGAGGTGCTGATCGCCTGCGCCTATTTTTTTCCAGGCGCGAAATTTCGCCGAGCCCTGGCTGAAGCGGCGGCGCGCGGGGTGCGTGTGCGCCTGCTGCTGCAGGGGCGAATCGAGTATCGACTGCCCCATTTCGGTACGCTCGCGCTCCATGAGGAGTTGCTGCGCGCCGGGGTTGAAATCATCGAGTATCAACCAGGGTTTCTGCATGCCAAGCTTGCGCTCGCCGATCAATGGTTCACCCTGGGCTCATCGAATATCGATCCGTTCTCGCTGTTGCTTGCACGCGAGGCCAATGTCATCGTGCAAGACGATGCGATGGCAGCGGTGTTGCGCGCCCGGATCGAGCAGGCCATTGCCGAGGGTGGGCGGCCGGTGCGTTGGTCGCATATCGTGGCGCGCCCCTGGTGGGTCAGGGCGGCGGCGCTAGGCGCTGCATTCGTGCTGCGACTTGGCGTTGCGCTATCCGGTCGTGGGCTTCGTTACTGACCAGGGCGTATCGGTGCTGCGCGGGCGGGGTCTGACCGTGAATCGGAGACGCTGATGTCGCGCGATCTGGTGGTGCTTCGGCCCGAAGGCCTGTACTGCGAGGCCGGTGGCTTTTTCATCGATCCCTGGCGACCCGTGGACCGGGCGGTGATCACGCATGCCCACGCCGATCATGCGCGGACCGGCCACCGGCGGTATCTCGCTGCCGGCGAGGCGCGCGAGGTGATGCATGCGCGCCTCGGCAGAGTCTCGCTTCAGACCCTCCAGTGGGGGGAGTCGATCACACAGGGGGATGTGCGGGTCTCGCTTTTCCCGGCGGGCCATATCCTGGGATCGGCGCAGGTCCGGATCGAGCATCGCGGCGAAGTGTGGGTGGTCTCGGGCGACTACAAGCTCGAGGCCGATCCCACCTGCACGGCGTTTGAGCCGGTGCGCTGCGACACCTTCATCACCGAGTCCACCTTCGGTCTGCCAGTCTATCGCTGGCGGCCGGATACGCAGACCATGGCCGAGATCGCGAGCTGGTGGGCCGACAACGCTGCCCACGGCCGGGCGAGCGTGCTGCTCTGTTATGCACTGGGCAAGGCGCAGCGCATTCAGGCGGGCCTCGCGCGAGCGCAGGGCCTTGCTGGGCCCATCGTGGTTCACGGCGCGGTCGCTGCCGTCAATGCCGCCTA
>Ga0078894_10004658_pt1 | contig 10516 bp, 7 predicted proteins | sample LauGreSu1BDMLBSD_2_FD_67506 | JGI IMG/M metagenome (GOLD analysis project Ga0078894, IMG submission 67506) | Freshwater lake microbial communities from Lake Michigan, USA - Su13.BD.MLB.SD (version 4) (version 4) | ecosystem: Environmental > Aquatic > Freshwater > Lake | place: Lake Michigan, USA... | reverse complement strand
ACGTGGAAGGGATGGATGTAGAAGGAGAACCCTCTTTCCCCTTGTTGGATAATTTAGACAAGAACTGATACAGTGTATCAAACTGTTCTTTCTCCTCTTCTTCTGATTTTGGAACTTTTACCCAATCAAAGTTCATGATTACTATAAGTCATTTGAACTTCTTTAATCTACTTCTTCTACACTTGGACCCTGACCTGAATGACCATCCGAAGAAGCGGAAGGAATACCCGATGATTCATACAATTTGGTCATAATCGGGCGAATCTTGTCCTCGTACTCTTTCTTTTTTGACTCATAGCCCTCTTTTGACTCGTCCGGATGATCTTCCAACCATGCGAGGCCCTCCGTCACCCATTCCGACACTTCCTTTACCGTAGAATCGCCTAATGACTCCTTCACCTTCTCTTCTTGAATTGCATTACGCGTGTTGTACAGATAGGTCTCCAATTGATTCTTTGCCTCCACACGTTCCATGCGTTTCTTGTCCTCCTCCGCATACTTCTCCGCCTCTTTTACCAAGCGTTCAATATCATCTTTATTCAGGCGACCCTTATCATTCGTAATCGTAATCTTATTCGTTTTACCCGTTGATTTCTCTACCGCCGATACATTCAAAATACCATTCGCATCTACATCAAAGGATACCTCAATCTGTGGGACACCACGTGGCATGGGAGGAATACCCTCCAATTTGAAGGTTCCAAGGGCATGACAATCCCGAGTAAATTGACGCTCACCCTCAAAGACCTGAATAAGTACGCCTGGCTGATTATCAGAATAGGTTGAAAATGTTTGTGACTTTTTTGTTGGAATCGTTGTATTGCGTTTAATCAATGGCGTCATAATACCACCTGCTGTCTCTAGACCCAACGACAAGGGTGTTACATCCAACAAAATCAGATCGGATGTACGATCATTGCCATTTTTACCATTCGTCAAAATATGAGCCTGAATAGCAGCACCATATGCTACAGCCTCGTCGGGATGGACAGAATCGTTCAAACGTTTTCCATGAAAGAAAGAAGAAACCATCTCACGGATCTTTGGAATACGCGTAGAACCACCTACCATCACAACTTCATGAATATCCGTTTTGGACATGTTCGCATCACGCAATACCTGCTCCAACGGGACAATCGTTCTACGAAAAAGAGCCTCGCATAATGCCTCAAATTTTGCACGAGAGACCGATACATTTAGATCTACGCCCTCTACAAACGCATCGACCTCTACTGTGGCCTGTGTAGAGGATGATAGACCACGCTTCGCGCGCTCACACGACGTGCGCAACCGACGTAGCGCACGCTGATTCTGTTTGGCCTGGCCAGCCAATGACTTGTTCTTTTTTTCAAATTCATTTACACAATAATCCACTAATACATTATCAAAATCTTCTCCCAAATATGTTATCGTATGGCTCTTTATCCATACATCTTATAGTTTCCCATAAGTTCAGACTATATCTTCAAGAGAGATTCATCTCTCAAGGAACCCATTCGTGCCCATTTCTTCTTAGCCCACAGAGTGAGCCTTAGATTATTCTGAGTAGTCGTTGAACCTTTATCCTATTTCTAGGATACTTGGCTGCGGATTGTCCAATTTGCCACCTTTTTACCCTATCGCAAATCATTACATTGCGCCCTTATCTATGTCACCATGATAAGTTGGTAGTGGATTAATACTTTGGTATTCTTTAATGTTTTTATTATGTTCTTCTATAATGGAATCTATTAGTCTATTTCCTTTAACTTTATTTCGTAGTCGTAATTGTTCAAGCCTACATGTTTTACATGTATTTCTTCGATATTGTTTTATTTTATCTGAATAGTCGAAGAACTCGTTTGGAAGTATTTTATTACACTTAATACATGTATGCGATTCCATTATAGTTATGATTTTTCTAGAATACTAATCATATTAATTCTTACAACTTTAGGATGTCCCCGCAATTAGAGTTCTTTATTCTGAGCCGAAAAATTAACCCAGATGCCCATCACCCGACGTGGCCTTCACTTCAAATACACCATCATCAATGGTGATCAGTGAAACATCATGCGTTCCCAACGCTGTTACCGCATAGGCTCTTTATCCTATGCTTCCTATGCTTTCACATAGGTTCGGACTATATCTTATCGGGTTCATTTGCGAATCCGATTCCAGCACTCGTGCCCATTTCTTCATAGCTCACAGAATGAGCCTTAGATTACTTTGAGTAGTCTCTGAACCTTTACCCTATTTCTAGGGCACTTGGCTGCGGATTGCCCATTGTTACATCATTTCCCTTTTTACCATCTCACCGCTTATTAAGACAGTGCCCTTATCTATGTTACCACGATAAGTTGGTAGAAAATGCTTTAGGGGTTTCCCGCAATTCACTGGATTGTATCTCTTAGAGAGACACGAGGGTTTTCACCTCAGGAAGCAGAATTAAAAAATACCTCCAACATCGAACACCACAATATTCTGTTCACCCGCGCCCTTCTTGTCCAAACCATACGCCAATGCCGCCGCGGTCGGCTCATTAATAATTCGCAACACATTCAGACCCGCGATCACACCCGCATCCTTCGTGGCCTGACGCTGTGAATCATTGAAATACGCAGGAACAGTCACCACAGCATCCCGCACCTCTTGACCCAAGTAGGCCTCCGCCGTCTGTTTCATCTTGGATAGAACCATCGCAGAAATCTCCTCAGGCAAAAATGACTTTCGTTCACCCTTAACATCCACTTCTACCGCCACACAGCCCTCTTTACCCTCTTTTACCAAAAAAGGCCAATGACCACGATCCTGTTGAACAACGGGATCCTGAAACTTACGACCCATTAGACGCTTCGCATCAAAAATGGTATTCGCTGGATTGGCAGATGCCTGATTCTTCGCGGAATCACCGATCAAACGCTCCTCACCCTGAAAAGCGACATAGGACGGCGTGGTACGGTTACCATGCTCATTCGCAATTACTTCCACACGATCATTCTGCCAAACGGCCACACAGCTGTACGTTGTTCCCAAATCAATACCAATTGCATATGATGTCATGATGCTTGTAATCATATAACGCTAGAAAGGTTTTAAGCCGAATCATGCGATTGTAGAGAATGGTAGGCATCTTGTTGCTTTCGAATGAGAAAGGCAATACGCGCAGGAGGTAGTTGAGTCAAATACAGACGTATTTCCTGTGGAGTCATATGTAATTTGGACGGTCGCAATTTACTCAAATAAACCCCATGAATGGCATACAAATGAGAATGAAACATTTTATCAATCTTCGCAAATGTGGTATTCTTGTAAATAAACACATTACAATAATTTTGATAGAGGATATGAATAATGTGTTGAATAAAGACAGAGCACAGCGAAAATAGGGCCGTTTCTTCAGGATAATATTCCAAATATATTCCACTCAAATTCTGAGTAAAAATACGAGCATACCTCTCATATACCGTTGCTTCATTGCCTCGTAGGGATTGTATAGCAGTATATGTATCTGAACAGAATTTCCATCTTCCACCAAAACGATCCTTTACAACAAGTCCATGAAATGTCCAAGATCGTGTACCCAATACATCCTTTACCCAATTCAATGGATTTTCATATAATGATCTCTTTGCCAATTCCGATGTTATCGTATTCTCCAGTGAGGGATAATGATCACAAATCACAATTTTACCATCTTTATAGACTATACCTGTTTGTAGCAATATCACACGAGATTCGTAAATTGGAGTTACCATACGATGTTCAGGATGTTGAACGACATAACTATGATATCGTCCATATTCTTCCAACACATCATTTGGTTTCTCCATCACAGGAAGACAATTGTCCGCTGCCTCCAAGAAAAGTGTCCGAAACGATTTAGCAGAGTAAAATGTTCCGGATGCATCACGTTTGGATCGTGTAGCAATTCCCATTTCATCATCACCCTTACCATAATAACACTGTATCATAAAACCATCCACATATTCCTCCCAAAAAAGTCCATCTGTTTCCATTGGACATGGATCAGAAGAAACACGCGCAGGAGCCACAGAAATTGGACAATGATTGACTTTATCCCAAATTACAGAGCGAAACCATCTAACATGGGGAAGATCTAACAAGGATGAAGACTTATCATAACGAATGATACAGCGATGTTCTCCTGAATCAATTATGCGTAAGAACCCACCTTCCTCCGACTCTAACCATTTCTGGAACAATTTCCACGTTGGATATTTTTCCACTAATTCCTTAAATACGGATACCTCAATCGTCAATGACATTCTGGCAGACTAAACCATTAAAGGGCTTTATATGAAGATTTGGATGGTATGATGAGAGGATAATGAGGGAAGGATGCTAGTAATAGAATCTCCATAGCAGGATAGGGAGGATGAATCGTCCAGACGCAAGTATTCCGCCAGAAGAAATGGACGTCATAGAAAGTGACCAAGACGTTGAAGAATCTGAACCTATCCAGATCGAGGAAGATGGTGTAGAAGTGGTTGACTCCTCCGTCCAAATTGCTTCTAGTGAAAATGAATCAACTATGGAAGAAACGGATGAAATGCTATTTGTTCAATTGGGTGATTATATTATTGTAGAATCCAACAAATATCACGGTCAAACGCGGGGAATCGTTTATTATCGTAGTTTGGAACTTCTCCGAGTCAAACCTGAAGGCGTATCGGATACACTTCACGACTTTGAATTGGAGCAAGACGAAGAGGAAGGAGAAACCTATAAAGATGAAGATGGTGTAACTGCCATTTATATCATTGAGAAACGCTCCCTCGCATCATTCGTAGAGCAACAAGACTTTCGTGTTGGTCAAGTAATTGATACAATTGATGAAAATGGAACCCTGAATAGGAGTTATCGTATCAAAGGAGTGGATACAGAGAAGGATTCCATTACCATTCATGAACTGGATGATCCCGAGTCAGAACGAGAAATCGTATTCGGTTTTATTGGTATTCCACCTGAAGAAGGAATCCGAATTCTAAGTATTCGCGAATTTGTACCTCAAGACAAAACAAGCGAATCCAATGAATCCAATTCGGAAAATAATGTATCGTCCTTTCGTCAAGAAGAGGAAGAAGTAGAAGTAGAAGAACCAGAAGAAAATAACGCAGAACAGTCTATTTTAAAGAGAATTGTGATGTTAGATAAGGTAGAAATTGTAAAACCGGTCATTTATCGTGAAGCCGCATCCTATGAACAGCGTATTCCTGACCATTTACAGAAAGTAGATGCGCTCAATGATTTTATCAATTCACTTGATCCATCACTACAAAAAGACCAAAATGCAATGCGTCGTATTCGCATATTAGTAGAAACACTCTATCACTTGAATAAATCCATTATTGATTATGATGAAGAAGGATCCATTCGAGGCGAAAAAGCAGTATCGGTTAAGACATTGGCAGAGCTTATTTCAGCAGCTCCTCTTCCGATGGGTCGTCCTATTCTTCAAGTCAATAAAAAGATCTATACCATCGCAGAGGATGATATTCAACCCGAAGAAGCAGATGATCAGATTTCACTGGCTGATTTTGAAACAGAAATGATTCAAATGATTGAAAATAAAAGTCCAATTGTATCCTCTTCTGTCGGTAAAAAATCAATTGTTCGCGAATGGCTTCAGCAACAAGAATTTGCCAAAAAATATCGCCCATGGAATTCTGATCAACATCTCCAACCCATGTGGCTTGCCTCCACAGATACAGAGTTTTTCCGTTCAGAAATCCCATCCACAGAGGAAGACACTGCCACAAGCCATAAGTTAATTGACACCGTCCGTGGATTGATGGCCTCTAACCCCCCTATTCTAGATTATATCCCCTTCGGTATCGAACGTGCCTTAAACACTACCTATCGCAAGGGAAGTGAACGTCGCAAAGAGGTGTTACATTTATCTGACAGAGCCCCTCTTATCGCTTTCTTGCTATTTCCACAACATATGATCCCCTACATGGCAAAGAAACAATCCTATGATTTGGTGATGGACAGCGGACGTAGTCATATGCCGTTGAAGCTTCTAAAGGATATATTTCGTGAATTGGGTGATCCAATGGAAGAAGATGGATCATCAAAGGATATTCTACTGTTAAAATCAGATGGTGATACATTAGGAGACATCTCCTTAGCAGATTATATCGAGGGTCTCCATCTTCCCGCATTAGGATGGGGCGATTTCTTCCAAACATTGGTTCATTATGGCTTGGATCAATTTGAACTGTACAAAGATCTCGCCAAGGTTCTTAAACGTAAAATGTTCTTACATCAATCCCAGGTTAAATCAGTGATTTCCAAACTTCGAACCGCTATTTCTGGAATGGAACAGAAAGAACCCGAAGCCAACCGATTACTCCCTGATACAAACATTTGGAGTGATATTCATTATCAAGATCTACTTACACAAACCATTAGCGAATATCAAAAGTTCAATCCAACCATGGCTGAATCTGATATTGGCAAAATTCTCTATTTGACCAAACGATTTGATAATTTATTTCAGTTGACAGCGGGTAAGAATCCACTATTAATCGCAGAAGAAAGTCATCGTGTATCCAATTATCAATATTTGGAGATTCTCAAAATACAGAGTTTATTACGTCAAATGGAAAAAGACGCAGGACAACGTCCAAAAGCAAATAAGTGTCAGCATGTTGCGGATATGGTAAGTGTACGTCGTTTGACAGAAGATTCTGAGCGATTCTATGAATTAACCAAAGTGTTTAAACGATATCAAGGAGAGCGAAAAGAGAATTGGTTTCATTGTAATGTCTGTAAAGAGCAGTTTCTCTGTATTCATGAACGTCTTCAATTACAAGCTTATTTACATCCAAGAGAAAAGGATACAATTGAGAAAGAAATTATATTGAAATGCTCAGGTGGACAATTCCAAGGGAAATACATCTGTCGTAATTGCGGCCAATCCATTCGTGATTTGGATTTTGACAACAATATGGAATACGATGATGATGGTCGCCCCATTTCAGGTCGGGCAAAATTGGTGGATGAAGACGCATTGCTAGAGGAAGAAATCGATGAATTAATCAGTGCCCCCATCGAACAAGTCAATCCTATTCAATGGAAGATGACCGCAGATGAAAGACAATGTGCGAATGTGGTACGTATTTTATCCGAAAAAGTAGGCGTCTTTTTGGATCAGGACAGTTATAAGTCAATTGTGGAACGAACCATGCGTTTTCTTTCAAAATTACAATCAAGAGAGAGTTATGCGAAAGGTAAACCCAAGTTGGATTATGATGTCTTCCACGCCCGTCATTTTATTGCGTTCTGTTCTATCTTTTTATTGATTGATATTCAGACCAAAAAACCAGACTATGTAGTGCGTTACCGTCTACAGGCCTGTAAAACACCAACTTTTGACGGTTATCCATTAGATACCGACTTTACAAAGAGGGATGGAATCCAATATCTATCCTGCGCGGTAGCATCCACTCGCCTTAAAGAAAAGCCATGGAGTGCGACGGGTTATAATCATGAAAAGGATGACGTGAAACGTATGAATGCAGCGGTCTATTACATGGTTTTACTTTTTCCGAAAATCATGGAGGATCCAATGATTCAAGCCGATTTGGCCGAGAAGCGACGTTATCTGGAAGAGGTAATGGGTAAGGGAGCAACAGGAGATAATATTCCAAGAGATATGGTCTTTCCAACCTTTTTACCCGATTTGAAGGCTATTACGGTATCTGAAGCGGCTGAAAATGCGATTACACCTGAAATTGCTGAGAAAATGGGTAATCAACACGCTCTTGTTAAATTATGGATCCGTCGTGCGCATCAAATTGCGAATGACTCTAAAGAGATTATTTATGGGTCATCCTTTTTGGAAACAACATGCTGTGTATCATCATTAGAATTACCTCAAGAGAAGTGGAAAGATGTATCCGATCTACCTGAATTACAGCCTCGTCGTTGGCGTCCCTTTTTACAGGGGTCCGCGCTGGTAACCCATTTTATGCCGCGTGAACAGGATTCCGCGGTGGCAGAGGCAGATAAGGGTCTGTTTTATCGTATCTTTCTTAAATATTGTTTTAAGGGTCCACAAGTGGGTCATCCTCACGAGGCAAATTTGACAAATCGTTGTTTGTGGTGTGGATTTCAGTTTCCAAGTCATCCCAAAATTATGGACGCCGAACAGGAGGGAAAACCCGCATTAATTACACAGGAAGTATCTACAGATACCGAATCGTTTACGAAATTATTAGATACAATTCATACCGTGTATGAGGTAACTCCTGAATTATTACCCTCTCCTGTTGGATTTACAGAACTAATGACAGACTTTGGAGCCATTCAACCTCCTCCTGTTGAACAATGGTCATCGGTCATGGAAGAAACGATTCGTGAATTTAAACGACTCAACCATAATGCTCCCCCCGAAGAGTTGAAGAGTGATATTGTATTGGCGATGGGTGCGATGTCTGATATTGGACGATTCTATCAAGATCGTATTCAATCGCGTGTATCCAAAAAATATATGGAGATTATGGAGGAAATTGTCCGATTACCATGGAATAATTTCTTCCAAATTCTTCAGACCTATTTCAGTGTGCCTTTCTATCGTATTCTATCAGGATTTGACCGAGACTCTCTGTTTATTCCCATTGAGCTCCGAATGGATTTATCAGATCAGCATGCCACGGATTTGAAAGATATGATGAATGCTCATTTGAGAGATTTGTCCAAGATACCAGAGGACTGGACAAAGAATTCACAATATGATTTAGCCCGTGCCAAGCTTCGCTATTATTCCCAGCAAATGGGTGAAATCATGACTTATAAGGAGCGTATTCGTGCGATTCGTTTTCCAGGTCGTCAGACTTCATTGGAATATATCCAGCGTGTTCTGTTTTTTGGTCCATTAGGTATGATGTTGGATTCGTATCATATCCCCCAAGATGCGGTTATTATGAGCGCTGTGAAAGAAATCTCAAATCCATCAATTGATTTCTTATTACAAATGATCTTACTATCTATTAGTAAATATAACCGCGAGAAATTATCTTATAATGATGAGCGTATTCGTTATATGATTGCGGTAAAAGAAGAAATGGAGCGTGTTCATGTCATTAAGGAGTTTGATAAATTGACGGATGAGGAGAGAGCAATTGAAAAGTTGAATAAGAAACTCGGACTGGGTAAATGGGCCGTGGGTGGAACCAAATTGATCTGGGCATATGATAAAGAGTATTATGATCAGGAGCGTCTGCGTCGTTTGGATGCGGGAATGATTGATTTTGAGGGTGTTTCTACGGGTGAAAATCTACCACCTTCTGGAAGAGAATATGATGAATTTGGTCTCCCTGTCTTTTCAGACAGGGATTCGGAGAGAGATGGTGGGTACGATTTTGCCCAGCATGGAGACGATGATTAATGATATTTTTTCTATGAAGAACAAGAAGAATAACCGCATCCATGAAGCGATTGATTTATTCTGGATTGTTATATTTGGCAGGTGTCTCTACAGTGTTATATTTCAAGCCCGATCTAATGTTTAATAAAGACGGAGAATGGAAGGAATTTGGTCTCGGTCGTAATCAAGAGAGATACACGTGGATGCCATTCTGGTTATTTACCATTCTATGGGCCATGTTGTCTTACTTGATCGTGTTAAGCATGACATCTTCTGGTTCAACACGTAATCCCTCTTTTTCCATGGAGTTATCCGAACCCTCTGAATCCGCTGATATTGTAGTAACCAATGAGGTAATAGAACCTGAAAATGTCTCTACGAAGGCATTGTCATCGTCCATAAAGAAGCGTCCGAATCATGTTAATGAGATGAAAAAGGGTTATTACATTTTGGATGTGAATGAAACATCCAAAAAAGGTATTCCTAAGTATATTTATTTGGGCCCAGAAGCTCCAAATGTATTATTTCATGATCAGGCCTAACAGATGGAGGCAAAACCGATACTAATGAGCATTCCAAAAAGCGTTGAAAAAAACAGATAAAATCCATGAGAAAATCCTTTCACCATAGGTTGCGTTTTCTCCAATGTTTCAAGCGTGAAACGCGATCCACAGCAAGAGGCAGGATTTGCGGGATCGGGTGGTGGAGTATCAATAAACAGAGGAGCAATGACAGATCCAATAGGTATACGGCAGAACGAAAAATTAGATATCAAGAGAGCAATGTATGAAAATATGACACTCGGGGTGCTATATAGGAATACATCTTTGATACGAAGAGTAGAACATCCAGAATATTGGGCAAGTAATGTAACTGTCGCTGTGAGTAAATAAATCATCACAGGAACACCGATGTATAATAGCATACGGAAAGAAGGCATGATATATTCCCATTGAAAGATCATAAAAACAAACAGAAAAACAATCACGGCAGTTGGAATTCCATATGACATAGAATCTACAGAAGTTAATTGATCGGAACTTGACATTACTAATCAGCATCGTAGAATATTTGATTCTCTTCTTTCGCGCCGTCTAGAATAAAGAAAAAGGATATAATGGTATGATAGTAGGATATGTC
>Ga0078894_10004657_pt1 | contig 10517 bp, 10 predicted proteins | sample LauGreSu1BDMLBSD_2_FD_67506 | JGI IMG/M metagenome (GOLD analysis project Ga0078894, IMG submission 67506) | Freshwater lake microbial communities from Lake Michigan, USA - Su13.BD.MLB.SD (version 4) (version 4) | ecosystem: Environmental > Aquatic > Freshwater > Lake | place: Lake Michigan... | reverse complement strand
AGATCAAGCGCCGGATACGCCTCGGTGGTGTGAATGCGAAGCGCGGCGGCCTGCCGTCCGCGCTTGTCGCCGCCCGCCGCCTCACCGGCCTTGAGCGCATGGATCAGACGCTCGGCAAAGGGCAGGCTCATGGCCTCCTGATAGGCGCTCAGGGTGTCGTCAACCACCCCCGGCCCGGCCAGCATGTTGCCGGCTACGGAGACCCGTTCTGCGATGCGGTGCCCGCACCACGGAATGCAATCGGCGCCGGTGTAGGCAGCGATTCGCCCATGCGCATCCTGAAGATGTACCTGCCGCGCGGCGCGTCCGGGATCGGCATCGGTGAGCGCAGCCACCACATCATTTGCAGCCACCCCGTTGCGCAACATCGCGAGGGCGTCCAGACCATAAAGAGGATTGATGAGCGCCTGCGTGGCAAGGGCCCCGACCCCGCCCTCCGCATGTGGGCAGAGAGCGCCCACTGCGAAGAAACGGGTGGCCACCGCCACGCCGAATGCACCGGTGGCAGGGTCACGCGCAACGATTGAGAAGGTCATCGCGGACGCCGCGGTCGGATGTTCAGTCGCCGAGCAGCGGCACCGACCCGTCGCCCCCCTGCCCCAGGAGACCGGTGCGGGTGTAGATGCCAAGCTTGGCGCGGGTATCGGCGATGTCGAGGTCACGCATGGTGAGTTGACCGATACGGTCTGCCGGCGTGAACGCGCCCTGGCCTTTTTCCATGGTGAGCCGCTCGGGGTGATAGGTGAGGTTCGGGCTTGAGGTGTCGAGGATGGAGTAGTCGTTGCCTCGCCTGAGTTCAAGCGTGACCTCGCCGGTGACGGCGCGCGCCACCCATCGCTGTGCGGTTTCGCGCAACATGAGGCTCTGCGGATCGAACCAGCGCCCGTGGTAGAGCAGTTTCCCCAGTCGGCGGCCGTTGGCCCGGTACTGCTCGATGGTGTCTTCGTTGTGAATGCCGGTGACCAGACGTTCGTAGGCAATGTGGAGCAACGCCATGCCGGGGGCTTCATAGATGCCGCGGCTTTTGGCTTCAATGATGCGGTTTTCGATCTGGTCGCACATGCCCAGACCGTGCCGACCGCCGATGCGGTTGGCCTCTTCAAAGAGTGCCACCTGATCGGCGAAGCTTGCGCCGTTGAGCGCCACCGGCTGCCCGTCCTCAAACCGTACCGTGACGGTTTCAGGCTTGACCACCACTTCTTCGCGCCAGAACGCCACACCCATGATGGGATTGACGATGGTGATGCCCTTGTTCAGAAACTCAAGATCTTTCGCCTCGTGGGTGGCGCCCAGCATGTTCGAGTCGGTGGAATAGGCTTTCTCCACGCTCATCTTGTAATCGAAGCCATTGGCGATGAGGTACTCGCTCATCTCCTTGCGGCCACCGAGCTCGTCGATAAAGGTTTGATCGAGCCAGGGCTTGTAGACCCGCAGTGCCGGATTGGCGAGAAGACCATAGCGATAGAAGCGCTCGATATCGTTACCCTTGAAGGTGCTGCCATCACCCCAGATGTTGACACCGTCATCCTTCATGGCCACGACAAGCGCGGTACCCGTCACCGCACGGCCAAGTGGCGTGGTGTTGAAGTAGGTGGCGCCCGCGGTGGACACATGAAAGGCCGCGCACTGAATGGCGGCAATGCCTTCGGCAACCAGCTGCTTGCGGCAGTCGATCAGCCGCGCAATATCGGCACCATAGGCGCGCGCCTTGCGCGGGATGTCCTCGTAATCCGTCTCGTCGGGCTGGCCGAGATTGGCGGTGTAGGCGCACGGAACGGCGCCGCGCGCGCGCATCCAGTGCACAGCGGCCGAGGTATCAAGCCCACCGGAGAAGGCAATGCCGACGCGCTCGCCGACGGGAAGCGACTGCAGAATATTCTGGCTCATGGATCAGGATCGTGCGGGGGAAAAGGGCACCCGGCGCGTGAGTGCGCCGAAGCAAACCCCTAAACGTATCACGAACGGGCCGTTCGATCGTTGCGGTCGAGAACGCACCCGGCCTGCAGCCAATGCCATTGCCCGGGGAGCAACTCCCAGGGGATGAGCGAAACCGCGGTGCCCGGTGGAAACACACACGCCGTGCGGTGATCCCGCCATTCGCCGCTGGCGTTGAGCGTGGCAAGGAGCACCTCCCCCGCCGCGTCAAGCGAATGGTTCTGATCCTTGAGTCGCAGCCCCGGGGGCTCGAGCACCGCGCGCTCGATCGGCCTTGCAAGCACCGCGCCAACATCACCGGGCACAGCGGGCCCCGACAACCAGTCATGCACACTCGCCCACTCCCGCCCCGCGAGCCGCCTGGGGAGCCCAGCCAGCGCGGCCTCCACCGCATCCAGATCGTGATGGCGATAGATCTGCTGCCCCAGCACGTTATCGAACAACCAGGCCGCATCGGGCCAACGCGCCATGAGCGCTTCCAGTCGCAACAGCGCGTCCAGCCGATGCCAGTGCACTGACGTGCCTGCTCGCCTCAGGCGCCGCCCATGGCGCCAGGCGAATAGCGGGCGTGCCAGCGGGTCGATGTCGATCGCCTCAATACACCGGAAACGTTCAAGAAAATCGGTCGACATCATCCATCCGGCGGACGCGCCCACCAGCACCAGATGGCGAGACTCGAACCTCAGCGTGCCCAGCCAGCGCGCGATCGCCTCCCGCGTCGGGCGCCAGCGGCCCGATGCCCTCAGGGCGCGAACATGCCAGACGACGCCGCCGGTGCGATTCGGGCCGACGGAGGGCGCCGGAAACGGGGGCGCTTGTTCAGGCTCGAGCCTAGAGTGCGGCGTATGCAATGCGGTCATGGAGCCATTGTAGACAGACGCGCCACCCCGGGTTCCCGACCTGCCGACCTGGGCATGGCCTCGGTTTCATTGGGTCACTGGGGGACAATCCATCCATCCTTTCTATTCCTCCCTACAGGCAGCATCATGATTTCCGTCTTCAAGCGCACTGTGCTGGCCGTGGCGCTCGCCCTGGCCACATTATTTTCCCCGGAGTCCGCGATGGCCGTATCCGAACCCGCCTTCACCATCGAGCGTCGCGAGGGCGATTTCGAACTTCGCGACTACCCCGGCTTTATCGTCGCCGAGACCCGGGTCGAAGGCGGCTTTGACGAAGCGAGCCGCGCGGGCTTCCGGCGCGTAGCGGGCTATATCTTCGGCGGCAACAGCGGGCCCGACGGTCAGCCGGTAAAAATCGCCATGACAGCACCGGTCACCGTGGAACCAGCGGGTGGCGACCACTGGCGCCTGCACTTCGTGATGCCCGAGGACCTCCGCTCGAACTCGCTACCGAAGCCGTCGGATCCGTCGGTCAATCTTCGCGAGGTGCCGCGGCACCGGATGGCGGTGGTGCGCTTTGGCGGCTTCACCACTGAAACCGCCATCAGCGAGCAGACGCGCAGACTGCGCGAATGGGTCACCACCCAGGGCCTGCAGGCTGCGGGCGAAGCGCAGATCGCGCGCTACAACGACCCCTTCACCCTGCCCTGGAATCGCCGCAACGAAATCATGATCCAGGTGCGCTGAGCGCAGCCCGGTCCGTCATTCATCGGATCCAGTGCGCTGAGCGCCCACCCTCAGTGATCGTGGCCCGAATTGGCGCCGAAGTGGGCGTCGGCGCGCTGGGCCTGCGTGGTCTGGTCGCCGGTGTAAAAGGCCGGAAAGTGCATGGCCACCACCCCCCGGTCGGCGGCGTAGGCGCTGCAGCTTTCCACCTTCAGGGGCTTGCCCGACGGATCGAGTTGCGGCGGTTTCGCGAGCCGCACCTCGGCCAGCGTCTGGAAGGCCGCTGTTCCCATCGGGATCAACAATTCCATGATGTGCGTGCAGGCCGCGCTTCGACCAAGCTTGCGCTTCACCTCGTTGCTCCAGCCGGCCGCGATCCGCGTGCCGATCAGTCGCTCGAGGTTCATGCCGCCCTCCCGGCAGACCGGATAGGGGGTGGAATCGCTCACCGACTCGATCTCGTGCACCACCAGGTCGGTGTCCACCGCAATCCGAACCCACATGTCATGCACCAGATCACCCACCTTCACATGCCGATCACCCGCAGGCGGTGAAAACGGCAGGTCTTTGCTGTCGCTCACCCGGCCCTCAATCTCATACAACCCATCCTGACGATGGTAGCCGCGCATGGTGATCGCACGCAGGTGCACCGGGCGACGACCGATGGAGGCGGGGCGTTCAGGCAAAGGCATGACAGGAATCCTTCAATGTGCGGGCGTAAACGCGCTCAGCGACGAACAATTCGATTCCTGAGCACACCGATGCGCTCGATTTCGAGTTCGACAACATCGCCGGGTTCGAGAAACCGATCGATCTCAAGACCACATCCGGTTCCGACCGTGCCCGAGGCGATCACCTCGCCCGGGTAAAGCGTTTCCGACTGCGAGATGAACGCGAGAATGTCTGGAAAGCCGTGGTGCATGCCCGATGAATTTCCGCCGCCACGCCGCTCGCCGTTCACTCTCACTTCCATGTCGAGCGTGTGCGGATCACCGATCTCGTCGGTGGTGACGATCCAGGGCCCCAGCACATTGCCGGTATCAAAGTCTTTGCCCTTCATCGGCCCCATACCGAGCGGCCGCTCCACCATCTGAACGTCGCGCGCCGAAAAATCATTGAAGATGGTGAACCCGAAAATGTGCGACATCGCCTCGTCGCGGGCGATGTCACAGCCGCGCCGTCCGATCACGCAGGCCAGTTCCAGTTCATAGTCCATCAACTCGGAAAATGGCGGCCAGCAAACGTCGGTTTCATGACCGACCACGCTCATTCGGTTGCACTTGTACCAGGTGGGGCGTTGGTACCAGACCGGTGAAACGGGGGCCGAAGGTTTGCCGGTGCGCTTTTCCCAGGTTTTCATCGCGTTCAGCAGATGCGCTTCGAACACCAGGCAATCGCGCATCTGGCGCGGCTCGGGCAGCGGCGACAGCAGCCGAAGCCCGGCAAGCGGCTTCGCATGGGCCGCCGGCCAGCGGGCCGCGACCGCGCGCGCCGCCTCGAGTGCGGCGTCACCGCCATCGATCAGATCCAGCATGGATTCAAACGCCGGGCGGGCAAGCGCCAGGTCGGCCGCGGACCTGGCCAGATCGAGCACCTGCCCAAGGCGCGTATCGACCACACCCACCGCACGCGAGCCGTCGTCGCGAACAAACGTGGCGAGTTTCATGGTTGCGACTCAGTCTTCGAAGATCGCCACGGCCCGGGTAAAGCCCGCCGACCCGCCCCGCACCTTCACCGGGAAACAGGAGAGCGTGAATCCGTGCGCGGGCAGCACCTCGAGGTTGTGCATCTTTTCAATGTGGCAATAGCCGATCTCGCGCCCCGCCTTGTGACCTTCCCAGATCACCTTCACGTCGCGGGTTTCGTCATAGGTCTTGGCCATGTGCTTGAAGTGGGCATCCCAGGACCAGCAGTCGGTACCGGTGACACGCACGCCGCGCGAGGTGAGATAGAGCGTTGCCTCGCGGCCCATTCCGCAGCCCGCCTCGACATAATCAGGATCGCCAAACCGCTTGCCGGCCGATGTGTTGACCACCACGATATCGAAAGGCTTCAGCTCGTGGCCGATGCGCGCAAGCTCGCGCTCGACGTCGTCTGCCTGCACTACATACCCGTCGGGGAAGTGCCGGAAATCGAGCTTCACCCCTCGCCCATAGAACCACTCGAGCGGGATCACATCGATGGTGGCAGCAGGCTTGCCCCGATCCATGGTGGAGGCGAAATGCCAGGGCGCATCGACATGCGTGCCGTTGTGCGTGTTGACCTTGAGGAACTCAATCGCATATCCCTCGCCATCAATCAGCTCTTCGGGCTTGAGTTCGGCGTAGCGCCGCGCGACCAGCGGTGCGGTTTCCTTATGCGTGCGGTATTCGATGCTGGGCTCGAGCCCGGGCGGGTCTGAGCGCACGTCGTTTTCAATCGGTACCGACAGGTCGACAAAGCGTCGGGCCATCTGGATAGACTCCTTGCGGGTGGACGAAGGAGTCTAGTCCTGCTCCTCTGTCGACCGCAAGGACGTGCGGTCCGTTCAGTGCAAAGCCGAACGGCACCTGAAAGGCGCCCGCGCGGATCAGGCGCGGTTGATCAATACTCGACCGAATGACCCTTGATGTAGGTCTCGAGGTATTTGATGAGCTCACCCTGCTGCTGCATGATGTCTTTCACCACGTCGCCAATGGATACCATGCCGGTGATTCGACCTGCGTCGGTCACCGGAAGGTGGCGGATGCTGCGGGACATCATGATCTTCATGCAGTGATCGATGGTGTGCTCAGGCGTGACGGTGAGCGGATCACGCGTCATGATGTCGGATACCCGCGTGGCGCTGGCGTCTTTCCCGGGCAGCAGCACACGGATCGCGCAATCGCCCTGCGACACGATACCGGACAGGTGATCGTTATCGATGATGAGCACCGCACGGATCCGGTGCTCGCGCATCATCGCAAGTGCTTCCAGCACGCTTGCGCTGGAGGGCAGGGATTTGATCTGACCCGATTTGCGGGCAATACACGATTTGACGGTTGACATGAGGATCCCTGCGCGACCGGACTGATGCGCCCACCCGACCATCGCGCAACCTCACCGCGAACAGCTTCGTGGGCATGCAGGCATATGCCTGACCAACCGCAAGCCTATCCGAACCCGCCTGGCACTTGCGACAATCCCGATCAGGCCGTTCGACCATCGCCGCGCAGAACCGACCACTGCCGGACGTTCGCAGCGCTGGCGCAACACCCCCCGCTCGTGATAAACACAAGTCGAAGACCTGATTCATCAGGCCAAACGAGGAGACGATCCATGACCACGCGACGACAGGTTCTGGCCGCGGCAAGCGCAGCGGGGCTGGCTGGCGCCAGCCCGCTGACCCGAGCCCAGCAGGCGTTCCCGAGCCGCCCCATACGCTACATCTGCCCATGGCCCGCGGGCGGCTCCACCGACGCAGTGATGCGCGCGCTGGCGGAAAGCGCGAGCCGCGCGCTGGGTCAGCAGGTGGTGGTCGAGAACAAGCCCGGTGCGGGCGGCACGCTGGGGGCCAACGAGCTGGTGTCGGCACGTCCAGACGGCTACACGCTTGCGCAGCTGCCGCAGAGCGTGTTCCGGCTGCCCCACATGCAGAAGGTGGCATTCAACACGCTCACGGACTTCACCTGGATCGCGTGCCTCACCGGCTACACCTTCGGCATGGTCGTGCTGGCCGAATCACCCATTCGAAGCATCGCCGACCTGGTGGCCTGGGCCAAGGCGCGCCCGGGTGAATTCACCTACGGTTCAACCGGCACGGGCACCAGTCCGCATCTGGCCATCGAGGAATTCGCACAGCGCGCGGGCATCCAGCTCAACCACGTTCCATTCAAAGGCAACGCCGAGAACATGCAGGCGGTGCTGGGCGGCCATGTCATGGCCGCAAGCGATGCTACCGGCTGGGCCCCTCATGTCGAATCCGGGCGGCTGCGACTGCTCGCCACCTATGGCAGCCAACGTACCCGCCGCTGGCCCCAGGTGCCCACCCTCGACGAATTGGGCTACAAGACTGTGTCGGATTCGCCGTTTGGCGTTTGCGGCCCGAAGGGCATGGACGCGGCGGTGGTCCAGACAATTCACGACGCCTTCCGGAAAACGCTGGACGACCCTGCCGTGCGGGCAAGCTTCGATCGTTATGACCAGACCGTGATCTACAAGAACACGGCCGACTACACGCGCTTTGCCCGCGAAACCTTCGAGGCCGAGCGTGCCACCATCGAGCGACTCGGGCTCGCCCGGAAAGGTTGATCAGCGTGTCCACTCCCATGCAACTTGCCCCCGCGAAAGGCACCCGCGTACTGGTCGCCGGGGGTTGCGGCGGCATCGGCCGCGAACTCGTAACCGCCTTGATCGACGCGGGCATCGTGGTCACCGTTTTCGACCTCCCCACCTCGGCCGAGCGCCACCCGCCGCCGGCCGGCGTAGCGCTGATTACACTCGATGCCTCGCTCGCAGCCGAGGTCGACTCGGCCTTTGACACCCTCGACGCATCATGGCCCGAAGGCTTCGATGGATTCGTGAATCTGGTGGGCTTTGCCGCCGATCGCATCCCCCTCGACCAGCTTCCCATCGCCGAGTGGCAACGCGTGGTCGACGGCAACCTTGGGGCAAGCTACCTGCTCAATCGGGCTGCCGTGCCCAGGCTCAGAAGGCGCGGCGGTGGAGCGGTGGTGAACGTCGCATCCGGACTCGCCACGCGCGTCATGCCAGGTTTTGGTCCCTATTCAGCCTCCAAGGCCGCGCTGATTGCACTCACCAAGGCCGTAGCGGTCGAAAACGCCCCAGCGATCCGCGCCAACGCGGTGGCGCCTGCGGCGGTCGATACCGATTTTCTGGTGGGGGGAACCGGGCGCGAACGCACCGACTCTCACCTTGACCGCGAGAGCTACATGAAGCTGATTCCGCTCAGGCGGTTGGGCCTGCCCGCCGATGTGGTGGGGCCGATCCTGTTTCTACTCGGACCGGCTTCCGGCTACATGACGGGACAGACCCTTTACATCAACGGCGGCGCGCTCACCCCCTGAAGGCGACGCGCGCGCGCCTCAAACCTGCATCCCGTAGGCCTTCAGGAAATCGCGCGCGGGCACGCCCGGTTTTTCGGTCGCCGCCAACTGCGCCCGGATCATCGGCGCAAATGCAGCTGTCCAGCGCCGCTGCTCGTCGGCCGACAGCGAGATCACTTCCTTGTCACGGCGGGCAGCCGCCACCGCATCATCGCTGTGCTTCTGGATGCTGGCTGCGGCCCGGAGGCTGAGTCCCAGCCCGGTGGTGTCGTCAATGATCTTGCGCAGGTCTGCCGGCAGTTTCTGGTAGCGCGCAAGGTTCATGTTGATGGTGAATGGCGAGCGTCCAACCGGCACATCGATCGTGAAATAGCGACAGACTTCGAGCAGTTTGAAGTCGATGGCTCCCGCCATCGAGATCAACGCGCCGTCGACCACGCCCCGTTCGATCGAGTTGTAAATCTGGCCCGCCGGCATGTCGATTGGCGTCGCGCCAAGTGCAATGAGCTGTTCCGACTGCGCCGACGAGGGCGTGCGGATCTTCATGCCCTTCATGTCCTCGAGCCTGCGCACGGCCTTCGAGCGGGTCATGACGGCGGCCGCATCACCGGTCCAGATCACCAGCGGTTTGCTCTCCTTCATTTCGCCATCGGTGAAGAACTTCATGTGCTGCCACATCTTGCGGGTTCCCTCCTCCGAACCGTTCGCCATGCCGGGAAGTTCGGAAAGCGACATCAGCGGGAAATCAGCGGAGGTGTAGCCGGGCAAGGTGAAGGTGATGTCGGAGAGTCCGCGCACCATCTGTTTGTAGAGTTCGGGCGGTTTGCCGCCAAGCTGCATGGAAGGAAACACGCGCAGATTGAGGCGGCCACCGCTCTTTTCAGCGATTTCTTTTCCCCAGGGCACCATGATCTGCGCCAGACCATAGTGCGTGGGCGGAACGAACGTGGCGAGCTTGATTTCTTCCTGCTGCGCACGCGAGGTGCCGGGCACGGTCAGAACCAGCGCTGCGGCGGACGAGGCAGCTGCGAAACGTCGACGATCAGGGTTCACGGGGTCTCCTCCTTCAAAAAACGAGTGGTGGATGGCAGCCTCGCCCGAGCAGGCTGGCAGCCGTTGTTATGGTTGAGAGCTATCGGACCATGGCATTGGGAATCATGAGGGCAATATCGGGGAAGGCCACGATCAGCGCAACGCAGACAATCATTGCAACCCAGAACGGGGTGATGGCACGAAAGATCGCGCCCATGCTGGTGTCGGGCACCAGGCCTTTCACCACGAAGACATTCATGCCCACCGGCGGGGAAATCAGGCCCATTTCAAGCAGGATCACCATGATGACGCCGAACCAGATCAGGTCATATCCAAGCGCCTTCACGATCGGAATCACGATGGGCAGCGTGAGCACCAGCATCGAAAAGCCCTCGAGAAACATGCCGAGCACCAGATAAAGCGCCATGATCAGGAGCAGCACCACAAACGGTGCAAGCGATGCGCCCGTGAGCAGGTCGGCAATTCGCCCGGGTAGTCCGCTTAGCGCAAGAAACGGCCCGAACACCAGCGCGCCCATCAGGATGAGGAACACCATGGCCGTGGTGCGAACCGTGTCGAGCAGAACCTGCTCGAGCACCGCGCGCTTGAGCTGACCGGTGGCCCAGGCCCAGGCGATGGCGAGGAACGCGCCCACCGCCGCAGCCTCCGCCGGGGTGAACACACCCGCATAGATGCCACCGATCGAAGCGAACACCAGCCCCAACATTGGCGCCGACTGTGCAAGCGCACGCCAGCGCTGCGGGAACGTTGAGCGCTCACCGGCCGGTCCGAGTTCAGGACGGAACGCGGTCCAGATCATGATCGTGATGACGAAGAGCAGCGTGAGCAGCAACCCCGGCAACACGCCTGCGAGCAGGAGTTTGCCGATCGACTGTTCGGTGAGAATGCCGTAGATCACGAAAGCAGTGCTGGGGGGAATGAGGATGCCCAGCGTTCCCCC
>Ga0078894_10004653_pt1 | contig 10520 bp, 12 predicted proteins | sample LauGreSu1BDMLBSD_2_FD_67506 | JGI IMG/M metagenome (GOLD analysis project Ga0078894, IMG submission 67506) | Freshwater lake microbial communities from Lake Michigan, USA - Su13.BD.MLB.SD (version 4) (version 4) | ecosystem: Environmental > Aquatic > Freshwater > Lake | place: Lake Michigan... | reverse complement strand
CCGTCAATGTTAACCTGTGTACTGGTAATAGGATCATTTATAGATCTGGGCACCGAACCCAGAGCGGCCTCGTGTAAAATAATATCACAGCCTTTGGCGGCTCTTAAACAAGTTGACAAATCACGAATATCGCCCTCAATCAGTGTAAACGTTTTTCGGTTTAAAAAGGGCTCAATATTAGAGCGTTTACCGTTTGCAAAATTGTCTAAACACACTACATGATTATTGTATCGCAATAAGTCTTCACATAAATGTGAGCCAATAAAACCGGCACCACCGGTAACTAATACACGCTTCTGTTCAATATGCCGCATGGCTTAAAGATACAGAATTAGGCATGAGTTTATTTCATATTTTTACATCATGAAGTTGCTGTGTAAGTTCCTGTTAATGGTTGGGCTTCCTTGCTGTATTGTGGCTCAACAAACCGATTCACAGGGCAGAAAACAGGGCGTTTGGACCAAGTACGATGCGGTTTCTGGTGACCTCTTATATCGGGGTACCTTTGCAGATGATCGCCCTGTAGGCACATTTACTTTTTACTATCCCGGGGAGCAAATAAAAAGCATTCTGCACTATAAGCTTGACGGCAAAATTATATATGCTAAATTGTTTCATCCCGAGGGCACAAACATGGCCAGTGGCAAATATGTTGGGCGTGAAATTCGAGATAGCGTTTGGACATTCTATGATATTAATGGTGCTATTTTATCAGTTGAGATTTACCGCTACGGAAAAAAACATGGCCCGTCTGTAATTTATTTACCGGACGGTACAAAAAGCCGTGAAATTATATACCGTAATGATACACTTAACGGACCTGTAGTAGAATATCTTGACGGCACGCAGATTAAATTTAAAGGATTTTATAAAAATGGCGCTTTAGAAGGCGAAGCCACATATTATCGAACAGATGGCACTATCTCCAGTACAGGGCAATACCGTAACGGCATTCGCGAAGGTTTTTGGATGCGAATGGATAAAAAAACAAAATCCCCAGTAAAAGAATTTTATTTAAATGGTCAGTTACTAACCGAATCAGAAACACGGGCGCATTTAGAGCAATTAAAAAAAGCCAAAGTGCCTAAGTCCGGATCTAAAACGCCGGTAAAAACGCCATCAAAGCGAAAATCGTGAGTACAAAAGGCAGGGTCTTAGTGGCCATGAGCGGTGGAATCGACAGCAGCGTAGCGGCCCTTATGTTGCATCATCAGGGGTATGAAGTCATCGGAATGACCATGAAAACGTGGGACTATCAAAGTTCAGGTGCTTCCAAGCGGGAAACGGGATGTTGCAGCCTCGACAGTATACAAGATGCCCGGGATGTAGCGGTTCAAAATGGATTTCCTCATTATATTTTGGATATACGTGAAGACTTTGGCGCATCCATAATAGATAATTTTGTTAACGAATACCTTGCCGGTCGAACGCCAAATCCCTGTGTATTGTGCAATACGCATATTAAATGGGAGGCCCTGCTTAAGCGCGCCGATATGTTAAACTGCCATTATATTGCCACAGGACATTATGCCAATATCAGGTTTGAAAATGGGCGCTATATCATATCCAAAGGGCGTGATTCCAGTAAAGACCAAACCTATGTGCTTTGGGGCTTATCGCAACAATGTCTCAGCAGAACCTTATTGCCTTTGGGGGGCTATTTAAAAACTGAAATTCGAGACATGGCAAGGGCGTATGGATTTTCACACTTGGCACAAAAAAGCGAAAGCTATGACATCTGTTTTATACCGGATAACGATTACCGCACGTTTTTAAATCATCGTATACCTGGCCTTGAACAACAACTTCAGGGAGGTTCATTTATGTATAAAAATAAAATTGTTGGAACCCATAGGGGATATCCCTATTATACTGTGGGTCAACGTAAAGGACTTGAAATAGCTTTAGGACATCCCGTTTATGTTACCGGTATTGAGCCAGAAACCAATACAGTTTTTTTAGGTGATGAAGCGGACTTAAAAGATCAACAAATGCATATTCGGGATATTAATCTTATCAAATACGCGCAATTACCGGATAATTTTCAAGCACTTACCAAAATACGCTATAAAGATCGCGGTACCACAGCTACACTGCATCAGCAAGATACCGGCATAGAAGTAATTTTTCACCAAGCGGTATCTGCTATTGCGCCGGGACAAAGTGCGGTATTTTACGAGGGGGACGATGTGGTGGGCGGTGGATTTATAAAACGAAACACGCAAAGGTTATTAAAGCCTTAGAGTTGATTAGTTTTTGTTTTACCTAAACCAGTATTTTAAAATTTGCATTAGTTTAAAGCTCAATTATGAAACGCGTATTTGTATTTCCAGGTCAGGGCTCTCAGTTTGCAGGAATGGGAAAAGACCTTTACGAACAACATTCCGCTGCCCGCGATATGTTTCAATTAGCCAACACTATTTTAGGTTTTAATATAACAGAGATAATGTTTGGCACGGATGAGGCCGCACTTAGAGAAACCCGTGTTACGCAGCCTGCAATTTTTATTCATTCGGTAATTTCGTACCATACAAATTTTAAAAATCAAATACCAGACATGGTGGCTGGGCACTCATTAGGTGAGTTTACGGCTTTGGTTGTTAACGGTACGTTACAATTTGAAGACGCATTAAAACTTGTTGCACGTCGTGCTACCGCCATGCAACACGCCTGTGAACTCCAGCCGGGTACAATGGCTGCAGTTTTAAGCTTGGAAGATGATCGTGTTGCAGAAATTTGCAATACTATCAGTAAACCCGGTCATACGGTTGTAGCTGCTAATTACAATTGTCCCGGCCAGCTTGTTATTTCAGGTCACTTAGCGGCTGTACAAGAAGCCTGCGAGGCATTAAAGGCGGCAGGTGCAAAACGCGCTGTTATGTTGCCCGTAGGGGGTGCATTTCATTCCCCGTTAATGCAATCTGCGGCAGATGCCTTAGACACTGCAATTTCACAAACACCTTTTAATATACCTGTATGTCCGGTATATCAAAACGTTACTGCTCAGGGCACAACCAATCCCGAAGCCATTCGGCTACAATTAAGTGCTCAACTTACCGCTCCGGTGCGTTGGACGCAAAGTATATTACAAATGCATTATGATGGCGCCACGCAGTTTGATGAGGTGGGGCCTGGCAGTGTTTTAAGCGGTTTAATTAAAAAAATAATTCCTAAATCATGAGGTATACAAACGGATGTAATATCGTAATGGTTCTGTTTATGTTTTTATTTAGCCAAGTTGTATTTTCTCAAAAGCGTTTAAAAGGCTATGGAATTTATGGAGGTGTAACGACTTCGGCGCATGAGTACATAAATTTAGATGCGCATAAAATGGAGTTGGCGCTTTTAGAGCGTTATTTTTATACGCGCAATCATCAGTCAAAAGAATATGTGTCATGGGCTGCAGGCATTTTTGGAGAGTGGGCATTAACCGGCCCATTGTTTTTGCAAAGTGAATTGGAATACATCAATAAGGGGGCTCAGGAAAAGCCGTATGTAAATATTTACACACTTGAACGTACCGAAAATTTTCTTAGTAACACCTATACTTATTTCACATGGAATACTGCATTAAAATATTATTTTAAACCTCAAACCTGGTATGCCATGTCGGGTGTTCGCCTAGAGTATTTGTTTAAGTCTAGTACACCTGTATTTTCAGAATTCAGTTCACAGTTTCCAAAAATATGGTACGGAGGGGATATCGCACTGGGGTATGAATTTCCAATAAAAAAACGTGCTCACGGCTTTATTGAATTCCATTATAATCCTGATCTTTTATGGCATTATCATAAGCAAATACGAATTAAAAACCGAACCCTTGAACTGCGCACGGGTATTGTAATACGCGAACGAAAACGCCGTATTGACGATTGTAATGCGCCCAAGTACAACGGTCCAAAATATCCCATGTAATATGACTGTAATGACCAAAGACGTGCTGTTTGCTTTAACTAAAGGTGCTATGATGCCACAGGCAGAAACCTTGGAAGTAAGCAAATCTAAAAATCAAATTTTTATTGGAATTCCCAAAGAAATTGCCTTTCAAGAAAACCGTGTGCCCTTGGTTCCAGATGCGGTTGCACTACTTGTAAATAATGGACACCGGGTTTGTATGGAGCGTGGAGCGGGACTGGCCGCACATTTTTCAGATCACGAATACAGTGAGGCGGGCGCCGAACTTACAGATAGTCCAAAAGCAGTTTATAAAGCCGATTTAATAATTAAAATAGCGCCGCCTACCTTAGAAGAAATAGAGTATATGCAACCCCGGCAAACACTTTTAAGCGCTTTGCAGCTCACTGTACAACCGGAGGATTTTTTAAGAAAATTAATTCGAAAACGGGTGCATTCGGTAGCTTTTGATCTCATTTTAGACGAGGCTGGAATTTTTCCAGTAATTCGTGCTATGGGCGAAATTGCAGGTGGTGCCAGCATAACCATTGCAGCAGAATTATTAAGCAATGTAAATCAGGGTATGGGATCTGTATTAGGTGGAATAAGTGGTATTTCGCCCACGGAAGTTGTAATTATAGGCGCCGGAACGGTCGGAGAATTTGCAGCACGGGCTGCATTGGGACTGGGTGCAACCGTTAAGGTTTTCGATCGTTCAACCAGCCGATTGCGACGTTTACAAAGTCAATTGGGCGCACGTGTTTTTACTTCAGTAATCATTCCCAAGGTGTTAGAAAAACATTTAAAAACAGCCGATGTAGCTATTGGTGCACTGCGCGCCTCCGAGGGTCGCACACCCTGTGTTGTTACCGAATCTATGGTTCGTGAAATGAAAACGTCAGCGGTAATAATTGATGTAAGCATTGATCAGGGCGGCGTTTTTGAAACTTCAGAAGTAACAAACCATACCAATCCTGTATTTCGTAAACATGACGTAATTCATTATGGTGTACCAAATATAAATAGCAGAGTAGCGCGCACGGCATCGTATGCGTTAAGTAATATTTTATCTCAGGTGGTTATAAATATGGGAAATGAAGGCGGTTTTGAAGGTCTTATTCGAAAAGATTCTGGATTTCGAAACGGGGTGTACTTACTAAACGGATCTGTAACGAATTCGTTTTTAGCAGAGTCTTTTAATTTGCCATACAAAGACATTCACTTGTTAATGGCAGCAATGTAAGACATATAGTTGTTCTAAACAGGGCTTTTTATTTGTTTATATTGCTTTCAATAAAATGACACATGTATAGCTGTGTGTTAAATACAATTAATAGGAACCTCGAAAGGACATTTGCGGGCTAATTTATTCAGTACTTTTATAATATGAATCACAGCACTATAGTAGACTATATTACACAACACAAAACCCGTTTTATAAATGAATTATGCGATCTTTTGCGCATGCCTTCGGTTAGTGCAAAACCAGAGTATAAAGCAGATATGCTGGCAACGGCGGAAGCCATTAAACACCGTTTATTAGAAGCTGGTGCTGACAGTGTTGAAATTTCAGCAACTGCAGGCTATCCGGTTGTGTACGGTGAAAAAATTATTGATGTTAAAAAACCAACCGTATTGGTTTACGGACATTATGACGTGCAGCCCGCAGAGCCCTATGAGCTGTGGCATTCGCCTCCCTTTGAGCCTGTAATTCGCAATACCGAACTGCATCCGCAAGGCGCCATTTTTGCGCGCGGTGCATGCGATGATAAAGGCCAGGTTTATATGCACATAAAAGCCTTTGAGCTTATGATAAAAACCAACACCTTGCCTTGCAACGTGAAATTTATGATTGAAGGCGAAGAAGAAGTAGGTTCTCCAAATTTAGGTCCTTGGATAATTCAGCATAAATCAAAACTCCAGGCCGATGTTATTTTAATTTCAGATACATCTATAACTGCAAATGACGCACCAAGTATTGATTGTGGATTACGTGGTTTGGCCTATATGGAAGTGGAAGTTACCGGACCAAATCGTGATTTACACAGTGGCGTTTACGGAGGCGCTGTTGCAAATCCCATAAATATATTGTGCCAGATGATTGCTTCTTGCCATGATGAAAACCGGCACATTACCATACCGGGATTTTACGATAAGGTCCGAACCTGGTCTCCAGAGGAGCGGGCCGAAATGGCAAAGGCGCCGTACAACGAAACTGCATATTGTAAAGATTTAAATATTAATCAGGTTTGGGGTGAAACCGGTTTTACAACCATAGAACGTACAGGTATTCGGCCTACGTTAGATGTTAATGGCATCTGGGGCGGATATACTGGCGAAGGTGCAAAAACCGTTTTGCCATCAAAAGCTTTTGCAAAAATTAGTATGCGCCTTGTGCCAAATCAAAGTTCAGATGAAATTGCACAGTTGTTTAAATCGTATTTTGAAAAAATTGCACCCTCGGCGGTAAGTATAAACGTAACTGTGCACCATGGCGGTGAACCTGTATTAGTTCCAACAAACAGTGCGGGATATAAGGCTGCAAGCCAAGCCATGCAAGAAACATTTGGTAAAACTCCAATTCCAACCCGCGGGGGCGGTAGTATTCCCATTGTTGCCTTATTTAAAAAAGAACTTAAACTGGACAGCATATTGTTTGGTTTTGGCTTGGATTCAGATGCCTTGCATTCGCCTAATGAGCATTTCGGCATTTTTAATTATTTAAAAGGAATAGAAACGATACCCTTATTTTATAAACATTTTGTAAATTCAAAATAAATTATGAGTTCATTTAACCTCAATTCGTATAATCCGGCAGATATTAATGCCGTTGATGTTCAGCGTGAGCAAGCAGCATTTATGACCCGCGTATATATGTGGATGTCGGTTGCTCTGTCAATTACGGGCGGCATGGCGTATTATGTAGCAGGCACACCAGAAATATTAAATATAATTTTTTCCTCTACCATTGTTTTAATAGTATTGGTTGTATTACAAATTGGATTGGTTATGTATTTAACCCGTTCTATGAATGCATTGCGCGCTACTACTGCAACTGCCTTGTTCTTATTATATGCAGCGCTCAACGGTCTATTGTTTTCATCCATTTTTATAATTTATACTGAATCCTCCATTGCTTCTACGTTTTTAATTACTGCCGGAACATTTGCCATAATGAGTGCTTATGGATATTTTACAAAATCCGATTTAACCCGAATTGGCAATCTATGTATGATGGCTTTGATTGGATTAATTTTGGCCTCAGTAGTAAATATATTTTGGAATAATGAAACGCTTTACTGGATATGTACATACGTTGGCGTACTGATTTTTGTTGCCCTGGTTGCCTATGATACGCAAAAAGTGAAACAATTAAATGTTATTGGTAATGAAGGAACCGAAGCTGATAAAAAAGAATCTATAATGGGAGCTTTAATCCTGTATCTCGATTTTATAAACCTGTTTTTATATCTTTTACGCATTTTTGGTAAACGCAAATAGTGCGTGTTAAAATAACCTTAACTATCTCATACATGCCAATCAGCCGAAAAGTAGTTTACGGCCTGATAAATGCAGGATTAAAAATGGAATTATTACATTTAAAATATGCCTATTAATCTTATTGTTGCTACAGACCTAAATAACGGCATTGGCTTTCAAAATAAATTATTATGTCATTTACCCGCTGATTTGGCGTATTTTAAAAAAACCACTTTAGGATTTCCGGTTGTAATGGGTCGAAAAACATTCGAGAGTATCGGCCGCATATTACCCGGGCGACAAAACATAATAATCAGCGCATCGGGTTTTACCATTCCTGGAGCACTTTCATTAAAATCTATTGAAGCATTCAAAACGATGTACATTAAAGATCAAACCTATTTTATAATTGGTGGTTCCTCCATATATGAGCAAACGCTTTCATGGGCTGACTGTGTTTATAGAACGCTTATTCAGCATCGTTTTCAGGCCGATGTTTTTTTTCCAAACTTAAGCACCAACGGCTTCACACTAACAGATGAAACCTTAGGCACACAAGACCAAAAAAATAGCTATAAGCATAGTTTTCAAATTTGGAAACCCTCAATGCATGTTTGAAATACTAAGACGCATACTTACCAGCATTTGGAAAATCTGGTTCGCCTTTTGTTTTGCAACTGTTTTTTTAATATTGTTTCCATTGTTTTGGATTGTATTTAAAATACGTTTTCAGCGGGGTATATATATATTAAAAATAATATTATCTAAAACCGTTTGTGGTTTGGTAGGGATATTTCCAAAAGTAATAAATCACAATGTAATTCATCACTTTTCAAAACCAGTGGTATTTGTTTGTAATCACAGCTCGTACTTAGACATTTTATTATTTCCAGTAATTTTTAATCAAACCTCAATTTTTATGGCAAAGGCGGAACTTTTAAAAATTCCGTTATTTAATATGTTTTTTAAGTATAGTGATATTCCGGTTGACCGAAAAAGACCAACATCTGGCAAAGCTGCATTTGATCAGGCAGCCGATAAACTTCGTAACGGCATGCATATGATTATTTTTCCAGAGGGTACCATCAGTTCAAGCGGTAAGTTATTACCATTTAAAAACGGACCTTTTAAACTGGCTATTGACATGCAAGTTCCACTATTGCCTTTAGCATTTAAAAATAATTGGAAATACCTGCAAAACGGGGGTTTTTTTAAAAGTTTAGGCCAGCCTGGATTTCCCGAATTACATATTGGGCCTCCAATTCAAACCCAAGGACTTAGTAATCAACACTTGGAAGAAGTTAAACAAAAAGTTCTTAATTTTATGCAATTGCACAGCGTTTCACAATGTCTCAAGAAGTAAACGATAAGGTTATAGATCAACTGGCGCATTTAGCACGTCTTGAATTTAATGAACAGGATCGTGAACAAATTCGAAACGACATAAATCGGATGCTCAAGTTTGTAGAAAAACTTAATGAAATACCTACAGATACCGTAGAGCCTTTGGTGCATATGACTAACGAATCCATTACATTACGTCCAGATGTTATTCAGCCAGCGCTTACTCAAAACGACGCGCTTAAAAATGCACCCCTCAAAGACAGCGATTATTTTAAAGTTCCAAAGGTCATTGATCAGAACCGTTCAGCGTAGTACGTTTTAAAATATACTTTTGAATAAAACTCCAAATTTGCTTTCTAAAAATAAAAGCAATCAGCAAGTAAGGTATTAGCATTAAATAAATAATGCCAGTGTTTAAACTTCTTGCCATAGAATTGGGCTGATGTTCAAGCGTACTTTCTGCCGCCTGCTTACACATGGCGCATTGTGCGTATATTTTTTGCAAGCTACAAAGTATAATAAAAACAAGTATAAAACCAGTTTTAAATTTCATTTTTTTGATAATTGTTGAAGTTCGTCTCGCTCGCGTTTTGAGAGTGAGGCATATCCATTTTTAGAAATTTTATCTAACAGTGCATTCATCCGGTCTTCACCTGTATTGTGTATAACCCGAAAGACCGTTTTTGGTTTAAATAACTTTGGAAATCCTTTTTTCAAATAGTAAGCATAAATAAATCCAAATGCAGCACCACCAACATGGGTTAATTTTCCAGCGGCATTTTGATTAAGGTCAATAAGTGTGCTAAGAACAAATACAAGTCCAAAAAAGTACTTATATCGCAGTTCAATAAGTCCCCATAAGTGAACTGGATAATCGGGTGAAAATACAGTTATCATGGCCATCATTCCTAAAACAGAAGCCGAGGCTCCAATAACGTACCCGGAAGTAAAAAAGCCGAGTGCGAGTACTGTGCAGGCACCCGCCAGTCCACTGTAGATATAAATTTTCCATATATCGGTAGGTTTAAAAAACGTGTAAAAAAATCTAAGATTCATGTAAAATAAAATCATGTTCCAAAACACATGACCCACGCTTACATGCGTAAACATAAAACTTAATAAAGTCCAGGGGTGATGCAGTAATACATTAAATGAAAATGACAAGGCTAAATGCTCTGTTATCGAGGGCAAGCCAATGCTGGTAAGTATATTACATGATAAAAAAATCAATGCATTTATTGAAATAATGGCGAGCTCCGGTTTTTGAAAAAGTTTCATGTGGCGTGTTAATAAAAATTACGATTAAACCTTCGCCAGTATAAAATAATTAAAACCCCAACAAGTAAACCTCCCACATGTGCAAAATGCGCGGTGTTATCACCCGGATTATCCGTAATACCAGAAAATAATTCAATTATTCCGTAGCCTAACACAAACCACTTAGCTTTAACCGGAGGAAAAAACAGTAAATACAGGTAACGGTTCGGAAACAACATGGCAAAGCCGCCCATAAGTCCGAATAAAGAACCCGATGCGCCGATTATAACATAATTATTTAAAACTTGTTCTTTCATGGCAATGGCATCACTCAGGCTAAGATGTTCCCATATGTGCGCAGCCTGTTCCTCGTTAATACTTTGTAAAACCGCCGTTATTTTATAATGCAAAACTGCATACTCGGGCAGGGCGGCTCCGAGTCCGGTAAGTAAATAAAAAATTAAAAACCGCTTGGCACCCCATACCGATTCTAATACTTGTCCAAATATGTATACGCCCATCATATTAAAGAAAATGTGCATAAC
>Ga0078894_10004652_pt1 | contig 10521 bp, 8 predicted proteins | sample LauGreSu1BDMLBSD_2_FD_67506 | JGI IMG/M metagenome (GOLD analysis project Ga0078894, IMG submission 67506) | Freshwater lake microbial communities from Lake Michigan, USA - Su13.BD.MLB.SD (version 4) (version 4) | ecosystem: Environmental > Aquatic > Freshwater > Lake | place: Lake Michigan, USA... | reverse complement strand
TTCTTTGCCAGCCAATCCGCTTTACAAACCCAATCAAAATGCCAAGGTCCGTATAATGGATTACGAAAATAGCAGTGCCCTTACCGTGCCGCTCAACACCGTGCAGCAAGATGAGACAGGGAGTTATGTGTATGTGGCTGTGCTTGCCAATCAGCAACTGCAGGCACAGAAAAAAGCTGTGGTAACCGGATCGGCCTACGGGGGGATCATTGAAATAAAGTCTGGCCTCAAAGAGGGAGATCTGCTGATCACCAGGGGTTTTCAGGATGCCTACCAAGGCCAACCCGTAAAGACCTTGCAATAACTACGATCTGACACAGAATAGCCACGTAAAAATATTCGCTATGAAATTGCCTCAAGCAATAGAAAAGAAATTCAAGGAGTTTGGCCCTACCAGCTGGTCAATCGATAACCGTACGGCCATTTATATTATTGCCATCCTGATCTCGCTGTTCGGGTATTTTAGATTTATAGGATTACCCAAGGAGCAGTTTCCCGATGTGGTGGTGCCGACCATTTCCATTACCACGGTATATGTAGGGAACTCTCCCAAGGATATCGAGAACCTGGTCACACGCCCCATCGAAAAGCAATTGAAAGGAATTGGCGGTGCCAAGGTCAATAAGATCACCAGTACCTCTCAGACCGATTACTCATTGATCGTTGTGGAATTCGACACCGATGTAAAGACCGATCTGGCCAAGCAAAAAGTAAAGGATGCAGTGGACAAGGCCAAGCCTAATTTGCCCGCCGATCTGACCAGTGCGCCCGATGTACAGGAATTCTCGCTCAGTGAAATTCCGATTCTCTATGTAAATATCAGTGGAGATTACGATGGCATGAAGCTTAAAAAATATGCCGATAAGATCCAAGATCGGGTAGAGGAGTTGCCAACCGTAACGCGTGCCGAGATCGTGGGTGCGCCCGAAAGAGAGATACAAGTCAATGTGGATCCTTATCGTATGACGGCGGCCAAGATCAGTTTTATGGATATCGAAAACGCGATCGTGCGTGAGAACATGGATATTACGGGAGGGCAGGTAGAAGTTGGCAATATGAAGCGAACGCTTCGTATCAAGGGCCAGTTCAAGCAAGCGTCCGATATGGAAAATATTGTAGTGCGTAGCAGTGCGCGGGGTGCCTCGGTCTACTTACGCGATGTGGCCCAGGTGATCGATACCATAAAAGAAAACGAAAGTTATGCTCGGCTCAATGGAAAGAACGTAGTCACGCTCAATATTGTTAAGCGTGCCGGCGAAAATCTGATCAGTACTGCCGATGGAGTCAAAGAGGTGATCGCAACGCTGCAGGCTCGTAACGAATTGCCAAAAGATCTTACTGTCGTCTTTACCGGCGATCAGAGTAAGGGAACGCGCACCTCCTTTAACGAGCTCATCAATACCATCATCATCGGGTTTATACTTGTACTGCTCATCTTGATGTTCTTTATGGGGGTTACTAACGCCTTTTTTGTGGCACTGAGTGTTCCCCTGAGTGTTTTTGTAGCGTTTTTATTCTTGCCGCTGGCCGATGCCATTGTGGGAGGCAACGTAACGCTCAACTTTATTGTCCTCTTCGCCTTGCTTTTCGGGTTGGGGATCATTGTCGATGATGCCATTGTGGTCATAGAAAATACGCACCGGATCTTCGATAACGGAAAAGTTCCTATTATACGTAGTGCCAAGGAAGCAGCAGGGGAGGTATTTATTCCGGTGCTGGCTGGAACGGCCACTACACTGGCACCTTTCGTTCCGCTACTTTTCTGGAAAGGGATCATTGGTAAGTTCATGATCTATTTGCCGACCATGCTCATCTTGACGCTGGCCGCTTCGTTGATCGTTGCTTTTATCTTTAATCCGGTCTTTGCGGTCAGCTTTATGCGTCCCGAAGAACCTATGTCCACTCACCAAAAGAAGAATGTATTTCGCGCTAAATGGTTTTGGGTCTTGTTGATCGGGGGAGCCCTTCTTCATCTGCTGGGAGCACATGGAGTTGCCAATTTCTTATTGTTGATGTCGGCCTTAATGGTCTTCTATTCTTATTTGCTCAAGCGTTGGATCCATCATTTTCAGCACCGGACACTCCCTTCCCTGATGTCTCGTTACGAGCAATTGCTTCGTTGGCTATTGGTTGGAAAGCGTCCGATCAAGATGTTCGCCTCTTTGTTCGGATTATTCGCTATCTCACTTTTATTATTGATGCTACGCGGAAATAAGATGACCTTTTTCCCCTCAGGCGATCCCAACTTTGTGTATGTCTATGCCAAGCTTCCTGTTGGTACCGATGTGGAGTATACCGACAGTATAACCCGTGTACTCGAAACCCGTGTCATGTCGGTGCTCAAGGATCAGCCTCCCGGTCAGGATGGTTCCATTGTAGAGAGCGTTATCAGCAACGTAGCGGTCAGCGCCAATAATCCTCGCGATAATAACCGAAGCATTCAGCCGCACCTGGGGCGTATTCAGGTTTCTTTTGTTGAATTCGAAAAACGACATGGTAAGTCTTCCGCTCCCTACCTGACCGCCATTCGGGAAGCCGTGCAAGGTATTCCCGGAGTCAGTGTAGAGGTCGATCAGGAGACTAATGGCCCGCCCACAGACCCTCCTGTCAACATCGAGATAGTCGGAGACGATTTCGAGGAACTTGCCAAGGTGTCAACTCGCCTGTTACAATACCTCGATCAATATAAAATTGAAGGGATCTCGAGTCTTAAGGCTGATGTGGACCTTAACAATCCCGAGATCACCATTACGATCGATCGGGCCAGAAGTACCATGGAGGGGATCAGCACCGCCCAAATAGGTATGGCCCTTCGCACGGCCCAGTTCGGAAAAGAGGTTAGCAAGATCAAGGATGGTGAAGATGAGTATAAGATCCGTTTGCGCTATGCCGCCGGCTATCGCAGTAATGTCGAGGACCTGCTCAATATGCGTGTTGTATTTATGGATATGAATACGATGCAGATCAAATCGCTACCGCTTGGAGCCGTGGCTACTTTGTCGTACACCAATACGGCTGGAGGAATCAAGCGAAAAAATGTTCGCCGAACCATTCAGTTGCAAAGTAGCGTAACCGATCCGACCCAAGTAACTCGCATCAATGCAGCATTGGCCGAAAGGATCGAAGACTTCAAACAAAAAAATGCCTTACCTGAAAATGTCCAGATCCGTCAAAGCGGGCAAAGCGAGCAAGAGAAGCAAACACAGGCATTCTTAGGTACTGCTTTATTGATGGCCATCGGTCTTATCTTTTTAATATTAGTGTTGCAGTTCAATAGTATGAGCAAACCCTTTATCGTGATCACGGAAATTTTCTTCTCGGTGATCGGGGTATTTCTGGGGTATGCCCTCAGTGGCATCACACTGGCCTCCATCATGGTGGGAGTAGGGATCGTTGGATTGGCCGGTATCGTTATCAAGAACGGTATCTTATTGATCGAGTTTACCGATGAGCTTCGTACCCGAGGATACCGAACACGCGAGGCGGCCATACAGGCGGGTAAGATCCGTATCATTCCCGTGTTGTTAACGGCCGTAGCTACCATATTGGGGTTATTACCGTTGGCCGTTGGCTTCAACATAGATTTTGCTGGATTATTTCAGCAGGGACGTCCTAATATCTTTTTCGGAGGTGACAGCGTGGTATTCTGGGGACCTCTTAGTTGGACCATCATTTTCGGACTGATCTTTTCTTTCTTCTTGACCTTGTTATTGGTTCCGGGTATGTACCTGATCGCCGAGCGACTGCGTCGTCCGATGGAGAAATTCTATGGAACCCGATATATAGCCTTACTAGGTTTTGCCGGACCGTTCTTTTTCATCTTTGTAGGATTGATGCTGTTAGTTAGAAAGTGGCAGGGCCGGCCAGTTTGGATGGGACAGTTAAAGCAAAAGAATAACTAATTTCGTAACGAACACATAGCAGATCGTACATGGCCAAAATGCAAGAGACCTTACAGGATGTGGTAATCAAGTTTGCCGGCGATAGTGGAGATGGTATGCAATTGACCGGAAGCCAGTTTACCACCAATACGGCCCTTCTTGGGATCGACTTGGCTACTTTTCCGGACTTTCCCGCCGAGATACGAGCCCCACAGGGTACCCTGCCTGGCGTGAGTGGATTCCAATTACGATTTTCTTCCGACCGGGTCTTTACTCCGGGAGATATCTGCGATGTGCTGGTTGCTATGAATGCGGCAGCCCTAAAGGTGAATCTCAAGGCCCTTAAAAAGGGTGGCAAGATCATTGCCAATACCGATGGCTTCGATGCGAAGAATCTGCGGCTTGCCAATTATCCCGAGGGAGTCAATCCTCTCGAAGATGGCTCCTTGGCGAACTACGAGTTGATCCGCATGGACGTGACCAAGATGACGCGCGAGTCTTTGAAGGATTCCCCACTGGGTATGAAAGAAAAAGACCGCGCCAAAAACATGTTCGTATTGGGTTTTCTATATTGGATGTATGGAAGGGATATGGCTAATACGATCAATTTTCTCAAAGAAAAATTTTCTAAAAAGCCCGATATCCTCGACAGCAATATTCGGGTCTTGCAGGCCGGTTTCAATTACGGTGATACCACCGAAACCTTTCACACCACCTATACAGTAGAAAAGGCCAGGATGGAACCGGGCTCGTATCGTTCCATTATGGGTAATCAGTCTTTGTCGTTGGGTTTGATCGCGGCCTCTCAACAATCGGGGCTACCGCTTTTCTTGGGTTCGTATCCCATTACCCCCGCCTCAGATATTTTACATGATCTTTCTAAATATAAAAACTTCGGTGTTCGTACGTTTCAGGCCGAAGATGAGATTGCTGCTATTACTTCTGCTATTGGGGCTTCTTACGGAGGTTCTCTTGGGGTTACGACCTCTAGTGGACCGGGTATAGCCTTAAAAGGAGAGGCCATGGGTCTGGCGGTGATGTTGGAAATTCCACTGCTGATCATCAATATTCAGCGAGGGGGCCCCTCTACCGGATTGCCCACCAAGACCGAACAAAGCGATTTGATGCAGGCTTACTATGGTCGCAATGGAGAATGTCCCATGCCCATTGTAGCGGCTGCTACCCCTGCCGATTGTTTTAGTTCCGTGTTCGAAGCAGTTCGCATTGCCGTGCAGCATATGACGCCTGTCATGTTCTTGAGCGATGGCTACATTGCCAATGGAGCCGAACCTTGGCGCTATCCACAAACCAAAGACCTGCCAGCTATCAAGGTTCAATTTAAAACGGAGTTATCGGAGGGAGAAGAGAAGTTTATGCCCTATCAACGCGATGAAAAATTAGCGCGTCCCTGGGCCGTGCCCGGTACCCCCGGCCTGGAACATCGTATTGGGGGTCTCGAAAAACAAAATATTACGGGTAATGTCAATTACGAGCCGGAGAATCATCAATTGATGGTCAACCTTCGCCAAGAGAAAGTAGACCGGATTGCCGATCATATTCCCGAGCAGTCATTGGATAGTGGTCCCTCTTCGGGAAAAATTTTAGTCTTGGGATGGGGTTCAACCTATGGGGCCATCAAATCGGCGGTGGCTGTTTTACAACAGCAAGGACATGCCGTCAGTCATGCCCATCTTCGCTATATTCGACCCTTTCCCAAGAATCTAGGCCAAATCCTTCACAATTTTGATAAGGTATTGATCCCTGAGATCAACAATGGGCAGCTTATCAAGATCATTCGCGATATCTACCTGGTCGATGCCAAGGGCTACAATAAAGTAATGGGAGTACCTATTACCAAGACCGAACTGGTGCAGCAACTTCAAAGTATGCTCTAGCAGGTACTCTCTAGTGGGTATATTAAAACAGCTATACTATAGCAGGCATACTAATACTATAACAGATGTGCGCATGCCAGGTATGTTTAGCGAACAGTTTGGGGTATCCTTATCCAATCTTTCAACTTCTATCTTTCGGCTTATTCTTTTTCCCCTTTGCATAGTAACGACACAGCATTTTTAATCCGCATTCTTGGCAACGTGGACTACGGGCAAGGCAAGTATATCGTCCATGTAAGATCAACCAATGATGTGCTTTATGGACAAGGGCCTCCGGAAAAAATTTTGTCAGCCATTTTTCTACTGAGAGGGGAGTAGTAGCAGTCGTGGGCACCAGCCCCAGTCGATGGCTTACCCTGAACACATGGGTATCAACAGCCATATTAGGCTGCCGATCGATCACCGAGGTAATGACATTGGCGGTCTTTCTTCCCACGCCGGGAAGTTGTACTAGTTCCTCTACCGTCATCGGTATGACACCTTCAAAATCCCGGATCAGTTTTTGTGCCAGGGCTACCAGGTGTTTCGCCTTATTGTTAGGATAAGAGATGCTTTTGATCAATTGAAAAACGGCTTCCGGAGTAGCTGTTGCCAACGAAGGAATATCCGGAAAGGCCGCAAACAAGGCAGGAGTGGTTTGATTAACTCGTTTATCGGTACACTGCGCCGATAAGACCACGGCCACCAATAATTGATAGGGATTATCGTAGAGCAACTCTGTCTCAGCTGCCGGGGCGTGCGTTAGAAAATAATCGATTACCTGCTGGTACTTCTCGTTGCGGGTCATGACCGCAAGATAGTATGCATTTTTTCTTCAGCCTTGTGCATGACAGATAAGATCACTTCGGTACGGGGCGATTCGGTGATCCTGTTTAGTCTGTCTTTGGCTGTTTTGAGAACGGCAAGTTTTTCCCGTAGGGTCCAGTCTTTTTCGAGCTGCTCCTCTACTTGCAAGCGGGTGGTAGCATCCATGTCATTGTAGAGATAAAGTAAAAGGTCTTCGGGGGTAAAATTACTCATGGAGACGATTTTTTAGCTGCCAAAGGGTAGCTACCCATAAAAAACGAAGATAGAGAGCGCTTATTGTACAGAAGGCCGAAAAAATCAGCGATCTCCGGAAGGGGTCTTGGTGCTGATCAAGAAAAGGTCTTCGTTTTCGCGCTTCATTAGGTACTTTTCACGAGCATATTTCTCGATAGTCGCCGGATTGTTCTTGAGCTGTTCAAGCTCTTTTTTCTCAGCCTCTATCTGGGTCACGTAATGTTCTTTAGTCTGCTGTAATTCACGGAGTTCGCGTTTGCGGTCCAGCTGGGTGAACAGGTCATTCTTATCCAGAAAAAGGATTACGAATAGAAACGCGGCCGAGCTAATAAAGAATTTACTTTTTATCCAGGTAGGGATCGCTTGCATGGCAGGTCAAATTCTATTTATAAAGGTAAGTAACGCCCCGAAAGCCTGATTATTTTTTTCCAAACTTGATCTTTCCCTTTGGATAAAGGGCCGAACTGCCAAGTTGCTCCTCGATTCGGATCAGTTGATTGTATTTGGCCATACGATCACTACGCGAAGCACTGCCGGTCTTGATCTGTCCGCAGTTCAGGGCCACCGCCAGATCGGCAATGGTACTGTCTTCGGTCTCTCCGCTACGATGGCTCATGATGGTATTATAGCCATTATGTTGTGCCAGGGTTACCGCATTGATCGTTTCGGTAAGGGTGCCGATCTGGTTAACCTTTACCAGCAGGGCGTTGCCGATCTGCTTGTCAATACCTTGTTGTAAGCGCGTTACATTGGTTACAAAAAGATCGTCGCCTACCAGCTGGCAGCGATCTCCCAGGGTTTGCGTCAGCAGTTTCCATCCGTTCCAATCGTCCTCTGCCATCCCGTCTTCGATGCTGCAGATAGGATATTTTTTTACCCAGTTATCCCAGTACTTGACCAGTTGCTCGCTACTCATTTCTTTGCCACTGCTCTTATGGAACACATATTTTTTCTTTTTGCTATCCCATAGCTCACTGTTAGCGGCATCCATTGCGATCATGATCTGTGATCCCGCTTTATAACCTGCGGCATCAATGGCGGTAAGCACCATCTCAATGGCCTCTTCGTTACTTTGAATATTGGGGGCAAAGCCGCCTTCGTCTCCTACGTTAGTACTGTAGCCCTTTTTCTTGAGTACATTTTTGAGGGCATGAAAGATCTCCACACCCCAGCGAAGCCCTTCACTAAAATTGGGGGCCCCTACGGGCATTACCATAAACTCCTGAAAGTCGATCTTATTATCGGCGTGCGCTCCTCCGTTGAGAATATTCATCATAGGCATGGGCAGCACCTTGGCATTGGTGCCTCCTATGTAGCGAAAGAGCGGCAGGGCGGCTTCTTCGGCCGCTGCTTTAGCTGCCGCCATGCTTACGGCCAGCATCGCGTTAGCGCCGAGTTTAGATTTATTGGCAGTCCCATCTAGTTGTATCAGCATTTCATCCAAGCCCGTTTGGTCCGCTACGTCATAGCCCAGCAAAAGGGGAGCTATTTTTTTATTGACATTACCGATCGCATGCAGAACGCCTTTACCAAGATATTTTTTCTTGTCGCCGTCACGTAGCTCTACCGCCTCATGTATTCCGGTACTTGCCCCACTAGGAACAGCGGCCCTGCCTACAGCGCCCTCTTCGGTAATAATATCTACCTCTATGGTAGGGTTTCCTCTCGAATCCAAGATCTGGCGGGCAAAAACTTCAGCAATGTAGCTCATGAAATAGTTGGTTTTTAAGTGATCAAGAGGACGTCAGGTGTCGGAAGATTTCTTCCAAGCTCATGTCCTTGCGCGGCAAAGATACTTTTTTGTGCAGTTCGCTCAGTAAGCTATCCGCAACGATCTTCCCTCGATGTATGAGTATCACCCGATCGCAAATGGCTTCGGCCTCTTGTAAAATATGCGTAGAAAAAAGTACGGTTTTGTTGGCTCCGATCGTTTTGATCAGCTCACGGATCTCGACCAATTGGTTAGGATCAAGTCCCGAGGTAGGCTCATCCAAGATCAATACCTCCGGATCGTGCACCAGGGCAGCGGCCAACCCAACGCGTTGCTTGTATCCTTTCGAAAGAGCCGCGATCTGCTTATGCGCCTCTGGCAGCAAACCGGTACGCTGAATGATGTTATCTACTGCCTTTTCGGCCTGAGGAACTTGTTGTAGCGATGCCATAAACAACAAGTATTCCCGCACGAACATATCATAGTAAAGGGCATTGAGCTCGGTCAGATAACCGATCTTCTTGCGCGCGGCTATTGGATCTTGGATCACGTCTACTCCGCCGACTCGTACCGATCCCTGGTCCGGGGCAAGATAGCCTGTAAGGATCTTCATGGTCGTTGACTTGCCGGCTCCGTTAGGCCCCAGAAATCCAACGATCTCTCCGCGGGGTATGGAGAAGGAGATTGCGTCAACGGCCCGCTGGCTTCCGTATTGCTTTACCAGTTGGCTAACTTCTATAGACATAGCTCAAAGGTAACTCACAGATCGTCAAATTCATAAAGTGGATCCAGCGCAGTCCCAGCCGGAATTTCATATACCGGTTTGATCAATCCATCTTTGAGTCCGTATACCCATCCATGTAAGTCTGGGCTTTTACTGTTTTTCCAGGCCTTTTGTACGATAGAGGTCTTGGCAAGATTCATCACTTGCTCCTGTACATTAAGCTCGACCATTCTGTTGATACGGTCATCTTCGTCTTTGATTTGATCTACTTCTTCTTGATGAAAGCGATAGACATCTTTGATATTGCGTAACCACTTGTTGATGATGCCAAAATTGTGGTTGGTCATAGACGCTTTGACACCACCACATCCATAATGACCGCAAACGATAATATGTTTAATTTTTAGATGATTGACAGCATAGTCAAGTACCGTCAACAGGTTCAGGTCGGTGTGGACCACCATGTTTGCCACATTACGGTGTACAAAAATTTCGCCCGGTTTTGTACCGGTAATTTCGTTGGCGGGAACGCGGCTGTCGCTACAACCGATCCAAAGAAATTCCGGGGTTTGCAGGTCGGCAAGACGGTTAAAAAAATGGGGGTCTTCCAGTAATTTCTCAGTGGCCCAGGCCTTGTTCTCCAGTAATAGTTTGTCGTATGATTTCATAGTAAAGCTGTTGATTTATGGCGTTGATACAGAGGATTTGCTTTGATGTTCTTTGATCTCAACTATAATATTTTTTAGCAGGGCATTTTTTTGAAAGTCCTCGATCACCTCTAAAATATCATGATCTACAAACTCTGCTTTTGAGATATCGATTATAACAAATGCATCTTCCTCAATTTTCCCCAGCGCTCTTTTCAGGATGGGTTTATTCAGGAACGAAACATGTGATCGCAGCCGTATCAAGTAATTGTTTTTATCCTTTACAACCAGTACAGCGCTCTTAAAATTCGTACGAAGGATAAAGATCATCCCGATCCCGATCCCGATCACAACGCCCTTAAGCAGATCGGTCATCAAGATGGCGATAATCGTAATCACCAGCGGGGCAAATTGGTCCCATCCTTTCTTATAGTAGCTGATAAATAAGGCCGGTTTGGCCAGCTTATATCCTGTAAAGACCAAGATAGCGGCGAGGGCTGCTTTGGGGACCTGGTTCAATAGGTTCGGGATCAGGGCCACGCAGAGCAAAAGAAGTAATCCGTGAAAGATCGTAGACAATTTGGTCTTAGCTCCGGCATTCACATTGGCAGAAGATCGAACG
>Ga0078894_10004651_pt1 | contig 10522 bp, 9 predicted proteins | sample LauGreSu1BDMLBSD_2_FD_67506 | JGI IMG/M metagenome (GOLD analysis project Ga0078894, IMG submission 67506) | Freshwater lake microbial communities from Lake Michigan, USA - Su13.BD.MLB.SD (version 4) (version 4) | ecosystem: Environmental > Aquatic > Freshwater > Lake | place: Lake Michigan, USA... | reverse complement strand
CCGGTTTCTACACCGGCATGAGCGAGGAGTTCTTCATCGAGCGGAACATCAACTGGGTGCGCCTCCGCGACATCACGGTGCGCTTCCCACTTCCGGGCAAGATGATGGCCGCCCGCAACGCCAGCGCCTTCGTTCGCGGCACCGACCTGCTGCTCTTCACGAACTACTCCGGGCTTGATCCGATCGTGAACGGCAACACGGCCGCCGTGGGTGGCTCGGGCGCCGTCGGTATCGACTACGGAAACTTCCCGATGCCGCGTGGTCTCTCCTTCGGCATCAACGTGGGGTACTGATCCATGACCACCCTACGCACCTTCCTCGCATCCCGTACCATGACGACCATGCCCCGCCTTGCGCGTCGCGTGGCGACGACGGCCGCCGCCGCCAGCACGCTCGTGCTGGCCGCCGGGTGCCAGAACTTCCTGGACGTCAACGAGAATCCGAACGCGCCGCAGACGGTTTCGCCGAACCTGTACCTGCCGCCGATCCTGCACTGGATGGCGACGTCGGAGCAGTTCGATGGCCGCTTCATCGGCCGTTATACGCAGAATTGGACGCTGCCCTCGGGCTCGGCGGCCACGCCCAGCACCTGGGACCGCATGGGCTATGACCCGACCTCGGACAACGGCGGCCAGCTCTGGCGCGATGTCTACTGGAACATCGGGCAGAACCTCGTCGACCTCATGACCAAGGCGGAGGCCGAAGAGCGGTGGGACCTGCTCGGGATCGGCTATGCCGTCAAGGGGTGGGGATGGCTCCGGGTCACCGACGTGCACGGTGAACTGATCATCAAGCAGGCGTTCGACCAGACCCGCTTCACATTCGACTACGACAACCAGGAGTACGCTTACCAGGAGATCATTCGCCTGCTCGACGAGGCGATCAAGAACCTGCAGCGGACCGATGGCGCCGTCAGTCAGTCGTATCTGGCACGCTACGACCGCATCTATGGCGGCGACCGGACCAAGTGGCTCAAGTTCGCCTACGGCCTCAAGGCCATGGCGCTGAGCCACTTCTCCAACAAGTCGACGTACAAGCCGCAGGATGTCATCGCGGCGGTGGATCTGTCGTTCGTCGGCAACGCCGACGATGCGCTGCTGCCGTACTCGGGGACCAGCGCCGACAATGCCGACGGCAACTTCTGGGGTCCACGTCGCGCCAACCTCAATTCGTATCGCCAGACCCGCTTCGTGCTCGGCCTGCTGGATGGCACCGCGTTCGGTGGCGCCGTGGATCCGCGGTTGTCGCGCATGTTGTCGCCGTCGCCGGATGGCCAGTTCCGTGCGTGGGATCCGAATTCGGGAACGCTCGGGCTTCCGACGGCGCAGCTGCCGAACAACTTCTTCGGGTATGCCGGCACCGCTGGCGCCGGGCTCCCGTCTCGCTATCTGTTCGCCGACAAGAGCCGGTTCCCGATCATGACGTACAGCCAGCTCCAGTTCATCAAGGCGGAAGCCGCGCTCCGGAGCGGCAACCGCGCGGTGGCGCTGGCGGCGTACACGAACGGGGTGTCGTCGCACATCGACTTCGTGAACGCGCGCAATCTCGATGAAGGGCAGACGCCGACGCAGATCACGCCGGCGGAGAAGAATGCCTTCCTGGCGAACCCGGCGATCATCCCGAGCGCGTCGAACCTGACGCTCACGCAGATCATGTCGCAGAAGTACATCGCCCAGTGGGCGTGGGGGCACGTTGAAACGTGGATGGACATGCGCCGGTACAACTACACGGGGCGTGATCCGCAGACGGGGAACCAGATCTATCCGGGCTTCTCGACCCCGACCAACCTGTTCCCGGACAACAACGGGAAGATCGTGCACCGCATTCGTGCCCGCTTCAATTCGGAGTATGTCTGGAATCGCGCCGCGCTCGATGTGATCGGCGGGCTGGCGCTCGATTTCCATACGAAGCCGCTCTGGATCACCCAACCGTAAGGACGATGAAACCCATGCGTAAGCTTGCACTTCTTCTGGGAATCGTCGCCCTCGCTGCGTGCGACAAGAACGCCACGCAGATCGACGATATCACGGCGCCGCTGGCCGGCGCCCGTGTGAAGTTCTTCAACTTCGGGATCAACGCCCCGTCGGTGAACTTCTTCGCCAACGACACCAAAATCACGGCCATCTCCTCCACGACCGGCGTCGAGTCGAACGTCGGCGTGGGGTACGGTGCGGCCGGGGCCGGTGGGTTCTACACCCAGATCAAGCCGGGCCAGTACAACTTCGGCGGGCGCATCACCACGGTCATCGACAATGGGGTCGCCGTCGCGACCATCCCCGGCACCGTGGCAGATGGCAAGGCCTACTCGGTGTACCTGAGTGGGTTCTACGACGCGACCGCCAAGAAGGTCGAAGGCTTCGTCGTCGAGGACAATTTCGCGCTCGAGCCCGACTACACGCAGGCGCTCGTCCGCTTCGTGAACGCGAGCCCGAACTCGGTGCCGATGCAGCTCGTGGCCCGCAACACGACGACCATGGAGGAGAAGGCCCTCGGCGCCCTGACCGCCTACAAGGCGGGTGGCGCGTTCGTCGGTCTGCCCCTCGGGGGATATGACCTGTTCATCCGGAGCAGTGCGACGGGTCCGGCGGTCGTCACCCGGACCGCGGTCGCCTTCAGTCCCGGGCGGGTCTACACCATCACGTTGCGTGGCGACATGACGGTGACCAGCACGACGGCGACTAACCGCCCGTTCCTGGATAACACGGCGAATCGCTGACCGGCAGGCGTTGGTCGTCGCAACAACCCGAGCAGCCCGTCGACGTACTCGACGGGCTGTTCTTCTATGCCTCAGCTACCTTTCACGAATGGCTTCCGCTCCTCCGCGCCTTGGCCGGCGAATCGAACTGTGGTGGCGTGGCCAACTAGTTCCCGTGCTCGCGCGCGCGTTGTGGGTGCGTGATCGCCTGCCGCGCGGCGCACGTCGCCCAGGCAAGCAACGGGTGCTCTTTCTGCGCCCGGATCGCATCGGCGACATGATCGTGACCACCGGGGTGCTACGAGCCATTGGCACCGCCCCTGAGGTGGAGCTCGATGTGCTGGCATCACCCGCCAATGCACCGGTGTTGCGTGCCGAGCCGGCGGTGCGCGAGGTGCTCGTGCTCGATCGCAAGCGCAAAGGGGGCCTGAAGGACGCTATCACAGCGATGCGTCGGCGACACTACGATGTGGTGGTGGACTGCATGCCCACAGCGCCGAGTGTGACCACGCTGCTGATCATGATGGCGAGCGGCGCGCGTCGACGGGTGGGCACAACCGGACGGGGGATCGACTACATCCTGTCGCCAGCCACGCGGGCCCTACCCATCGAACACCACATCGTGGACCACTTGTCGCTGCTGGTGGAGCCGTTTCGCGACGACGTGGCGCATCTCGACCTCGGGCCACACCTCGTGCTCGCCCACGGCGAGCGCGCAGGCGCTGAAGCAGAGTGGGCCACCAATGTGCCTTCCGGTCCGCGCCCGCTGCGTCTGCTGGTGAACATCTCCGCGGGGATCACAGCGCGTGCGTGGCCCCTGGCGTCGTACGCGCAGGTGATTGCGGCGGCGCGCGAGGTGGTGCCGTCGCTGCAGCTGTTCATCATGTGTGCGCCGCACGAGACGGCGCGCGCCGCAGAGCTGGCTGGCATGACGGGCGGGCGGGCCGTGCCCCCCCGCCCGCTGCGCGATGCCTTCGCGCTCGTCGCTACCGCCGACGCGCTCTTCACCCCCGATACGTCGATTGCCCATGCAGCCGCGGCGTTCAAGGTCCCCACGGTCGACATGCTGCTGCAGGGCAAGGCCTCGCAGTGGGGACTGTATCGCGCACCGGGGATCAACCTTGAAAGCCCGGGCGGCACGCTGGCATCGCTGTCGGTACGTGCGGCCTGTGATGCACTGCGGGCCGTGTTGTACGACGTGGAGTCGCACCGCACGGCCCGCTGAGTATGCACCAACGGCGGTTTACTTCACGCCCATCTGCTTCTTGAGGAAGGCGATCGTACGCGGCCACGCGTCCTTGGTGGCCGCCAGATTTGCGGCTTCCTCGGCTTCGTCTCGGTTGCTGGGGCGCGGATCGTTCTGCGCGCGCAGGAAGCCGTGTACGGCCCCGTCGTAGTTCACGCCGGTATACGGCTTCCCCATGGCCTTCATCACCGAGTCGATCGACGGCATCAGCGCAGCGATACGCGCGTCCTTGGTGCCGTTCAGCAGCATGACCGGCTGCGTGATTCTGGACAGTGAGTCGGCATCAACCGACGCGGGTACGGCTGCCGTGGTTGCCGTAGCTGGGGTGCCGCCCTTGGTATACGGCGCGCCGTAGAACGCCACGCCGCCCGAGAAGCCCTTTACGCCGCCGTGGACGGCGTGCGCCCACGTGGTGGTGCCGCCCCAGCAATAGCCGATCACGGCATACTTCTGCTGCGCGCTGGGCAGCATCATGGCGTAGTTGGCCGCAGCCTTGATGATGGTGTTGCGCTCGGTCGTGCTCACGCCTTGGATGAGCCGGCGCGCGGTGTCGGCGGAAAGCTCGACCGAACTCGGACCGCCGCGTACCCGCGAGAGAAAGTCCGGCGCCACGGCGATGAACCCGTCGGCGGCCACCTGATCAGCCACGCCACGCACCCACGTGGAGAGCCCGAAGATCTCGTGCACCACCACCACCACGGGCGCCTTCTGCTTGGCGTTCTTGCTGAACGGGTACACCACCCACGCCATAAGCGAGTCGGTGGAACCGGCCTCGTAGGCGATCTTCACCCATTCGCCGTGCCGCGGGGAGCTCTTCAGCCGGTCGGCCGCACCGTTGTTGCTGGCCGGCAAGGCGAAGTTCTGCGGCACACGCGCCGAGGACGCCGCGGGTGCTGCCATGTCGGCGGCGCTCATGTGCGCCATGTGTTCGTCGGTGCCCATCGATGTGACGGACTGCGGCACTGAGGAGGAGCGGGCGAAGCCCGGGGCGGACGGCGTGCTGCGCTGCAACGTGCACGCACCGGCAAGCACGAGCAGGGAGAGACTCAAGCGACGGGACATGGACACCTCGAAGGGGAAGACGACTTCCCAAAGATACCGGCGCCGGACGCGATGTCACGCCTATCCTCTCCGGGTGATGGCCGACCTCAGCACTCCGGCGTCCGTGCCTCCCGCCCCATCCTCTCGACACGAGACACCTCCGCCTGTGCGCCGAACACGAAGGGGCGCCGCTCGTGGAGCGAAGCGGGGGTCACGTCCATCGCGCGCCCGAGTCCATCACTCGCCCATCCGCCGGCCTGTTCGATGAGCATCGCGATCGGGTGCACTTCGTACAGCAGCCGCAGGCGTCCCTGCTCGTACCCGGCGCGGGCATCGGCCGGATAGAGAAACACCCCGCCGCGCATGAGGATACGATGCGCCTCTGCCACCAGCGAGGCGATCCACCGCATGTTGAAGTTCACCCCCCGTGGCCCGGCTTCCCCCGCGAGGCATTCCTCCACGTACTGGGCTACTGCGGGTTCCCAGTGGCGACGGTTCGAGGCGTTGATCGCGAATTCGCGTGTCGTGGGGGCGATGGTGAGGCGGGGGTGCGTGAGCACCCATTCGCCGAGCTGCGGATCAAGGGTGAACGCGTGGGTGCCTTGGCCGAGGGTGAGCACCAACATCGCGGCCGGGCCATACACCGCGTAACCGGCACACACCTGCTCGGTGCCTGGGCGCAGGAAGTCATCGATGGTCGGCACGTCGCCGGCCCGTGCGGCACGGCGCACGGAGAAGATGCTCCCCACGCTCATGTTCACGTCGATGTTGGACGACCCATCGAGCGGGTCGAAGCAGAGCAGGTAGTTACCGCGCACGTACGGCGGTGGCACCACCCAGGGCTCATCGAGCTCCTCGGACACCATCCCGGCCAGATGCCCGCTCCACTCCGTGGCGCGGAGGAACAGCTCGTTACTGATCACATCGAGCGGCCGTTGTACCTCGCCGTGCGCGTTGGTGTGTGCCGTCTCGCCGGCAGGCGTGGCCAGTACCCCGCGTGACACCTGCAGCGCGATCGCCTTGCAGGCGAGGCCGATGTCGGTCAGGAGACCATCGAACTCGCCGGTGACCTGTGCCACCTCTCGGCGGGACTCGATGAGGAATTGGGCGAGGGTGGGGCGGCCACCGGTCGGGGACGAACGCATCATGCCGAACGATTGTCCGCGAGGCGCCCGTGCGCTACTGGACGGGGGCCGATGAAGTACCTTTGGCCATGCCTCTCGCCAGCCTGCTCTGGGTCTCGGTCCTTCTCGGTCAGCCCCAGCCCCAGCCGCTCTGTACGACCGCCGAAGTCTTCCTGCGCGACGACCGCCGCATGGCCGCGATCGTCGAACCCGACACCGTCGACGACTGGCGCACCCGGAAGCGCGTGGCGGGATGTCGGGTCACCGCGGCCGGCGGCACGACCCGTGGCGTGCAGGCAGAGGCGGTGGGGTTCTACGAGCGTGTGCGTGCGGTGGGCTGGGTACGCACGCCCGAACCGCGCGACGCGCCCAGCGAAGGCTCGCTGCGCTTTCGCAGTGGCCCAGCGGATTGCCTATTCAACGTGTACGGCGCCGCCATGCTCAACACCGACGCCGAGATGCTGGCCGAAGACCGCCGTCCGCTGGTGGCGGGCGAAACGCGGTACCACGTGTACGTGATGTGCCTGCCGGTCATGCCCGCGGCGCCACGCGACAGCACGCCACCGCGCCCGCGCTGACCGTCAATCCGCCGGTCCGGGGCCGGAGTGGGTGACGGCACCGAGATGGGCCGGTCCCACCACGGCGCGGTATTTCTCGAGCAGCCCGCCACGCACTGACGAGAGCCGCGCCGCACGCTCGGCAAGACGCGCTGCGATCTCCTCGGTGCTCAACTCCACGGTGATGCGCCGTGCCTCGGGGCGTGCATCGATCGCGATCATATCCCCGTCGCGCAGGGCGGCAATGGGCCCACCATCGGCAGCCTCGGGGCCGGCGTGGCCGATGCAGAGCCCACGGGTGGCACCACTGAAGCGACCGTCGGTGAGCAGCGCCACCTTCTGTCCCATGCCCTGGCCGTAGAGTAGCGCCGTGATGCCCAGCATCTCGCGCATCCCCGGCCCGCCACGCGGTCCTTCGTTGCGGATCACCAGCACGTCGCCTTCGGCATAGGCCTGCTGGCTCACGGCGACCTGCGCCTCTTCCTCGCTCTCGAAGACGCGAGCCGGTCCACGGTGCACGAGCGTGGAGAGTCCTGCCGTCTTGAGGAGCGCGCCGTCGGGGCAGAGGTTGCCGGTGAGTACCGTGACGCCGCCGTCGGGGCTGCGCGGCGCGGTCACCGGCAGTACGACGCGGCCGTCCGGTGACGACGCGTTCTGCAGCGCGTCGCCGAGGGTCTGCCCGGTGACCGTGAGTGCCGAGCCGTCGAGGCATCCAGCGTCGAGCAGCGCGCGCAGCACCATGCCGGCGCCACCTACGTGGTGCAAGTCGCGCGCCACATATCGCCCACCTGGCTGCAGGTCGGCGATCAGCGGCGTGCGCGCCACAACCGTCGCCACATCAGCGAGGGTGAAACGGATCCCCGCTTCGTGAGCGAGCGCGGGCAGGTGCAGCGCAGCATTGGTGGAACCGCCGGTGGCCGATACCACGGCGCAGGCGTTTTCGAGGGAGGCCCGTGTGACGATGTCGCGTGGCTTCGGGGCATCGTGCATTACGGCGCGCATCAGGGCAGCGGCCGCACGTCGCAGCATGGGGGCCCGCTCACTGTACACCGCCGGGATCATGCTCGACCCGATCGGGGCCAGGCCGATCGCCTCCGACACCATGCCCATGGTATTGGCGGTGAACTGTCCGGCGCAGGCGCCGGCGGTGGGGAGGCAGGCATGCGCGAGCGCACGCAGCGTCTCTTCGGTTTCCTCGCCGGCGAGCACCTTGCCGATCGTTTCGTAGGTCTCCGCCACGTTGGTGTCGCGCCCCTGCCAGTGTCCCGGGAGCGCCGCGCCGCCGTACACGAACACACCGGGCACATTGCAGCGCAGCATCCCCATCATCAGCCCCGGCAGGTTCTTGTCGCAGCCGCCGATGGCGAAGATGCCGTCCCACTGGTGTGCCTCGGTGCTGGCTTCCACGCTGTCGGCAATCAGTTCGCGCGAGACCAGCGAGTACCGCATCCCCGGGTGCGCCACCGAGAGCCCGTCGGAAACGCTCACCACCGGACACTCGTGGGGCATGCCACCGTGCGCGTAGATCCCGGTGCGGGCATGCATGGCCTGCTCGCGGAGCGGCAGGTTGCATGGACTCATCTCGCCGCCCGTGTGGAACACCCCGATGTGCGGGCGACGGATTTCGTCGTCATCCTGCCCCAGCGCCTGCAAGAACGCATGCGTGGTGGCGCGGATGGTGCCTTCGTAGATCGCCTGCGAACGGAAACGACGGGTCATGGACAGGACGCTCGGCGGTCAGGTGTGCTGCAGGAGACGGATCAATGCCGATGCGTCGGCGTCCGCACCGATGGCCGGATGCGATGCCGCCTCGCGGTACTGCGCCAGCGCCGCGAGCGTGACCGGCGTCGAAGCGCCGGCCTCCGCGGCCAGGCGAGCGACCTGCTCGATGTCCTTGCGGAAGGTGCCCACTGCGCCAAGGCGCGGGGTGTGCACGCCCTGGGCCATGCGCGGCCCGAAGATTTGCAGCGGCAGTGAGTCGGCAAAGCCGCCGGCCAGCGCCTCCGGAAGACGGGACGCATCCACGCCCGACTTCTGTGCGAAGGCGAGCATCTCGGCCATCACCATCAGGTTGCACGCCACGAGCTGCTGGTTGCAGCTCTTGGTGAGCTGTCCGGTGCCGTGTCCGCCCATGTGCGTCACGCGCTGCGCAAGCGCGCTGAACACGGGAGCAGCGCGCACGATGTCCTCCTCGCTGCCGCCGGCAAACACGATGAGCCGCCCCGCGCGTGCGGCTGGCACTCCACCCGACACGGGGGCATCGAGCCAATGGGCGCCGCAGCGTGCCTCGAGGTCGCGCGCCATCTGCCGCGTGACATCAGGCGCGATGCTGGACAAGTCCACCACCAGCGCGTCGTCACGCAGCACGTGCACGATCCCGTTGTCGCCGAACACCACGTCGTGCACGGCGCTCGTATCGGTGAGGCACAGGCACACGATGTCGCAATCGGCCGCAAGCGCCTGTGCCGACGCGGCCGCGCGCGCGCCAGCCGCGAGCAGCGGCGCAAGTTTGTCGGGGGACCGGTTCCATACGGTCACGTTCCGGCCACACTCCAGCAGCCGTTCCACCATGGGTGCACCGATCAGCCCCGTGCCGATGAAGCCGATGCGCCCTGCCTCCTCCACGTCGGACATGCAGACTCCCGCGGTCAGCCGTTGAGATGGAGACCCGCATCCATGCGGATCACTTCACCGGTGATGCCGGCGGGGCCGTTCACAAGGAACACCGTGAGTGCGGCGATCTCCTCGGGCTGCAACAGGCGCTTGAGTGGCTGGGTCTCGAGATACTTCGCTTCCACGGCGGCGAGTGCTGCCGGATCGAGCACGCGGCTCGGGAGACCCCCGGCCACGTAGCCCGGCGCAATGGCGTTCACGCGGATGTGCGGTGCGAGTGCGCGCGCCATGGACAGCGTGAGCGAGACCACGGCGCCCTTGCTTGCCGCATACGCGACCGACGACCCCACGCCGGAGAGCCCCGCGATCGACGAGTAATTCACGATCGCGCCGCGACCGCTGCGTTCGAGCGCGGCACGGCAGGCGCGAATCATCTGGAAAGAACCCATGACGTTCACGTCGTTCGTGCGGCCGAATTCACTCGACGGCAGCGCTTCGAGATCGGCGTGCGGGATGAAACGCGTGACGCCCGCACAGTTCACTAGCCCGTCGAGGCGGCCGAAGTGCTGTTCCACCCGATCGGCAGCGCGCCGGCAGCTCGCATCGTCGGTCACGTCGAGCTCCACTACGAGGGCGTCGGCACCGATCGCCATGCACTCCTGCTGCACCGCCACCGCCTCGGCCTGTGTGGCTGGCAGGGTGGCGATCGCCACGCGCCAGTCCGCCCGCGCGAAGGCGCGCGCGCAGGCGGCGCCGATGCCCGTGGCGGCACCGGTAATGAGTACCACAGGTGATGTCTCGCCGGTCATCATGGGACCCTCACCGACACGAGGTCCCACACGCGCGAAGCGCCAAAATGCATGGCCGTCACTTTTCCGCCCTTGCCGCGTGTGAACCACACGGCGTTGTCGCCACCGTCGAAGGCATCCTTCACGGTGGGGGTGAGTACGTCGTCTACGCCGTGCCGAGGACTGACCACCAGCTTGCCGTCGCGCACGCGCACACTGAAGGTGATGTCGAGTTCATCGCTTCGATAGCGACCGGCGAGTGCGGCAAGTTCCGCGTTGGTGGGTTGCCACCGCTCGGCGGCGCGCCACACGTGCACCACACTGTCCCCGTCGCTGGTGACCGTCCGGATGGAGCGCGGCGTCGTATGGCTGCCAGCGGCGAGGCGTACGTGCTGACCGCCCACCTGATAGCTGCCGTCGCGGCGCGCCCGTACGGGGGTCCCCGAGAGCCGCAGGAC
>Ga0078894_10004650_pt1 | contig 10523 bp, 9 predicted proteins | sample LauGreSu1BDMLBSD_2_FD_67506 | JGI IMG/M metagenome (GOLD analysis project Ga0078894, IMG submission 67506) | Freshwater lake microbial communities from Lake Michigan, USA - Su13.BD.MLB.SD (version 4) (version 4) | ecosystem: Environmental > Aquatic > Freshwater > Lake | place: Lake Michigan, USA... | reverse complement strand
GAAGGGGCAGTGGATGCACCCGGAAGGCATGATGGGTGCCGTGCGCAAGGTCGAAGCCGGGGCGGCACTCGCCGGACGGCGAGCCGGCGCGCTCGCCGTGACCGAACGCGGTACGTTCTTCGGCTACGGGGATCTCGTGGTGGACATGCGCGCCTTTCCGCGAATGCGCGAGGCATGCCAGGTACCGGTAATCTTCGACGCCACGCACAGCGTCCAGCGTCCAGGGCAGGGTGCCGGCGGCACCAGCGGCGGTGCCCGTGAATTCATTCCACCGCTCACCTTCGCGGCCGTGGCCGCGGGGGCGCAGGGGTTGTTCCTCGAGACACACCCGCGTCCCGACATGGCGCCAAGCGATGGCCCCAACATGATGTCACTCGAGGCGCTCCCCGATCTCGTCAAGCGCGCCGTGGACATCTGGGACCGGGCCTCGCGTTGATGACGCAGGCAGGCATGCTCCCTCCGCTGGAGTTGGACGCTCCCCGCATCGAGCCCGCGATTGCGCGACGCATCAAGGTCGTTGGCTTCGACGTGGATGGTGTGCTCACCGATGGTGGGCTCTACCTCGGCAGTGCCACGCACGACGGGCAGCGCATCCCGTTCGAACTCAAGCGCTACGATGTGCAGGATGGTCTCGGTATCGCCATGCTGCGTGATTGTGGACTCAAGGTCGTACTCATCACCGGCCGCGTATCCGACAGTGTGGCGACCCGTGGCCGTGAACTGCGCGTCGATGCGTGTGTTCAGGATGCGCAGGCGAAGAAGCTCCCCGCGATGCGTCGGCTCTGTGCAGAGTTCGCAGTGAGCCTCGATGAGGTGGCCTTTGTGGGCGACGACCTTCCCGATCTTGCGCTCCTCCGCGCCGTCGGACTGGCCGTGGCGGTGGGCAACTGCGTCCCCGAGGTGGCCCGGTGCGCCCATCTTCGCCTCACGTCACGGGGCGGCCAGGGCGCCGTGCGCGAGTTTGCCGAGGCGCTGCTCGCGGCCCGCGGCGAGTGGAGCGAGGCCGTGGAGCGGTACGTGAAGAGTCGCAGCGTAGACGATTCGGACGAGGCGTCCGAGGTGGTGCAATGACCGTGCAACCGCTTCACGAGACGAGCGCCGCACACGCCATCGAACGAGGCCGCCGCGTATTGTCGCTCGAGGCGGACGCGCTACGCGCCTCCGCAACGGCGCTCGGCGAGGAATTCGCACGCGCCGTATTCCTGCTGGCCACCTGCCGTGGTCGCGTGATCATCGCCGGTGTCGGCAAGTCCGGGCTGGTGGGCCGCAAGATGGCCGCCACGTTCACATCGACGGGCACGCCGGCCATGTTCCTGCATCCCGTCGAGAGCGTACACGGGGATCTCGGCATCGTCGGCCCGGACGACGTGGCGATTCTCATCTCGAAGAGCGGCGAGAGCGAGGAATTGCTGGGGCTCATCGAGGCACTCGCCAGAATGGGGGTGCCCATGATCGGCATGACGGCCGTGCCGTCGTCGCGCTTGGGCCGGCTGACTGACGTGCCGCTCGATCTGGGCGTACGTGAGGAAGCGTGTCCGCACGATCTCGCCCCCACCACCAGCACGACCGTCACGATGGCGCTGGGCGATGCGCTCGCCGTGGCGGTGCTGCAGGAGAAGGGGTTCCGGGCGGAAGACTTCGCGAAACTGCATCCCGGCGGCGCGCTCGGGCGTCGGCTGCTCACGCGGGTGGCCGATGTCATGGAACGTGACCGTCTACCGGTACTCGAGGGCGGCGCCACGATGCGCGATGCGGTGGTGCTGCTGGCAGAACGCCGCGGCATCGCCATTGTGATGGAACAGGAACGGGTGTCCGGGGTCGTCACGGCTGGCGATCTCGCCAGACTGCTTGAGCGACAGCACGACGTGCTGTCGGTGGCCGTGGCCGCGGTCATGACCTCATCGCCCAAGTTGGCGGAAGACCACGAATTGGGGAGCGCGGTGGTACATCGGATGGAAACGCTCGGGATCATGGCTATGCCGGTGGTAAACCCGGCAGGGCAACTTGTGGGTGTGGTGCACCTGCATGACCTCATGCGCGCCGGGGCCGTGTAATGGCGCCGGGTCATATGCAACGCGCATTGCGGACCGTGGTGGGCGCCGGGCTGGCGGTCATCGCGCTGAGTGCCGCGGCCTGCCCCAAAAAGGCGCCGGCCATGAAGCGTGCAAAGGGCAGTGCCATTCCGGATTCCGCCGATCAGGTAGCCTTCGGGGTGCGCCACGTGCTCACCAACAAGGGGGTGAACAACGGCGAACTGCTGGCCGATACCGCCTTCTCCTACGAGGACGGTAGTCGCCTCGAGATGCGACGCGTGAATCTCACCTTCTTCACCGCGCAGGGGCTCAAGGATGGCGTGCTCACCTCGCGCACCGGCAGCTACAATACGCGTCTGCAGCGCCTAGAGGCGCGCGGCGACGTGGTCGTGGCGCGCGAGGACGGCAAGCGCTTTACGTCACAGCAGTTGGTATTCGATCAGGTGCGGAACCAGTTCTACTCCGATTCCGCCTTCGTGCTGAACGAGCCCAAGCGCCAGCTTTCCGGGATCGGCTTCGAGTCTGACCCGAAGCTCAACAACTTCCGCTGCCTTCGTGCCTGCAAGGGCGTGGCGCCGGTGCAGGTTCCCACGCGCTGATGCCCCTTTTCCAGCCGGTCCGCCTGCGGCCTCGCGTGCGCGCCCTCGTGCTACCGAGCGTGGTGCTGGCGCTCGCGAGTATCGCCGGGTGTCGCGGCGCGCGGAAGGCTCCGGCTGCCGCGCCCAGCGCCGCACCCGCTACGACTCCCGCTACGACTCCCGTTGCGGCTCCGGTTGCGGCGCCGGCTCCGGCCGCAGCTGCGCCGGCGGTGCCGACTGATTCCGCCGCGCCAAAGCCGGTCGACTCGGTCAAGAAGACCAGTGACAGCGCCGGGGTTTCACCCGGCGCGCGACCGGCCGACACGTCCAAGACGGCGGCGCCACGAAAGAAGCCGGCCGCGGCATCGCGTCCGTGCGTGATGGACTTCTCCGAGTCGCCGCCGGAGACGCGCCTGCTGTACAGCCGCGTCAGCGAGGGGGTCTCCAACAGCTTCATCGGCGGTGGCTTCGTGGGCCATTGTCAGGGCGAGAACAACCGCCTACGCGCCGACAGTGCCGAGCAGTTCCAGGCCGCGGGGATCGTGAATCTGTACGGCAACGTCGTGTACGAAGAGCCCAACAAGGTGCAGATCACCGCCACGCACGCCACGTACTTCACCAGGGAAGGGCGCCTCTACGCCGACGGGAATGTCGTCGCGACACAGCTACCGACCCGAAGCACGTTCGCTGGTCCGAGCATCGAATATTTCCGCAGCACCCCCGAGCGGCCCCAGGCGCGACTGATCGCGCCGGCCCGTTCAGTGGCCACGCTCATCGAGAAGGACAGCGCCGGAAGGACGCAGCCCCCCACCAGCGTCGCGGCCAATCGCTTCGAAGAGACCGGCGATTCGCTGTTAATGGCCTGGGGCGACGTCCAGATCGATCGTGAGTCGATCAACGCAAGCGCCGATTCGGCGTCGTTCGACAAGCTGACCGAGAAGTCGCGCCTCATCCGCACCGCCCGCATTGTGAACCGCGACGCCGCTCGGCGGTTCACCCTCGTGGGCGACACGATCGACATGTACAGCACCGCCCGACAGCTCGACCGCGTAGTGGCCCGCCACAAGGGCATCGCCACCAGTGATGAGCTTGTGCTCAACGCCGAGACGATCGACATGCGGCTGGTGAAACAGCAGCTCTCGGAGGCGTTTGCCTTCGGGAAGGGCAGGGCCAAGGCGACCACGCCGCAACAGGATGTGGTTGCGGACTCCCTGTGGATCCGCATGGCCGACAAGCAGGTGCGTGAGGTGCGCGCGATCGGCAGCGCGGTGGCGATTGGTACGCCCGACACACTCAGGATTACCACGAAGGACAAGGATGTGCTGCGTGGCGATAGCGTACTGGCGTTTTTCGACAGTAGCGCCGCCGCAGTCGCCGACACGGTCAATGGCGCCAAGCTCAGGGAGATTCGCGCCCTTGGCAACGCCAGTTCGCTCTTCCACCTCGCCAGTTCCAAAGGCAAGAGCACCCCGCCCGCGATCAACTACGTGCGTGGCGTCCGGATCTTTGTGAACTTCGACACGGGTGCCGTACGGGATGTGCGGGTAGATTCTGCCGCGTCCGGTGTGTACCTCGAACCAGCACCCGACAGTCTTTCCGACAGCACCGCCTCTGCCGCCGACCGTAGCCGAGCCCAGCAGGGACGTGCGGGAGACCGGAATGCGCGCCCGACGAAGCCGGCTCCAAGCAAGACACCACAGTCGCCCTCGCGTCGTCCGCCGGGAAGAGAGTCCGTCGCCCCGGAGCGTCCGCTGGTGCATCCCATCTCCGACCCAGATCGCCGTCCATGACCGATTCGTCCGCCTCCCGTACGCCCGCTGTCCACGATGACATGCTGTCGCTGGTGGAGCGCGCGGTACATGGGGATCGATCGCTGGCGATCGTGATGGGGGCCATTCTCGAGGGGGCCGACATGACCGGCGCCGTCCCGCTGCACGCGCTGGTACGGCACTACATCGAGCTGGCCGGAGACGGACACGCCCTCACCCCCGACGACGTGCGCAGCCATCTGGCGGCCGCACTGCTGCCACGATTGGCGGCAGCTGGCGTGATCGAGCCAACCGCTGGTGGGGAGCATGAGCACGATCCCACGATCCGGGTGGTGCCGTCGGTGTGGGTGGAGCTTCAGGCCCAGCGTGCCGAGTTGGCACGTGCACTGCGCACGACGGGCGAACACCGCCTGTCATCCACGGCGCACCCGGCAGTAGGTGCGGAGAGTTCCGTGCTCTCGGCCGAGGGACTGGTGAAAGTCTATCGCAACCGGCGCGTGGTGGACGACGTCTCGGTGCGGGTGGCACAGGGCGAGATCGTGGGGCTGCTAGGTCCCAATGGCGCAGGCAAGACCACCACCTTCTACATGCTGGTGGGGCTCATCGCACCGCAGACCGGGAAGATCCAGCTCGACGGGACCGACATCACCAAGATGCCCATGTACGAGCGCGCGCGACAGGGCATCGGCTACCTCTCGCAAGAGCCGTCGATCTTCCGCAAGCTTACCGTCGAGCAGAACATCCTGGCCATCCTCGAAACACTCGACCTCTCGGCGGCAGAGCGGAAGGAGCGCCTGGAGACGCTGCTCGACGAGCTCAGCATCAAGCATCTGCGAAACAGCCGCGCGTATCAGCTGTCGGGCGGTGAACGCCGCCGTCTCGAGATCACGCGAGCCCTTGTCACGCAACCGAAGTTTATGATGCTCGACGAGCCCTTTGCGGGTGTCGATCCTATTGCCGTGCACGATATTCAGACCATCGTAGCGGGCCTCCGCCACCGTGGCATAGGCGTGCTCATCAGTGACCACAATGTCGAACAGACCCTCGACATCGTCGACCGCGCGTACATCATGTATGATGGGGTCGTCAAGGTGTCCGGTACCGTTCGTGAACTCGTCTTCGACGACACCGTAGCGGAGATTTACCTCGGGCCGACGCTTTCGGCTCGACTCCGTGCACGATTCGCGCAAGCCGACGAGGGAGTACGTGTGTAATGAAAACTGGCCTGCAGCAACACGCTGGACTCCGGCAGGAACTGAAGGTCAATCCACGCCTCTACCAGGCGATGGACCTGCTGTACATGCCACTGCTCGACCTGCAACAGCACCTCAAGCAAGAGCTGCTCACGAACCCCTTTCTCGAGCTGGTCGAGCCCGAGGACGAAGACGACGACTCCACCGATCCGGAGGAGGCTGCGTCGGAACCGCAGGACCTCACCGAGTCCGAGACGACGACTGAAGCCGAGCCGGAGAAGACCGGCGACGACGATGTGGACTGGGAAGCCGTGCTGCTCGATGGCTTCGAAACGGGCGGACAGCGTGAGGAGCACGAAGAGCGCGAGTGGTACGAGCCGGTCACTGTCGCCACCAAAGACCTCTCGGACCACCTGACGGAACAGCTGTCCCTGCTCGAACTCTCGCCGCGCCAGGCGTTTCTCGCCGACGAATTCGTGGGCAACATCAATGACGACGGCTATCTCGCCTGCCTCCTGACGGAGATTCAGCGGGGCGTAAATGAGTTGCTCGTTCGAGAGGCGGATGAGCACGAGATCGAGGGTAACGTGCCGGAGTTTTCCGACACGGAGATGCTCCAGATGTTGCAGATCATCCAGGATCTGGATCCGCCGGGCGTTGGTGCGCGAGACCTGCGCGAGTGCCTGCTGCTGCAGCTGCGCGCCGCCGGACAGCGGGACACCCTCGCCTATCGGCTGGTGGAGGAGGCATTTGAGGAGCTGATTGGGCACCGCTGGAGTGAACTGTCCAAGCGCTTTGGCATCAGTGCGCAGGAGGTGCAGGGCGCTGCCGACGAGATCAAGAAGCTCGACCCCAAACCCGGGCTCCGCTACAGCGCCGGCGGTGACAATTACATCATTCCCGACCTCGTCGTCGACAAGATCGACGGGCAGTACCACATCTTTCTCAACGACGGGAATCTTCCGCGCCTCAAGCTATCGCGTGCCTATCGGGAGATTGCCCGCGACAAGAAGCGCTTTGATACCGAGAGCAAGGACTTCATTGCCAGCAAGCTCAATTCGGCGAACTGGATGATCCAGGCCATCGAGCAGCGTCGGCAGACCATGCTCAAGGTCATGCACTACATCGTCGATCGGCAGAAGGACTTCTTCGAACGCGGGGTGCAGGCACTCAAGCCGCTCACCCTGCGTGAGGTGGCCGAGGCGGTCGGGATGCATGAGTCCACGGTGAGCCGCGTGACGAACGAAAAGTTCGTGCAAACACCGCGTGGTGTGCTACCACTCAAGTTCTTCTTCTCGTCCGGGCTATCGACGGCAGACGGCGACGATGTATCGGCGCGCGGCATCAAGGACCAGATCGAAAAGCTGGTGGCGGGCGAGGATCCCAAGCACCCCCTCACCGACCAGGCTATCGTGGAGATCCTGCAGCAGACCGGGGTGCAGATTGCGCGACGCACCGTGGCCAAGTACCGTGACCAGCTCGGGGTGTTGCCCGCCCGCATGCGGAAGCGCGTGTGAGCCTCCCCGCGCCGACCGCATGGACGGTAGCATTCCCGAGTAACCAGCCCCAACCCCTCTTCGCATGGCTGTGAGTTCCCATCTGCTTCGCACCACGCCCCGCCCGGGTCTGCGCCCGGCGGTGGACGTCAGTGTCCTGGTACCGGCCAAGGACGAGGTGGGAAACCTGGCCCTCTTCGTCGAACTCTGCGACGCGATGATCCGCGAGCAGTCGGCGCGCTACGAGGTGGTGGTGGTCGATGACGGGTCCACCGATGGCAGCTGGGCGCTCCTGCAGGAGCTGCGCGAGCGATACCCCTTTCTGCATCCCGTGCGGCATCGCGCCCAGCGCGGCATCGCGGAGGGGCTGCGCACCGGATATCTGCAAGCCCGCGGGGACGTGCTGGTGTTCTACCCGGCCGACCTGCAGTTCAAGCCGGAAGACATTCCGAGTCTCGTGGGACCGATTCTCGCCGGCGAGTCCGACATGGTGACCGGCTACAAGCAGGGCAAGTACGAAAAGGCGTTCGTCTCCAGCACCTACAACAAGCTGAGTCGCATGCTCTTTCACGTGCCGGTGCGTGATCTCAACAACGTGAAGGCCTATCGTCGGGAGATCATGGCCTCGCTGCCCATGCGCCCCGACTTCCATCGCTACATGATCGTCATGGCGGCCGCGCAGGGGTACACGGTCACCGAAGTCCCGATTCCGCTGTATGCGCGCCATTCGGGCCGCTCCAAGTTCGGCCTCTCGCGCATCCCGGTGGGCGTGCTCGACATGCTTGCGGTCTGGTTCGAGCTGCGCTTCGGCCAGAAGCCACTGCTGGCCTTCGGCATGCTTGGCGCCGCCCTCTTCGCGATCGGCGTACTGGCTGGACTGGGCGCCCTCGGGTGGCTGCTCGCAAGCGGGCAGGGGCAGCGTTGGGTGTGGACTGTCATCCAGACGTGCCTCATACTCGGCTCGGTCTTTTTTGCGACCGGTCTGCTCGGCGAGCAGATCGCTCAGCAGCGCGCGGAAGTGCGTGAGATGCGCCGTGAACTCGATGAGCTGGCGGCACGCCAGTACGAGCAGGACGCCCCCGGTGGCGCGCGCGACGACACGCGCGGCAGCCCCTGACGTACATCGCCACACCCTCCGCGGTGCCCACGCCGCGTCTCCTCTTCGTCACGCACAACGTGCCGCGGTGTGAGGGCGACGCGGCCGGGTCGTTCGTGCTGCGGCTGGCGGTCGCCCTACAGGCTGCTGGCGCCCGCGTGGACATCATCGCGCCCGGTGCACCGGGACTCGCTCCCCTTGGCACCATTGAGGGCGTACAGATCGCGCGCGTCCGCTACGCCGACGACGCGCGCATGACCCTCGCGTACACCGGCACGATGGCCGACGCAGTGCAGGGGTCATGGAGTGGTCGCCTGGCCCTGGTGCAGCTGCTCGCAGCCACACGACGCGCCGTGCGCCGCGCCATCGACGGGGCACGCCGAGAGGGGGCCCCCTACGACGTGGTGCACGTACACTGGTGGTTTCCCTCGGGGTTGGCACTCTGGCGCGCCCATCGCGCGGGCGATCCACCGCGCGTCATCACGATGCACGGCTCCGACGTGCGCCTCGCCGAGCATTTCGTACCGGCCCATCCGGTCATGCGCGGCGTCCTCGGCGAGTACGCCGCCTGCACCGCAGTGTCCTCGTGGCTTGCCGCTGCCGCGCAACGCATCGCGCCGACCGCCGCCATCGAGGTCGCGCCCATGCCAGTCGACACCCGGCACTTCGGAAGCGTCGGCCACGACGCACCGCGTCAGGGGCTGCTGTTCGTCGGTCGTCTCAACGCGCAAAAGGGGCTGCGCGATCTCCTGTCCGCGTTGGCCCTCCCGCCGCTGGCCACCGCGGCGCCGTCATCCGCGCGACCCGTCACGTTGGACGTCGTCGGAGAGGGCCCCGATCGCGAGGCGCTGCAGGCCCATGCGCGCGCACTCGGTGTGGACGATCGGGTGCGATGGCTCGGCCACCTCGCGCAGCCGGACCTCGTGCCTCGCTATCGGGACGCCTGCGCCGTGGTCATGCCCTCGAGGGGCGAAGGACTCGGGCTCGTCGCCGTCGAAGCACAGCTGTGTGGCACGCCCGTGGTCGCCTATCGCGATGGCGGCCTCCCCGACGTGGTCCGGGACGCGCACGGCGGCACCCTTGTGGCTCCGGGTGATGTCCCCGGGCTCGCGGCCGCCGTCGCGCAGTTGATCGCCACGCCGGAGAATGTGCGCACGCGTGGCCGCGCGGCGTGGGCCGACATGCACGAGCGCTTCACCCCCGAGGCGGTGGCCGCGCGCTATCTCGCCATCTACCGACGCGTGCTCGCGTCGCCCGGACCGGCCTGATCGTGCGCCGCCTCCTCCGATCAACGCTGCTGCGCGGACTGCTGCTCACCCTGACGTTCGGCTGTATCGGCTATGCACTCGCCCGCCAGTGGAGCGACGTACAGGGAGCGGCCCGCGCCGTCGAGATCCGATGGGGATGGATCCTGGCGGCAAGTCTGGTGGTGCTCGGCACCTACGCGGTGCTCATCCAAAGCTGGCGCATGCTCCTCGCCGGCTGGGGCGGCCATTTGCCGTATCCCACGGCGGTGCGAATCTGGACGATCGCCAATCTCGGGCGCTATCTGCCAGGCAAGGTCTGGTCGATCAGCGCGCTCGGCGTCATGGCAGCGGCCGAAGGCGTATCGGGTGTGGCCGCCGCAGGCGCGGCCATTCTGGGCACCTCGCTCAACATCGGCGCGGGCTTCGCGGTGGCGGTCATCACCGGCACCAAGGGCCTCGATGGCATCTACCCGGGCTTCGGCGCGGCCTCTCGCGTCGGTGCCCTCGTCTTTGTCGCAGGCGTCGCCGCGCTCCCCTGGGTGCTGCCGGCGCTGCTCGATCGGTTTGCGCGCTGGCGCGCCATGCCGGTCAGCGACCAGCATCTGACACGCGGCACTATCTGGCTGTCCGCCGCCATCAACGCGGCCTCGTGGGTGGGGTACGGGGTGGCCTTCGCCCTCTTTGCACAGGGCGTGACGCCACAGATCAGTCGTGATCCGGTGCTCTTCATCGCCGGCTACTCGGCGTCGTACCTCGTGGGCTTCCTCGCGATCTTCGCGCCGGGCGGCGTTGGGGTACGCGAGCTCGCGCTCAGCGGATTCCTCGTGGGGATCGGTGCGGCCGGGCAGGGCGAGGCGGTCATCCTTGGCGCGACCTCCAGAATCTGGCTGACCGTCCTCGAGATCCTGCCCGGGGTCATCGGTCTCCTGTCGATGACCCCGGCCCAGCGCGCGTCGCTTCGCAAAAGGGGGTAGCCTCTCCGGTGTCGGATCGGTGCGTTTCCGCAGCGCCTTTTCCCAGCCCAGTGCCATTCGACGTCAGAATCAGCAAGTATGTAGGCGGTGCGATCGCACGCGCAGTGCAGGGGCCGGCCCCGGCCGGCAGCACGCGG
>Ga0078894_10004648_pt1 | contig 10526 bp, 10 predicted proteins | sample LauGreSu1BDMLBSD_2_FD_67506 | JGI IMG/M metagenome (GOLD analysis project Ga0078894, IMG submission 67506) | Freshwater lake microbial communities from Lake Michigan, USA - Su13.BD.MLB.SD (version 4) (version 4) | ecosystem: Environmental > Aquatic > Freshwater > Lake | place: Lake Michigan... | reverse complement strand
TTTATAATATCAGATAGAACACATCTTTGTTTATATATATTTTTTTGGTCATATATTTTATAAGTATTGAATATTTTAAGTTTACATTCAGTATTAATTATATATCTATAATAATTATGTTTATCTAAATCACACATCATAACATACAACATGTTACTTGTATGTTCTTCATATATATTAACGAACATATCTTTATCAAATTTTTTGACAAAGAATGTTTTATAAATATTGTCAATATAATTATATCTATAATATACCTGTCTTATTAAATGTAACACATTCACATATTTATTCAATTTCTCTATATTATATTCCATGATTTTATCAATAACAATAATAATATCTGTTTTATATATTTGATATTTATCCAAAAGGTGTTCCCATGATTTACTATTTAAATCTATTAAATTACTGTCAACTATTAATATATTTCTATCAATTTCACCATTTTGTTTTTTATAAACAGATATTAAATTGTCAATATAATCCTCCATTATTTGTTCATCGTATTTAATATACATATTATCACTGAAATATTTATAATAAGGATATATGTTTCCTATTACTGCTCCAAATTTGTAAATACCTGTTTTTCCATATTCACAAATCATTCCATATATAAAATTATCTCTATATTTATTATTACCACATATACAGGTTATTTTAGAACTCATTTGTAATACAATTTAACTGTTAGTATATTTATATTGTTAATTTATAAATATTATCATTTTTTTTCATATGTATTTAAAAGATAACATCACTATTTATAAAAATGAATACTTTGAAATCTTTTGTGTATCGTTTATTCAAAACCACTTACAAAAGTGTTGATCAAAATGAAAATATTGATGATAACACTCAAGATGTTTCTATTAGTAATAATAATTTGGAATTAGATAATGATTTTGAACCATACGAATTAAAAGGAGATGCTGATACTGTATTGCGTACATTAGAAAATACAAAGAACAAACATACTGAAACAAAAGAGGGCTCTATATCGGTCTCCTTAGAGACAACCCAAGAAGAGAATTCTCCATCTACATTAGACTGTCCTTCAGATCTGTCAATTTCAAAGGATACAACCCAGGAAAAAGACGAGGGTTGTAGAACCCAGGAGGAAGAAAAGGGTTGCAGAATCCAGGAAAAAGAAGATATAGACAGTGAGTATAAAACATTATTTGAAACTATAGCAGATAGTGAACTCAAGAACGGGTTTGATGTTTCTAGTTTTAAATATTTACCAGAAACATTTATGGAAATAGAAACAAAAACATTTGGAAATTCAATAAACAATCCTTTCTTAAAATTGTATGAAGCTGTTATTTCTGATAAATATAATTTTGAAGATAAATGTCAAGGTGTTAGATATATGCAAAGAATACATTATACTGGTGGAATGAAATATTGTATTGATGCTGCTTTGTCAATCTTGAAAAACGACAAGTATCCATTCAATAAACGTTATTATTTCTTTTCAAACAATGATGCATATGTAAAATTAGATTACGAAATTGTAAATGAATGTCATAAATATGTTTATGATAATTTTGAAAAATTCAACGCACCTTTACTTTACAAATTGTTGAGTGCACAGTTTATACTTGCACATTTTGTTCCAACAGAATACAATCGAATTGAATTGGAAGAATATTTACTTTCAGTTGCAAGAGACAGAGACCAAACAATCAATTACAGAGCAGAATGTTCAGATATACTTTATAATTATGGTGCAGAGAAATATTATGTAGAACAAGCTTCGCTGATAATAAAAGAATTGGGTGAATTATATACACAAAATAAAACATCCACAATTTACACAAATATTCAAAATGTACATGATACAACTATTAATAAAACTATAATGAATACATTGAGAGAATTAATACAAAAAGTAAAATCTAATAGACATTCTGGAGAAGTTTTAGAGATTATAAGAGATAAATATTCATATATAAACGAAAATAGAATGGAAAAAATAATGTCAAGTTTGGAAAGAATTATGATTGATACTGCTAAATATGAAAATATGTGTATGTCAGATATTCTTGTATTGGTATGGGAATATATATGTCAATCAGAACATCAAGATGAATTAGAACAACGTTTATTACAAGAAATGGAAGATATGGATCAAACATGTTCAACTGGACATTTAAGTAGAATATTAAATATATTAAGTGGTTATTTTAGTGATAATGTAGTACAAATTACATTAAAAGATCAATTGAGAAGCAATATATTTGCAAGATATACAAAATTGATAACATTGTTACCTGAACATTTACAAGATAAAATAAACAGCGAATTGATCTTGAATGATCATAATCAAAAAGACACAATTAAAACTTTCTTATTAGATTTCAACATAGAAGAAGTATTGTATAAAGAATTTGTAAATGAAAGTAATATGGATGTCACAGAATTCTATGAAACATATGAAAAATCAGTAGAAGATTATTTTGGAAAATTATATTAATATGTATTATGAAAAGAAAACAAATAGTGAAATATAGCAAGAAATAAATTTCTAGATTATTTTATTATAATTATATTTATTTTATATAAAATGCCTCGTATGTCTAAAAAATACTGTAAAAGTACTTCACCAAGTAAAATGGGGTTTAGTCAGAAATCAAGTTGTAAAGCACAAGGTTATTTAAAACGCACATCAAAGAGAAATAAAGGTAAATATGTTATTTCTCCAAAATACAAAAGTAAAAGATCAAAGAGATCAAAGGGAGCAAAAAGATCAAAGAGTAAAATAAACAAATCGTTATATTCAAATGGAAAGAATAAACCAAGAATTAAAAGTGGATATGGATCAGATAAAATAGCAAGAAATACTTTAAAGAATATAAAAGGTCATTCACGTTCTTATAAAATGCAAATAGTAAATACAATGTATAATAGAGCAAAACATCATAAATATCAAACTAGTGGAATGAAAAAAGCAATGAAAGTATTTAAAAACTGGTTATCTAAGAATAAATAATAACAATTTATAATATATTAAAGAGTTGAACAAGTTGGTTTTAATTATAAAAAATGATTTATTATACTAATATAAATATATATTTTAATTTATATATCACATATTATATATTCTATCATTAATATGTCTAATTATCAAACACCTATAACAAAGGATAGTGTACAATGTTGTTATACAACTATAAGAAATAAACAGTGCAAAAATAAAGCATCTGAATATGATAAATGTACTTATCATAATAATAGAATAAACAATATAATTAATTCTAATGTATGCAGAAAGTTGGTGTTTGATGAATGTGAAGCCAATATATTTGTAAAACAAGATGAATTAAATGGCACTTTTATTAATATTTTTAACAAATGCAAAGAAATTGCAACAAATCATAATCATAATAGATATTATTGTGATCAACACGCTATTAATTACAAATATGAAATACCAGAAGATTGTGTTATATGCAGTGAAACTATTAGTTATGATAATGAAATACCATTACAATGTGGACATTGGTTTCATTTGAACTGTTTAAAACAATATGATAAAATACAATGTCCAATGTGTAGAACTACCTACAAGTCAAAAGAAATAAGAATGATATTTGATATGGCAACTGTATTGTTCCGAGAACGTGATAAAAATAATAATGATACATATTTTTATTGTCTTATACCTTCAAATATAGTTGATAATGAACAATATGGATTAACTTTTGTGGAATTATTGTATATGGAAATAGTTATGTTGTATAGAAATCTTAATTTACAATATACAACTGAAATTATTAATAAAGTAATGGTAAATATATTAAAAAATGAAGAATATTTGAATATATTTTATAAAGTGTTCAATATGTTTGAAGAAATTATTGAAAATGGGGTTGTAACATCCTATATATTAAAGGATGAAATTGATTTTGATACAGACAATGAATATAGTTTAACTTATGATAGATTTCAAGAAATTATTGAGAATTTATACCATTCATAAAAATATATAAAATAATAATAAATATTCTATTTATAAAATGAATAGAATATTTCTATACTTTGCAATAATTGTATTATTGTTAATTTGTATTTCATTCTTGAATATAAAATCAAAAGAAAATTATGAAAAGGATAGACCAGCAGGACCATGGGGTGATATTGGAACTGGTAAACCCTGGTATATGTATCCATATATACTTCATAATATTGAATATTATTGAAATGTTATTTAATATTATAAAAAATATATCATTATGCCATTTCTTTCCACTATATTTTGGGTTGCATTTTATAGGAATGTTTATAATATTATTTGTCATTTAAATAATATTATATTAATAAAAAAATTGAATATATAATTATTGTATTCTTTCAAATATAATTTTAACATAACAAATATGTCATTAGATAATATTGTAAAAGGATATGATAAATATGGTCCATTTATTGTAGATAAATATCAAACAAAATATATAATTCCTATTGAATCGTTATGTACAAGTATTGATATACATACACCTGATTTACAACGTGAAGCTAACATAGAAGTGATTAATGATATAATAGAATATCAATTAAACACCTATAATAATACTAAATCATTTTCTTTCTTGGGTGAATTAACTATAGTAATACAAGATAATAAATATTATATTATTGATGGACAACATAGATATGAAGCCATGAAGAAAATATACAACAAGTGTCCATTTTATTTAGTATCTATTAATATAATCAAACCAGATAGCTATTTAACAATTGAAAAAGCATTTGAATTGTTGAATAAAAGTAAACCTGTACCAGATTATATCATACAAAACACAACTGATACATTAAAAAAAGCTAAATTGGATCACTTTAAAAAATTATTTATTAATAAATATAAAGTATATATATCAAAATCCAATAATCCAAGAAAACCAAATGTGAATATAGATACATTATTGAATAAAATAAATAATTCAAATTTAATTAACAATAATAATATGAATAATGCAAATGATATATTTGAATATATGGATTATGTAAATATTATATACTGGAAACAATTAGATACTAAATACAATATTAAATGTATTGAAAAAGTAGATAAATTATCAGAGAAACATGTATTATATATATGTAACGATATTGAAGATGATATTTGGTTAAATAATACAGATTGGGTAGATGAATTTATTGAATATAGAAATAAGATATATGATACAACCAGTAATAAAAGGAAGAAAATATCCACTAAAGAAAGAAAAATAGTATGGGAAAAAGATTTTAAAGATAAAGAAAAAGGTATTTGTAAAGTATGCAATAAAGTGGAAATAAATATACATACATTTCAATGTGGTCATATTATATCACATAAAAATGGAGGAGAGACATCATATGAAAATTTAAAACCAATATGTGTACAATGTAATAATAAAATGGGGTCGATGAATTTATATGAATATATGAACAAATTATAAAATAATTTAAATGTTTAAAGTTAAATACAAATAAAAATCACAAATGATGCTACCAATATATAAACCATATTTAGAAAAGTATAAACAATCAGTGTTTGATGCAATTAATAGTGAATGGATAAGTAATCATGGTATATATATTGAATTGTCAACCAAATTATTAGAAAAATTATTCAATATAAAATATTGTATTTTAATGAATAATGGAACATCTGCTACTCATTGTTTATTCAAATCATTAAAATATAAATATCCACAAATAAATAAAATATATGTACCTAATAATGTATTTGTTTCTCCTTGGAATTGTTGTTTGATGGAATACAATAATACACAAATGGAAGTAATGAAAATGAATTCTGATACGTTAAACATTGATGTATCAGAAGAATATATAAACACACTTGAAAAGAATTCTGCTGTGTTAATAGTTCATAATTTAGGTAATATTGTTAATGTTCCAAGATTAAAAAGATTGAGACCTGATTTGATATTCATTGAAGATAACTGTGAAGGTATATTTGGTAAATATGAAAATACATATTCTGGTTCAAGTGATGTGTCATTATGTTCTTCTGTTTCTTTTTATGGTAATAAAACAATAACAACAGGTGAAGGAGGTGCATTTTTTACTAACGATTTAGATGTTTATAAATATATAAAAACTTTTTATAGTCATGGAATGAGTGAAAAAAGATATATTCATAATATAGAAGGAACTAATTACAGAATGACTAATATACAAGCAGCTTTATTGTATGATCAATTAAATGATATTGATAACATATTAAATATGAAAAAACAAGTATACAATAACTATAAATCATTATATAATAAACTACCAAATAAATATACGAAAATATTCACATTATTAGAAGAAGAAAAAGATACAGAACATTCAAAGTGGATGTTCACTTTACTCTCTGACAATTTGGATTATGAACATTTAGAAAAATATATGAATGAAAAGAATATTCAAATACGGCCTTTGTTTTATGATATACATTCACATTCTCATTTATTAAATATAAATAATCAACATGAGAAAATTATCAAGAATGGTTTTATGCTTCCATCTTATCCAGAATTAACAAATATACAACAAAATTACATATTTGACTGTTTAATTGAATATTGCATATTAAATGATATTTTGAATAAATAAAATAGAAATAAAATATTTAAAAAGTGTTATATAACAATAAAATGAATTTTACTGTTATTAATAAAGACAATATCGGTATTATACATGATTTCTTGAAAACAACATCATCTAAACATTTCAGATATTACAACAAAAGAAAACCAGAAGATGTTATCAATCAACACAAGTATACAATTGTAGGAACTGTTGACAATCAACCTGTAAGTTATGGTCATATTGATTATTGTGATAATAAATATTGGTTGGGATTATGTGTATCTGACAATCAACAAAATAAGAAACACGGAACATCTATTTTATACTGTTTGTTTGAATGGTGTCTTGAAAATGATATTAACAATCTTTATTTATCTGTAGATATAGATAATAGTATCGCAATACATTTATATACTAAAAATGGATTTGTGATTAATGACAATAGAGATGGTGTCATATATATGAGAAAATTAGTATCCAAAACTAATACAATAAAATTAGATACTTCGTATGGTGAGGCATTGGATAAATTGAGTATATTAGAAATAAAAATGGATCATATAAAAGATGAAAGAAGAAATGATGTAGCAACAGAATATGAATTATTGCATAAACAATTAATTAATATTTTCAACAATGATATTGATTATTTCTATCGTATATTAAAAAGTATCAATAATGATATTTGGATCAAACAAGATATATATCGTTCATCAAATGATAAAGAAGAAAGAAATAAATTATGCGATGAAATTATTCATGACAATGACAGAAGATTTAGAGTAAAAGCAAAGATTAACAATATTTTAAATTCTAATATTAAAGAACAGAAAGGTTACGTAAAGAAGAAGGCATTTGTACTAACACATTTGGGATTAGGAGATATGGTGAATTGTATTGGTATGATTAGATTTTTAAGTACTATGTATGATGAAGTACTGATAGTATGCAGAAGAATTTTTTACAATAATATTAAAATGTTGTTTGATAATGACAAAACAATTAAATATCATTTATGCAATGATTTTCAAGAAATATCACCAATAATACCTCATAATATTCACAAACTATTAGAGATAACACAAGGATATCATTTGTATTTATGTGGTGCAATGAACAAAATATATGAGTTGCAAAGTAAAAATGGAATTAACATAACTAGTGAATTTAACCATGTTTTACCATTTTGTTTCTATGGAGATTGTGGTTTAAGTCCTCATATTTACAGGGAATATAGTTATATACCAAGAATATATGAAAGTATGAAGTTGTACAATGAAGTGAAAAATATATGTGAAAATTATATTATAATACATGAAAATTGTTCACTAGGTAAATTATTTACATTCGATGAAATAATCAAGAATATAGATATCAATGAAACTCTTGTAATTAATACTGATACTAATATGTATAATAAGGGTCATAAATATTATGAAATAGCAGAAAAATGTGTATCAAAACCTATATTGTATTATGTTGATTTGATTGAAAATTCATATATGAATTTATTTAGTGATAGTTGTATATTTTGTTTGGCTTTGCAATTAAATATTAAAACAGTTAATAATTATTATGTTGGAAGAGGTAGTTATATGTTTTTTGATGAGAGATTTGGATTTGATAAAACAAAACATCCATTATTTACAATTTTAAAAGAAGTAAAAGTTATATAAAAAAACAATATTAATATTGTATAATTATTTAATAATTTAAAAATATATATTATATAATATCACATACTTATAGAAAATGAGTATGCAAATATTTATAAAAACTTTAACCGGTAAAACTATCACACTTGATGTTGAACCAAGTGACAATATTGAAAATGTTAAGCAAAAAATACAAGATAAGGAAGGAATTCCTCCCGATCAACAAAGATTGATCTTTGCAGGAAAACAACTTGAAGACGGAAGAACACTTGCAGATTACAATGTACAGAAAGAATCGACATTACATTTAGTACTTAGATTAAGGGGTGGACATGTTGAATTGTAAATATATAATTATTATATATGTTTTATAATTTAAAAAAAATTGATTTAAAGATTTAATTTTCTTTAAATATACATAATATATTTAAAGAATAACTGTTCAAGTGAAGAATTTACACAAATTTAAAATATTTTTGTAATTGAATTATAAATGGATACTGAGCAAAACATGGATACTTCGTTGTTAGTTAAAACTAACGAAACTTTACAATATACAAAGTTTGACGATGTACCTATTTCTACTCAAACTATAATATCCGTTTCAAACTTAAAATTCAATTTAAATCTCTTATATCAATATTTACCAATCACCGATTACGTTATAATCAAGAAAAAAAGAGGAAGAAAAAAAAAAGTTGAAGTAGTTAATCCAAATCAAAACATAGCTCCTGGTTCAATTATATCTATTCAAAATAAAACAAATATAAGAGGTTCTATCCTCAAAGAAAGTAAAAAAGAAAACAAAACATATTTTCTTAATTCAATCACAATTGTGATGGTTTTAGAAAATGGAAAATTAATAAATAGCAAACTTAGTCAAAATGGAAAATTACAAATTACTGGTTGTAAACATATTAATCAATGTGTAGAAATGATACGTTATTTATTTAAACACATAAAAGAAATTGAAGTTCAGATAGGTCAACAAATGTTTGCATTGAAATATGGCAGTAAATCAACCAATAGAAACCCAACATTTATATTCAACGTTGTAATGAAAAATATAGATTTTAAAGTAAATTTCAATATCAATAGAGAGAAATTAAATATATTCATGAATGAAAATACAGAGTTTTGTTCATTATTCGAATCAAGTGTGAATACTGGTGTTAATATTAAAATAAAATCCAATGTTTCATATGAAAGTAATTTAGATTCGGTTGAAATAATGCCAGATCTCAGTGTTCAAAAACATGTAGTTCCTTTTAGTTCATATATCTCTTATTTGGATGAAAAAGAAAAAAAGAAGGAAAATAAAAAAGAAAAATATCACACATTTTTAGTGTTTCATTCTGGTAGTATTATACAAAGTGGTTCTGGTCCTGAAATGGATGAAGTATACACTAAATTTGTCACCATTCTAAATAAACATAAAAGTGAATTTGAAGAAATCTTAAATACAAACAATAAACAAGACATTCAAACTATACATACTATATATAATTTAAAGCCTGGAAGAAAGAAGATCACAAGACATAAAAACGAATTAGATCTATCTAATGACAAATAAAAAACATAATTATAAAATAATAAAATAATATAATTTTTATATTTTTATAATATTTATTATTATAAAAATACCTGTTATATCATAATGCGTAAAAGATTTAAATCTGATTATGTTTCAATATTCAACCAAGATCAAAATAACAATCAAGGTCTTCCTTCTGGATATCCATGTTCATTTGATACAGATTGTGCTTCACCTGGTGTTTGTCAATTTAATGTTTGTACTGTAAATATTGAACAAACAACTGATGAATTAGCTGATATATGTCACGGATTATCTATAAAAGATTGTGCTAAAGCAATGCAAAAAGAAAGAGAACAAACAAATGTACCAATTTATACACCAACACCTACACCAACAACAATCAAATGTAATTATGATAAAGAATGTGGAAGAAATCAAGTGTGTATATCAAGTTCATGTATTGATAAATCTAATTTTCCTTTGATAGCAAGACAAATGAGAATGAAATCACCAAGAAACAATAATATGTTTTTTAAACAATCAAATCCAGAAGTACAAACACAGAAATTACAGAATGATTTTGATATAAAAAAATTCTTTGAACATAAAAATACACCTCTTGATGGAACACTAAGTCCATATGAGTATATGTTTCTATTAGAAAATAATAATAAAATGGATAACTCAATATTGCAAAGTGTACACGATGATTATTTTTATTTTAAGAATACTTGATTTAATTG
>Ga0078894_10004645_pt1 | contig 10528 bp, 12 predicted proteins | sample LauGreSu1BDMLBSD_2_FD_67506 | JGI IMG/M metagenome (GOLD analysis project Ga0078894, IMG submission 67506) | Freshwater lake microbial communities from Lake Michigan, USA - Su13.BD.MLB.SD (version 4) (version 4) | ecosystem: Environmental > Aquatic > Freshwater > Lake | place: Lake Michigan... | reverse complement strand
GCTCCGCCAGCTCAGACTTGATGAACTCCCACAGCTTGTTGCTGTTCTCAGGGGGGAGATGAGCCTGATAGGACCCAGGCCAGAGCGACCGGAGCTGGAGGTCGAACTTGAGGAGCAGATTCCCCACTACCGAGTACGGCACTGGATCAGACCTGGACTCAGTGGCTGGGCTCAGGTTTGCTTCCCTTATGGAGCGAGCGTGGCCGACAGCCGACTGAAGCTCAGCTACGACCTCTACTACCTACGTAACGCTAGTCTACTCCTGGATTTACTGATCCTAATCAAAACCATTCGACTGGTCAGCAGAGGGCAAGGGGCGCAGCCCAGTCAAAACAGGCCCCCAGGCCAGAGACCAATACTTGACTGACCGACCTGACCCGCCAAGGGCGAGCAGGCAAGACCTCCGACCTCATCCATACCTGACGACATCACCAAGGACCTCAATGCTTACTATTGCATTGGGCCTGTGCAGGCACATGAGCAAGGGAAGAACCAACCCTAACCTAAGCTAAAAACAGACTCTGTGAACGGGCTCTCACCTCATGGCGCACTGCTTGGTGATCGGCGGGTCAGGCTTCATCGGCACGGAAGTCACCCGCCGACTTCTAGAGAGCGGCCGCGAGGTGATCAGTCTTGGCCGGCAAAAGGCACATCCCAGGCAGGAGGCCCTTGGGCTGACGCATGTCCAGGGAGACTATAGCGATCTTGACCTATTACGCGATCTGATGGGTGGCGGGTGCGATGTGATCAATCTGGCCTACTCCACAGTTCCCAAGACAAGCTTCGGCGACCCAACCTTTGATCTGCTGTCTAACTTACCCGCCAATGTTGCTCTGCTGCAGGAGGCGTGTCGGGCAGGGGTGAATCGTCTCCTGATTGTTTCCTCGGGTGGGACCGTCTATGGAGATGCACAGTCGCTGCCAATCAGCGAAGATCATCCAACAAATCCGATCAGCCCCTACGGAATCACCAAGCTGACAATCGACTCCTACGCGAGAATGTTCTATCGAACAAACGACCTGCCAGTGGTGGTAGTGCGACCGGCCAATGCCTATGGGCCACTGCAGCGCACTGGAGTTGGGCAAGGATTCATCGCCGCCGCAATCTCAGCCATTCAAAACCGCCAGGATGTTCAGATCTATGGAGCACATGGCACAGTCCGCGATTATATTCACGTCGATGATGTGGCCAGCGGGATTATTGCCGCCCTTGAACGCGGAAAGGATGGCGAGCTCTACAACCTAGGCACTGGGGTGGGGGCCTCTAATCTGGACATCGTGAAGCACTTAAAAGGGATGGCCGCTCGCGATGGATTTGATGTGACAGTAAAGCACATGCCAGAGCGACGCTTCGATGTGAAGGCAAACATCCTTGATGCCAGCAAGCTTCAGAGTCACACCAATTGGCGATCCTCCATTCTCCTCGAAACAGGGCTAGATACGGCATGGCAACACACCATGGATCGCATTAGAAACCAGGGCCAGCATCCTGACGGCCCATGACGAGGGAAAGGCGAGTGGGCGAACATCAAAGTGAATCCACACAGATCGCCCCGGACTATGCGACGGGACCAGGCTGAGGATGATGGCAATCGAAAACAAAAAGAAACAAGTCACAAATCCGCCATTGAGGGCACGGGGGTAGGATATGAGCCAGCCACGGATGGCCCTTGAAGCCCCCTCAAAGCCCGTCCTCCAATAAGGGATCTCAAAGCCTCCAGGTGTTGGCATGCTGGCTTCGCTACAACACACCGAAGCCTGAGCCGCATACAGCGACAATCATACAGACTGCACCCAGGGAGTAGATCTTGGAACAGCAGGATCAGTGCATAAGGGAGCATGGCATGCCACAGGAAGAGGAATGACCATCACTCGAATCGAGCCCAAGCGCCGGCTTTCTCTCTTTGAATGGAAGGAACTGGTTCAATACCGGGACCTCCTCTACTACTTATCATTGAGAGAGATCAAGCTCCGATACAAGCAGACAAGCCTTGGCATCATTTGGGTGGTTCTTCAGCCGCTCGTGCCGGCCATCATCTTTGCCGTGCTATTTGGCAATTTTGCACGTATGCCCAGTAACGGGCAACCGTATCTGATGATGGTATTCACGGGACTGATCCCATGGACACTATTCAGTGCTTCGATCGGCCGAGCAGGTGGCTCGCTTGTTGGCAACTCCAATCTTCTCTCCAAGATCTATTTCCCACGTGTAATCATTCCACTGGCGGCAATGAGCTCCGTGGTGGTGGACACTCTGGTCAGCCTGAGCGTGCTCATGGTGCTTATGGCCGTGTTCGGCATTGCACTCGGCTGGCATCTGTTGGCAGCGCCCTTCTTCCTGGCGGCATCGCTGCTGATGGGAACGGGGGTCACGCTTGTGGTGGCATCTCTGAATGTTTACTACCGTGACATTGGCTACGCGGTTCCCTTTGCTCTGCAACTCTGGAACTATCTAACACCGGTGATCTACTCTTCGGAGCTCATTCCCCCCCACTGGAGAGTTCTTTACTCCCTCAATCCAACAGTGGGTCTGATTGAAGGCTTCCGATGGGCAATTCTTGGTGGCCATCCGATCACGTTCACCATGTTTGCCAGCATGCTTATTGGCCTAATCGCTTCGCTTGCGGCTGGCGTAGCGATCTTCCAGAAGATTGAGCGAGGCTTTGCTGACATCATATGAGCATTTCTGATTCCATCTCCATCAGTGTCAACGGCATCAGCAAGTCGTATGACATCAACCATCTTCAACAGGCGGAAAGCAGCGCCCGATCCAGCCGGCCAACCAGCCGCTGGCCCTGGGGCATGGGCAGACGCACAACACAGACGCTCACCCGGGAGACCTACTGGGCCCTCAGAGACATCAGCTTTGAGGTTCCCACCGGCCAGGTACTCGGGATTATCGGGCGCAATGGGGCGGGGAAGAGCACATTTCTGAAGATCCTCTCCCAGATCATCGAGCCCACCCAGGGATTCGCCGACATCCGTGGTCGCGTGGGCTCGCTGCTGGAGGTTGGAACCGGCTTTCACCCGGAGTTGACGGGAAGGGAAAACATTTATCTGAATGGGACACTGCTAGGCATGCGTCGCCGCCAGATCAGCAGCATCTTTGATCAGATTGTTGACTTTGCGGAGGTTGGGCGGTTCATCGACACCCCTGTCAAGCGCTACTCCAGCGGCATGTATGTACGGCTAGCCTTTGCAGTAGCCGCCCACCTGCAGCCCGATGTATTAATTATTGACGAGGTTCTATCGGTCGGAGATGCATCCTTCCAAGAAAAGTGCCTAGGCCGCATGCAGAGCCTGGGCGACGCGGGGCGAACGGTCATCTTTGTCAGCCACAACATGGAAGCCGTTGCAACATTGTGTGACCGTGCACTGGTCTTCCATCAGGGCCGCATTTGCTTTGATGGTACGCCACAGGCCGCAGCTGATGCGTATTACGAACTGTGCGCTCCGAGTCCGCATGAGCGCATTGAATACCGAGAAAGAGGCGGATCCCAGCCGGATATCATCACAGCCATTGCCTGCGACTACAAGCCCGAGGATTTCAGCTCCAATCAGCCTGAGGCCAGGGTTCTGATCACTATTACGGGGAACCTAGACAGCCTGCCCAATACTGAGCAGTGCAACCTACGACTGGCAATTGGGGTCAATCACGAGTCGGGATATCGACTGGGAACCTACGTTGCCACAGAGGACGATGAAAAGCTCAACATTCATGCCGGGAGGTTTATCTACACTTTGTCGATTCAGGATCCACCACTACAGGCGGGGAAGTACTGGCTCGACGTTTCATTATTGAAGCGAAGTGAAACACTCGACTCGCTGCAACGCTGTGGTTCCTTCCGAATCCCCCAGTCGTCCGCCAAGCACTATCAGAAGCAAGAACCCGGATGGGGAGCGGTGCGCCTTTGCTGCCAAGGGTACAATGAAAATCAAATGGCTGGGGGCCCAGACTGAATGTCTATCACAGAAAGTCCTATTCAGACCGACCTTGGAATTAAGAATAGGAACGCCTATCTAGAACTTCTCAAGAAGTCATTGCTAAACTCGATCTATGAAGACCCGATCATTCAAGAGACCGCCGTATCCCCTTGGAAGGGCAAGATTCTGCGGCGTCTATTTGGAGAGACGGCTCAAGTCTTCAAGGTCGAACGCTTTGATCAGGAAAAGCGGAACAGTGGGCTGGATTGGCCGGCATTTGCGCACACGATGATTGGAAATAAGCGAATAAACAACTTACAGGCTTGTCTCGAGGCAGTCATCGCAGATCAGGTTGCAGGAGACTTTATTGAGACAGGGGTTTGGCGCGGGGGTGCAAGTATTTTTGCGAAGGGCGTTTTTTCTGCCTATGGGCAAACAGATCGCAGCGTTTGGCTGGCTGACTCCTTTGAAGGTCTCCCTAAACCAGATACCACCCACTATCCAGATGACGACGGTGATGAGCACTACAAGCTTGATTTCCTGCGCGTTGGCGTCGATGAGGTCAAGGAGAACTTCAGGAAATATGGACTACTGGATGATCACGTAAGGTTTATCAAAGGGTGGTTTAAAGACACACTCCCAACCCTGAATATAGGCCCAATAGCAGTGCTCAGACTGGATGGCGATATGTATGAGTCCACAATCGTGGCCCTCGATTCTCTCTACCACAAGCTGAGTGATCGCGGCTTTATTATTGTAGACGACTATTGCATCAAGTCGTGCGCGAAAGCAGTCAGTGATTTTCGTTCCAGGCACAACATTACCGAACCCATCATCGAAATTGACGGGATCGGGGTTTACTGGCGCAAACAGATGTCTCATTAGAGATCCACCTTCTCTACAATGTCATATACCCGTAGCGGCGAGTCGTATCAGATCGAGCCAATTGCCATTGACCGCATTTTGGCCGACACGTCGAATCCACTGTGTGTGATCGCCAATACCATTCATCCCCGGTCACGGGTTCTGGATGTGGGTGCAGGAAATGGAATTCTGGCCATGCTACTGCAGAGGCTTGGTAAAGATGTGGAGATTGATGGTATTGAGCCATCTGCAGAAGCCGCCCATCTCGCTGGCGGCTTTTATCACCGCATGATCAACAGGACGCTTGATGCTGCCGTTGAAGAGGAGTCTGACCAGCACGCAGGCCTGTGTCGCGGTAGCTATGACTATGTCGTTTTGGCCGATGTCATTGAACACACAATCGACCCAAGCACAACACTAAAGCTTGCCAAGCGATTCCTGGCAAGTAAAGCTCAACTGCTGGTCAGCGTTCCCAACGTTAGCTTTGCACCAATCCGCGCCGAACTGATGAATGGTGAGTGGCAATACACAGACTGGGGGATCATAGAGAGAACGCACCTTCGGTTCTTCACCAAGAAAACGCTTCTGGAGGCGATCGGCAAATCAGAATTATCCGCAAGTATCCTACACCATTTGGGCAGAAGTCCGTTCGAAATGGAGAAGAAGCTTCAGAACTATCAAGTGGATCCATTAAGCCTACTGCGCATGAAGCGGGATCCACTGGCTCTAACCTACCAGTTTCTGGCTGTGTGCTCTGATGCCAATCAGCTACAAGGCGAAAACGCAGAACGCAAAGAGACCTGGCTTAACATTGATTCAAGGCGTTTCATGCGACGCTATTTTCAGCTCCGAAGGGCTGAGCAGCCAAGATAGATGCCTGCGCTGATTTCGATATGCATCCCCACGTATAAGAATACCGTCAGTCTCAGGAGGCTACTGACCTCTATCCGTGACCAGGACTTTCAGGACTTTGAGGTGGTTATCTGTGATGACACCCCAAATCAGGATGTGTGGGAGATCATCTGCGACTTTGCTGAGATACCGGGTCTGCGCTATGAGCAGAACAACCCGCGGTTGGGATCACCAGCCAACTGGAATCGGTGCCTGGCCCTAGCCAAAGGCGAATGGATCAAGATCATGCATCATGATGATTGGTTCAGTTCACCGGACAGCCTGCGTAGCTTTGCCGAAGCAACGGAAGTGCTAAGCGGATCACCCTTTCTGTTCAGCGGCTGCAATGCCTTCCGCAATGGTGAGCACTTTGCTTTCCGTCACTGCCCGTTTGGAGACGATGGCGGCATACAACCACTGCTTGAGCTTGCCTGCCATGATTTGATCTTTGCCAACCGTATAGGCTGCCCCAGTGTGACAATGTTCCGCAATGGGTGTGGGCTGCAGTTTGATGAGTCACTCCTTTGGCTGGTCGATGTTGACTTTTACTTGACAGCTATCGCGTCAGCTGGCTCCGTCGTGCTCAAACGTACACTGATCAACGTCACATTTTCAGCCGACACGCAAATCACATCAACCGTGGAAGCTGACCCATCCCTGAGATGGAGAGAAACGCTTTATCTGTGTGAAAAACACCGGTTGCTGTCGCTAGCCGACGTCCGAACAAGGTTGGTGCGCGAATCTGAGGGGATCAGCTGGGCCGATCTGCGTGGTTATCGGCATCGCTTCCAAGCAATGCCAACAACACACATGAGATCGTTGACGCAGATGATCATGTTGAGAATCAGCCTTCACAGGTTGGCGGAAGGACTGCAAAATCTGCCCGGCACCAGCAGAAGGTGGATCGAGCAGACTGTCCACAAACTGATCCGCTTCTGTCGTTGGGTGCTTGTGGAAAGGCGCTGACCTCTGTTGAAAGTAATACGCCCGAGGAATTGGGAGAACAAGCCAGCAAGTCTGACCAGGGTGGGAGCACGGCGATGGTCGTCTAGGATGCACGTAGCATATGCGGTGAAAAGTGGATCTCGCGCAATACTTGCAAACCGAACCTCCCCATCTACCACTGTTGCGGCTGCTGCTGAAGCGCAAAGCCTCGATCACCATCCTTGATGTTGGCTCATGCGAGGGAGAGGATTCACTTCGTTATCTGGCAGAGTTTCCCCAATCACGAGTTTTTGCCTTTGAGCCCTTTCCAGACAATGTCAGAAAGATCAGAGCTCTGATCACAGGAGAACTCAGTGATCGCTTCAGACTAATTGAAGCCGCTATCTCGGATGAAGATGGCGAAGGGGATCTGCATCTGTCATCAGGGCAACCGCCTGGAAAGTCACAGGACGACCGCTGGGACTATGGGAACAAATCCAGCTCTTTGCTGGAACCGGCAGAGCTGATGCAGAGATTTCATCCCTGGCTGCAGTTTAAGAAAAAGATTCGCATCCAAACGCTGCGTCTTGATAGCTTTCTTCAGCAAGAATGCCTGGGCTACGTCGACTTTATTCACATGGACATCCAAGGGGCCGAGTGGAAGGCCTTGCAGGGAGCGACCAATCTACTGAGGAAAACGGGACTCATCTGGATCGAGGTTGCTGAAGAGATGATCTACTCAGGTCAACCGAAAGCAGCTGACATCAAGGCGCTGCTCAAAAGCCTCGGCTTCAGTCTGCTGCTCTCCTGTGTGGAGAATGGATTCGGGGATCATTTGTATGTCAATCCTGATTACTTTTCCATCTCCTATGCGGAGCAGAACTAAGTGTCGAAAACGCGACCACCAGTTATGGCAGCTGTCATGAAGCGGTTGAGGCCGCAGGCCATCGCCGCATCCTTGAGCCTGAACTTGTTACGTCGCCTTCTACGCTGGCTTCAAGCAATGGATCTGCCGATCCACGATCGCACCACCATCACCGAACTGTGCACGCAATGGCTGTCAGCTGACAAGGCCAGCGAAGCAGGCGAATTCCTATTGGCACCAGCTGCACCGGCGGCCTTCAGAATCCTGGCTCGCAGCGCAGCGGCAGGGGGCTCTCTGAAAGCCAGCACTTCCCAATGCGGAGAAGATCTGATCATCCATCATATTTTCACGAATCGGAGCATAGCCAAACCAACCTATCTTGACATTGGTGCCCACCACCCCTTAACCCTGAGCAATACAGCCATCTTTTATGCGGCAGGCTGCCATGGTATCAATGTGGAGCCTAATCCACAGCTCATCAGCGAGTTCCATCGCTTGCGACCGAACGATGTGAATCTGCAACTTGCAGTAAGCGATTCTGCTGGTCATGTGGATCTCCTTGTTCCTAGCAGCTCAGCAGCCCTGGCGACGATCTGCAACGACCAACTACCCGCAGGGGAACACAGCGTCGTCAGAGTGCCCTCCATCACCCTTGCAGAGCTGATTGATCGCTACGCCCAAGGCCGGATACCCGACCTTCTGAGCCTAGATGTAGAAGGGCATGATCTCGCCGTCTTGAAACAGTTAAGCAATTTGAAGACCCTACCTAAAGTGATCTGCGTAGAAACGGTGTCATACTCTCCAACAGGCCATGGCAGCAGACAAGAGGATATTTTAGATTTCCTGACCGGAATAGGCTATCAGATTTATGCGGACACAAGCATTAACACGATCTTTGTGCTGAAAGCCTTTTGGGGAACAGCTGAAGCGGAAAGATCATCACGATGACAAGCAACCCACAGCCACAGGTTTCCGTACTACTACCTGTCTACAACTGCCCAGGCTACGTCGGAGCGGCAATTGAGAGCATTCTGAACCAGTCGTTCAGCGACTTTGAGCTGATCATCATTGATGACGGATCGACTGACAGCACACCTGAGGAGCTAGACAGGTTCAGCGATCCACGTATCCGCCGCTACCGCCAGGACAACCAAGGGCTGGCTGCAACCCTGAACCGCGCCATCTTCCTGGCCAAGGCACCTCTTTTGGCTCGCCAGGATCAGGATGACCTATCCATGCCGGAACGCCTTAAAAAGCAGGTACTTTATATGCATGCCAACCCAGAATGTGGCTTGCTGGGATCTTGGGCGCAAATCATGGAGATCAATAAGCTATCCAGCCGGTTTCATCGACATCCCACCAGCGACTGGGAGCTCCGTTACGGCTTAATGTTCAACAATCCATTTGTACACAGCTCCGTGATGCTTAGGAAGAGCGTCGTTACTGAATTAGGCGGCTATACCACTGATCCAGAACGGCAGCCGCCAGAGGATTATGAACTCTGGTCGCGGATTGCCAGGGTTTCTACAGTAGCAAATATCCCAGAAGTTCTTTTGATCTACCGCGAAATCCCTGGCAGCATGTCACGCACGGGCGTATCTCCATTCCAGAGACGTCTGGTTCGAATCTCAGCTGAAAATATCGCCCACTCGGCAGGGGTTGAGCCAAATGACTCATCAGTGACCGCTATCGCATGCCTCACGCATGGGACACCAGAAGGCCTGAAAGGCACTCCAGACTTTCGCCTGATACACAAGATTCTTTTCCGGGCATTAGAGCAGTGTGCTTCGCCAGCGAATCGCCCCACGCTACAGATAGATGCTGAGCTGCGCCTCACCAGCCTGAAGGCATCATGGTTGGCCTATAATGTACCAATCCTGGCCTCAGTACAAAGACTGAGGCCTTTTCGCAAGATTGCCAAAGGCTGTCTTGCATTATTCAGAAGATTGCCAACCATGATGCGCTAAGCTTATAATAAAAGGCATGATATCCCCGCTACTTATACGCGCTAAGCCGGAATATGATAAAGTAGAGATGCGTGCTTTGCGCAAGCTCCTCTTAGACAACTGCGTTCATCATGGGACTTCGCTCGAGGCTCAGTCAGTTCTTGCATAAAGACAACAAGGCCGCGGTAGGCCCTGCCGAAACGCCCCTACCTAGCAATCCCATCCGCAATCCACAAAGCAGCGAGTTCGAGATAGACGGCTGGAATATTTCCGAATTCATTGTCCATCGGCTCGTACCAATTGTAGGCATACACCCCTTTCCGCTCCAAGAACTGATGCTGATGTCTGCAGCCATAACCAGGCTGGAGCCCCCGATTATTTTCGAGTGGGGAACAAATATTGGCAAGTCGGCACGAATCTTTCATGAAACGGCCTGCCATTACGGGATCAAAACCACGATCCATTCTATTGATCTCCCTGATGACATCGAACACGGAGAGCACCCACATTCCCAGAGAGGTGAATTGGTGCGCGGCATTGATGCTGTCAAGCTTCATCAGGGCGACGGACTGAACGTAGCACTCAAGCTTTGGGGGGATGCCGGATCACCTTCAGGGCCAATGTTTTTTATCGATGGCGATCACAGCTATGAAAGCGTAAAGAGAGAACTTGAAGGGATCACGAAGGCGGTCCGAGATCCTATCTTGCTGCTGCACGACACGTTTTATCAATCGCCAGAATCGGGTTACAACATTGGTCCCCATCGTGCCATCAGTGAGCTTCTCGCAGAGCATCCAGGACGCTTCTCTATCGTAGAAACTTCTATCAGCCTTCCTGGCATGAGCCTCTTGATTCCAGCAAAAGCCCCCTCTTGATTCTCCTCTCCATGCTTGCTGATCACTGCTGCAGGTCCCGATGAAGATCCTGCACACAGTTGAGTCTTATCTTCCGGCCCGCCATGGCATGTCAGAGGTGGTGCGCCAGATCTCCGAGCGCCTCGTGGAGCGGGGTCACCAGGTGACCGTCGCCACAAGCAAGGATTCCCGTCGGCAGAGCGAGCAGATTGAAGGCGTAGAAGTTCGCGGCTTCGATGTTCACGGCAAAAGTGCCATCGG
>Ga0078894_10004643_pt1 | contig 10529 bp, 12 predicted proteins | sample LauGreSu1BDMLBSD_2_FD_67506 | JGI IMG/M metagenome (GOLD analysis project Ga0078894, IMG submission 67506) | Freshwater lake microbial communities from Lake Michigan, USA - Su13.BD.MLB.SD (version 4) (version 4) | ecosystem: Environmental > Aquatic > Freshwater > Lake | place: Lake Michigan... | reverse complement strand
TTATTAGTCTGGGCTAGATTCGACTTTAAGTATATCTCGAAATACAATAATCAGCTATCATTTAATCCTACATTCATTAGGCCATTTGGTAATGAAAAAAAAATCAATTAAATCTATTTTTCTATATTTAAATTTGTCAAAAAAAAATTATGACAGAAATTCTTGTACCATTGATTTCATTAATTGTATTGGAAGTAATATTGGGTATAGATAATATCATATTTATTTCAATCCTTGCAGATAAACTGCCCGAAGAACAACGAAAAAAGTTAAGATTATGGGGTATAGGATTAGCTATGATTATGCGATTATGCCTTTTGGGATTCATTTCATGGATTCTTAAATTAGATCAAACACTATTTTCATTGTTTGAAATCAAATTTACGGGCAAAGGCCTTATTCTGATTTTTGGAGGATTATTTTTAATTTATAAAAGCACAAAAGAAATTTATCATAAATCTGAAATTGCCTCGCAAGATTCACCTTATATTCCTAAAAAAATTAGTTTTGGCAAACTTTTATCTGAGGTAATCATTTTAGATCTTGTTTTTTCAATTGATTCAATTATTACTGCAGTAGGGATGGTAGATGAGCTATGGATTATGTATGTTGCAGTTATAACAACTGTTTTCATAATGCTTTTTGCATCAAAACCCATTAGTGAATTTATTAGAAAACATCCTTCTTTCAAAATTTTGGCGCTATGTTTTTTAATGATGATTGGTTTAGCACTTCTTGCAGAAGGATTTCAATTTAAAATACCAAAAGGATATATATATTTTTCTATGGCATTTGCATTTCTTGTAGATATAATTCAAATGAAAACTATCCCAAAAAATGATTAAAAAAGTAGTATTTCTTATTATTTTTTATCCTAGTATTATAGTTGCACAAAGTTCTGGATTGGGTTCATGGAATATTATTAATGTAAAATATGTAATTAATGAAAAATTGAGTTTGTTTTCCGAAGCACAACTTCGATCATTACGTTTTTATTCCAATTTTCATTATCATGAAATAAAAGGTGGTGTCAATTTTGCACTAAACGATCATATATTATTCACGCTAGCAGGCGGCAATTATCAAACCTATTCGGAAAATGGAAATTTTGCGCTACCTAAAAACAATAATGAAGTTAGGCTTTGGCCACAGTTTACATTATATCAAAAGATTGGATATTTAAAGATTGAGCATCGCTATCGTGCAGAGATTCGTTTTACTTCCAATGGCTATAGAAATCGTTTTCGATATAGACTTGGCATTACACATCCTCTCTCATTTTCGGATTCTTCCAAAACAAAATTATATTTAACCTGTAATAATGAGCTATTTTTCACAGATAACGAACCTTATTTTGAACGAAATAGAAGTTTTATAGGTATTCAATTTAAAGCAACTAAAAAATCAACACTTCAATTAGGATATATTCATCAATTTGATTATAAAATCAATGATGAAACAGGACAAGATTTTATTAGTATAGGATATATCCTAACTATAAAATAATATAAAAATAATATAAAAATAATTTAATATTTCATTACTATTTTTCTAATAACTATGCTATAAAAACAACTGCATAAACCATTTATCTGTAAAAACAGTTAGAAATTTAGTTTGTATTTTAAATCCATTTCAAGTAATAAAATTTGTGTCAAATTCTGACTTTTCAGAAAAATACAAAATCCATTTTTTAAACTTATTGGCTTTTTCTGTTAATTATCCTTAAAGTTTCTTAAAAATTCCTTAATACTGTTTTCTTATTTTTAAATGATAATATATTTGTATCAGCTTATATTTAAGTATGCAAAACCAATAAACACACTTATAAATATTTGAATATATAAAAATACAGTTTTTATAATTTTATGAACATAAATTGAATATAAAATGGAGACTAGTTACCATTTAAAAAACAGGGAGGATACGAAAAGCCAAAAGAGTAGTATAATTAAAAACATTTAAACAATGGATATACAAAAAGTAGACATGTTCATCATGTCAAATTCAAAATTTTTCGAAAGTCATCAAGTTAATAGAATTCGAGAAAGCCTTATAGCACTTGATGATTCAAAATGGGCAATGATTTCAACCCTACAATTAAAAGATCCTACTATTATTCTAATCGTTTCAATTTTAGCAGGTTCATTTGGTATTGATAGATTTATGATTGGTGATACTGGATTAGGTGTGGGTAAATTATTAACTTGTGGTGGATTAGGAATTTGGACAATTGTTGATTGGTTCATGATTCAAAAAGCAACTAAAGAAATAAATATTCAAAAAATTCAACAATATTTATAATTAATGATTGAAAACAGGATTAAGTTGTACACTATATTGCTTTTAACATGTTTTACGGGGTATATTTGGCTTTATTTAAACATGGCTTATGACATTACTAAAAACCGCTCATTAGAAGTTTGTATAATTAAGCGTTTAACAAATATACCATGTCCTTCCTGTGGTTCTACTCGTTCTATAATTTCACTTTTAAAAGGTAATTATATTGAAGCGTTCAAGTTGAATCCAATTGGTTATATCCTAGTTATTGTAATGTTAATTTTACCAATATGGATATTTATGGACATAAAATTAGCAAACAATACACTATTTAGGTGTTATCAAAAAATTAAAATCTATCTTAAAGAACCAAAATACGCATTCCCATTGATACTTTTTGTGGTAATAAATTGGATATGGAATATTATAAAAGGCCTATGATACATGAAAAAAATAATAACTATATACCATTAGAACAAGAAGCCGAATTAGCTTCAAACAGCTATTTAATGTCTTTAATTGCAATTATAATTGGCCTTCCATTTCCAATTATCAATCTGATTGCATCATTAATATTTTATTTAGGCAATAGAAAGTCTTCATACTTTATTCGATGGCACTGTACACAGGCAATACTATCTCAAGTTTCTTTGCTTTTTATAAATTGCTTAGGATTTTGGTGGACTATATCAATATTCTTTACAGAAGAAATTATCACCTTTAAATACATTGCATACATTACCATAATACTAATATTAAATTTGATTGAATTTATTGTATCTATTTACACAGCAATTCAAATAAGAAAAGGAAACCATATAGAATGGTGGTTTTATGGTTCATTGACAAACTTAATTTGTAAACAAAGCATTAGAAAAAGCGATTCTTACAAAGTATAATTTTATTAATTGCTTTTTTCTGGAGAATTAAATTAATATAAATACAAATTGAATAAATTTCAGTTTTAATGTAAATCATATAAGTAGTAAAAAATGGTAAAAAAGAAAACTATAATTTAACTATATAAATCAAAAAAAAATGGAGACCAAAACCACCATAAAATAGGGCAATACTGCAAAGCCTTTCTAGTAAAACAAGTTATAAATCTCAATGATATGAAAAAAATTTTAAGTATTGTCATTAAATTATATTTTATGACAATATTCAAAGTATCAGCCCAAACAAATCTATACTTTGAAAACTCTTCAGGGAATGAACCAAACGTATGGACTAAATCATACAATTTTACGCAACAAAATGGTGGATCACAAACAATTTATAAGATAACTTATGACAAAGATCAAGGCAAAGCATCTTTAAAAATAGCTTCAGGTAACTATACGGATTACCGTAATTTTTCTATTATCAAACATCCTATTCCCTTCTCAAAAAAATCGGAAGGTTCTATTCAATTGGGAATATTTGATAAGGAAGGTATACCTTTCACACATCGACCTATTTCTATTGATTTTAAATATAAATCAAATCCCAATGGAATTGAGGCCATAGGATTTAAAGTAGAATTAACAAAGTATAATCCAATAACCAAAGATAACGAGATAGTTGGAGAGGGTTTTTTTAAAGTTAATAGTAAAGTAACATCTTGGACAAGTATGAATATTCCGATTGTATATTATTCTAGTTTAAAACCTGATAAGTTAGATATTCGAACAGCTTCAAGTATCTGCACAATACCTAATCTTTCTGCTATTGGGCTTCCAAATGCTTCGCAATTAGGATTGCCTATTTCTGATACTAAAGGTGAATTTTATCTTGATGCTATTGTATTTAATTTACCCACTTGTGAAGGACTAAATATAGCTATTACTGGTACTAATGAAACCTTTATAGGAGCAAATGATGGGACTGCCAAAGCAAGCCCTAAAGGAGGGACATCACCCTATTCTTTTTTGTGGAGCAACCTAGCAACTAATCAATCTATAGATCGTCTCAGCCCAGGTTATTATAAAGTTACGGTTACCGATGCTAATCAATGTCAGAAAGTAGGAAGTTACTATGTAGCTCCAGATGGTTGAAATCCTTAAGTATTGGCAAAGTAACTATTTCAAATTAAAACTCTAAATTTACTAGCTAGTGGAAGATTTTAAAAATTGTATTTGGTGTTAATCCAAAATACAATTACACATGAAATGCTGGCTACTAATTCATCATATATTTCATACCTTGCTTTATGTACTTATGCTATGATGGTAAAGGAACAAAATAACCCAAATTGAGTTGTTTGTGGATATGATAAAGTTTTTGACTTCTAAACATAATGTCACACTAGATTTATCAATGAATAATACAATTGGCATTTGTCCCAATCCTAACAAAGGAACATTTGTTGTAAAATCAAAATTTAAAATTTTAAATATTGAAATTTTAAATTTTCTTGAAGAAAAAAATTATTTGTTCTAATCATCTCCTCATCAATTTCAAAGAAATTATTACATGTAATAAAAAAAGCAAGCCAATGATTAGCTTGCTTTTTTTGCTTAAACTTAATAAAATCTTATTTTACTTCTTCAAACTCTACGTCCTCAGGTTCATTTCCTGTTGGATTTTGAGTATTGGAAGTATTGGGGTCCGCACCTGCTGTTTCTTGCTGTGCTTTATACAATTCCTCACTAGCAGCAGTCCACGCAGCATTTAATTTTTCAGTCAACCCTTCAATTGCATCATCATTTTTTGCGTCAAGAGCTTGCTTTAACTCCGAAACAGCTTCTTCTATCGGTTGCTTTTTATCAGCCGATAATTTATCTCCAAAATCTTTTAATTGTTTTTCAGTTTGAAAAACCAAGCTATCGGCTGTATTTATTTTCTCAACACGATCTCTTTCTTTTTTGTCTGATTCTTCGTTTGCTTTAGCTTCTGCCTTCATTTTTTCAATTTCTTCTTTGCTCAAATTAGAAGAAGCTTCTATACGAACACTGTGCTCTTTTCCTGTACCTTTATCTTTTGCCGATACATTTAAGATACCGTTAGTATCAATATCAAAAGAAACTTCAATCTGTGGTACACCTCTTGGCGCAGGTGGAATCCCGTCCAAATGGAAACGTCCAATCGTTTTATTATCTTTTGCCATGGGGCGCTCTCCTTGTAAGATATGAATTTCTACCGAGGGTTGATTGTCTACCGCAGTAGTAAATACTTGTGATTTTTTGGTAGGAATGGTTGTATTAGACTCAATTACTTTTGTCATTACAGAACCCATTGTTTCGATACCTAAAGAAAGAGGTGTAACGTCTACCAACACGATATCATCGGTTACGTCTCCACTAATAATACCTCCTTGAACCGCAGCTCCCATAGCTACAACTTCGTCAGGATTTACACCTTTTGAAGGTTTTTTTCCAAAAAACTGTTCTACCAACTCTTGTACTTTTGGAATACGAGTACTACCTCCTACCAATAATACTTCGTCTATATCACTCGCTTTCAATCCAGCATCAGACAATGCTTTTTTGCATGGCTCCAAAGTTCTTTGGAATAAAGAATCTGATAATTGCTCAAATTTAGCTCGAGATAATTTTTTCACTAAGTGTTTTGGCATACCATCAACCGCTGTGATATAAGGTAAGTTAACTTCTACTTCACCTGAAGTAGATAATTCAATTTTTGCTTTTTCAGCCGCTTCTTTCAATCTTTGAAGTGCCATTGGATCTTTTCTCAAATCGATATTGTCTGAAGATTTAAATTCATCTGCTAACCAATCAATAATTACTTGATCAAAGTCATCACCACCAAGGCTTGTATCGCCATTTGTAGATTTCACTTCAAATACACCACCACCCAAATCTAAGATAGATACGTCAAAAGTTCCTCCTCCAAGATCGAAAACTGCAATTCTCATATCTTGATCTTTTTTCTCCAATCCATATGCCAAAGCAGCAGCTGTGGGCTCATTTACAATTCTTTTCACTGTCAATCCTGCAATTTCACCAGCTTCTTTTGTAGCCTGACGCTGTGCATCATTAAAATAAGCAGGAACTGTAATTACTGCTTCCGTAACCTCATGACCTAAAAAATCCTCTGCACTTTTCTTCATTTTTTGAAGAACCATTGCACTAATTTCTTGTGGTGAATACATTCTGCCATCAATATCTACTTTTACCGAATCATTATCACCTTTTACTACTTTATAAGGCATTTTTCCAGCGTCAGATAAGCACTCACTATATCTACTTCCAATAAAACGTTTTACACTATAAATTGTTTTAGTTGGATTAGTGATGGCTTGTCTTTTAGCTGGATCGCCAATTTTTCGTTCGCCATTGTCCAAAAATGCAACGATAGATGGTGTTGTTCTTTTTCCTTCATCATTTGCAATGACTACTGGTTCATTTCCTTCAATTACTGATACACATGAGTTCGTTGTACCTAAATCTATTCCAATAATTTTTCCCATTTTTTATATATTTTTTTATTAACTTGTTAAAATGTTTGCTTTGAGTTATTCAACTCTCGTACCAAATGATATTATGTGCTATTATGTCAATATTTAAAGACAAAATGTCACTTTATGTTAAAATTCATACAAAAATGTCAGAATAAAATCAAACAATTAATAAAAATTACATCAAAATTAGATCAAAAAAACCAAAGTTCAAAAAAAACAACTTTTTTAACATAAAAATCATCTTATCAATTGATATTACTAGGTTGTATGTTATTTTATAGTTAAAAAAATCAACAAATTTAAGCTTTTTTAACAAAACATAACTAACTGACTTTGTGTAATTTAAAAAACATGCATCAATACATAAATGGTCACTTATCCACAATATATAAGAGATTAGCAAAAAAAAATATACAAAAAAAAATAATATGATTAATTTTGCCTTGATAAAAATGTTAAACTTTTAAAAACTTTTAAAATGAACAAAGGAGATTTAATCGACAAAATTGCACAAGATGCAGGAATTACTAAGGCTGCAGCTACTTCAGCAATCAATGCATTCATGGATGCAGTAAAAGCTACAATGACTGCTGGTAACAAAGTAACTTTAGTAGGTTTTGGAACTTTTTCAGTATCTAGCAGAAGTGCAAGAACAGGAAGAAACCCACAAACTGGAAAAGAAATTAAAATTGCTGCTAAAAATGTAGCAAAATTCAAAGCAGGTGCAGAATTAGTAGCTGCTGCTGCTAAAGCAAAAATTAAATAATTAATTTTTACTTTAAGAATTTAATGATAGAAGAGCTCTACTTCAAGTAGAGCTTTTTTTATGTCCAAAATTTGAGTAAATTAGCCTTTTGTTGAATATATGATTTTTTTGCTAAAAAATCAATTAAAAAATTCTTATTTTTGCAACTTAAATTTCAATATTTTTTTAACTACAAATTAATACAAAATGGGAAAAGGAGATATTCGTTCTAAAAAAGGAAAAATTAGTAATGGTTCTTTTGGAGTAAGAAGAAAAGCTAAAACTAAAAAAACTGTGTCTGTATCAGCGGAAACTGTTAAAAAAGAAACCCCAAAAGCTAAAAAAAGTGCAAAAAAAACAACTAAAAATACAGAAGTATAGTACGCTATTACTATTATTGTTTATCCTTTCGGCCTGCAATAGCAATGAAAAGTATATTGCTGAATCTGAAGTAAAAACAATAGAACCAGAGGATTCTTCTAGTTCATCTCAAGATAACTTTTTTTATCAAGTAAAAGGCGTGTCACCTTATGGAGATACGCTTGAACTTGGAAAAATTGAAAACAAAGTAATATTACTTGATTTTTGGGCTTCGTGGTGTGGACCTTGTCGTAAAGTACATCCAGAACTTGTCAAGGTATATCAAAAATATAATAAAAATGGTTTTGAAATATTTTCAATTTCACTGGATGAATCTAAAGATGATTGGAAAAAAGCTATACAAAAAGATAATCTTTCTTGGAAATTTCACATTTCTGAATTAAATTCTTGGGATTCCAAATATGCAAAAATGTTTCAAATAGAATATATCCCAAATAATATTTTGTATGATAATAAAGGAAATATTTTAGCTAAAGAATTGGAGCCAGCTCAATTGGATAAAATTTTGAATGAAATCTTATCGAAATAACAATATACTTAAATTGTACATCGTAAATATTTATGACAACAGAATACGTTGAATAAGCATATTACTGTATCCTGATTCATTGTCATAAAATGTTCTAATTTTAAGATATTTTTCATTTAATAATTCCATTTCATTAAAATCAATCAAAGAAGCATATTCACAATTCAAAATATCTGAAGAAACTATTGGATTGTATTCAAAATTAATAATTTGAGCATATTTATCATTTTTTTCACGCTTCAAGATCTCTCTCACTTTTTCAATAGTGGTATTTTGTTTCAAAACAAAATTGAGTTCTGTGATTGAGCCATTTATTACTGGCACACGATATGATGTACCTGATATATTATGAATTAATTTCGGAAATAATTTTCTTAATACGTTAGTAGCACTTGTAGTCGTAGGAATGATATTATTAGCTGCAGCACGAGCTCTTCTATAATCGCTATGTAAAGCATCTTGAATATTCTGATCTGATGTATAGCTATGAATAGTAGCAAAATTTAGGAATGCAACACCAAAATTTCGCTCTATGATATCCAAAATGGGGACTATACTATATGTAGTACAGCTCGCATTGGATATAATGCGATGATTTAAAGAACTTAAATCATTAAATCCATTAACTATAATTGGGATAGAGTCTGAGTCCGGTGGTGATGATAAAATTACTTTTCTTGGATTAAAAACCAAATATTTATCAAGATCTAAGGAGGTCTTGTATGTACCACTGCAGTTGATAAATATATCTATACTTAAATCATTCCATGGCAATGCTTCTATTTGAGCTACGGAAGAATATGCAATAGTGTTTCCTGCAATACAGATATTTGAATTAGAATGAGATATCGATTCTTTATGTTTTCCATATGTAGAATCAAATTGAAGGAGATGACAAGCCATTTCAATATGCATCAAATCATTGACTGCAACTATTTCTATATCATTTCGTTGAGATATTAAACGAATTAATTTTCTACCTATCCGCCCTAGTCCGTTTATGGCTATTCTTTTCATTTTTTATATATATCTTAATTCTATTTCTTTCTCATGACAATCTATAGCTATATTAGCTCCTAAAATCAACGGATAATTATCATCAAAATGGCCAAATGGTGCCCCAAAATAAATAGGAAAATTATATTGGGCCGTATGTTCTAAAATAATTTCCTCAATTGATTTTCCAAAAGGAATTTCATTATCTTTCATATTAGTAATTCCACCAACAATAATAGCTTTGAGCCCTTCAAATTTCCCTGCGTTTTTCAAAGCAATTATCATTCGATCAAAATGATACATATACTCGTCTAAATCTTCAAAAAATAAAATTTTACCATTGAGATTGAACCCATTATTTGTCCCTAAAAGTGAATACAAAATAGATAAATTACCTCCAAAAACTTGCCCCTTTATATTGCCCTCTTTATTCAATGGATGTTTTAAAAATTTTATAGGCAATAAATTTCCAAAAAAATAACTTTCAATATGATGAAGTGTTTTTTCGCTGATTTTATCAAATGTTATAGGCATAGGGCCATGAATGGATTCAATACCATAAAACTGATTGACACGATTATGTATAAGCGTCAAATCACTAAATCCAATTAACCATTTGGGATTTTCGATAAATCGCGTCCAATCTATTTTATCTATTACACGATTGGTCCCATAGCCTCCTCTTGCAAACAATATAGCTTTTATATCTGGATTATTTAATGCTTTTTGAAAGTCTTCTGCACGATAGGAATCATCTCCAGCAAATTGATTAGATATAGTATCTATCGTTTTTCCAATAATAGGCTCTATACCAATTCTTGTAAGCCATTGGACAGCAAAATTAATTTCTTGAGTAGAAATTCGTTTGGCTGTTGATAAAATGGCGATTTTATCTCCTTTTTTCAAAAATGGAGGTCTATAATACATATTTGCAAAAATACTTATTTTTGAAAAAAAAGTAATTAAATAATTCTTGGGAAAAACTTTATTTCAATTGGTATTAAAAAAAAATTGCTTAAAAAATATTCATCAAAAAGGTACCTAATCGCTATTTCTTTACACGAATCTTTTTGATTACCTTAGTACCACTTTTTGTTTTAACAACAACTATAATATAATCCGAACTTGTATTTATTCCATCAATAATTATAGATGTCTCATTTTCTAGATCATATGCAGAAATATTTTTTTCA
>Ga0078894_10004642_pt1 | contig 10529 bp, 9 predicted proteins | sample LauGreSu1BDMLBSD_2_FD_67506 | JGI IMG/M metagenome (GOLD analysis project Ga0078894, IMG submission 67506) | Freshwater lake microbial communities from Lake Michigan, USA - Su13.BD.MLB.SD (version 4) (version 4) | ecosystem: Environmental > Aquatic > Freshwater > Lake | place: Lake Michigan, USA... | reverse complement strand
CATCATCAGCGATGTTTTTCGGAGCTTCTGAATAATGTGAGAATTCCATTGAAGAACTTGCACGACCAGAAGAAAGAGTACGCAATTGTGTTACATATCCAAACATTTCTGAAAGTGGAACATCTGCCTTCACAACTTTCGATCCTGCTCTGTCATCCATTCCTCTAATCACACCGCGACGACGATTCAAATCACCAACGATATCACCCATGTTCTCTTCAGGAGTAACAACTTCCATTTTCATGATTGGCTCTAGAAGCACAGGACGTGCATTTTTCAATGCTGCTCTGTACGCCATCTTAGCACATAATTCGAAAGACAATGAATCTGAATCGACTGCATGGAATGAACCATCTAACAATTCAACTTTCATAGCATCAACAGGGAAACCTGCCATAACACCATTCTTCATTGACTCTTTGAAACCTTTCTCAACAGAAGGCACAAATTCACGTGGAATGTTACCACCTTTAATGCTGTTAACGAACTCAAGTCCAGTTTTTTCAACATTATCTTGGGGAGAAATTTTAACAACGATATCGGCAAATTTACCACGTCCACCGGACTGTTTCTTGTAAACCTCTCTGTGGTTAACTTCTGCAGTAATGTTTTCACGATAAGAAACTTGAGGAGCACCTTGATTTACTTCAACCTTGAATTCACGCTTCAAACGGTCTACAATAATTTCCAAGTGCAACTCACCCATCCCTGAAATGATCGTCTGTCCGGTTTCCTCATCAGTATTCACTCGGAAAGTTGGATCTTCTTCAGCTAGCTTGTTCAAACCGATTCCTAATTTATCTTGGTCAGCTTGCGTTTTAGGCTCAATTGCGATTCCAATAACCGGATCAGGGAAATTCATAGATTCCAAAACAATCGGTGCATTTTCTGCACACAATGTGTCTCCAGTCTTGATATCTTTAAATCCTACCAATGCGCCGATATCTCCAGCACCTAATTCATCAATTTGGTTCTGCTTGTTAGCGTGCATTTGGAAAATACGAGAAATACGCTCCTTATTACCAGTACGTGTGTTCAACACATAAGATCCTGCAGGTAATTTTCCAGAATAAGCGCGAGTAAAGCACAAACGTCCAACAAATGGATCAGTTGCAATTTTAAATGCTAAACCAGCAAATGGCTCATCATAAGAAGGCTTGCGTGTGATTTCCTCATCAGTTTTTGGATTTGTTCCAGTGATACCTTCAATATCTAAAGGTGAAGGAAGAATTTCCATTACCATGTCCAACATTGCCTGAACTCCTTTGTTCTTGAAAGAAGAACCACACATCATAGGTACTACCTTACCAGAAATCGTTGCAGCACGCAAAGCATTTAGGATTTCTCTTTCAGTCAATGAATTCTCATCTTCGAAAAATTTCTCCATCAATGTTTCATCGAACTCAGCAACTGCCTCAAGTAACTCGCTTCTTAATTGTCTTGCTTCATCAAGAATATCAGCAGGAATTTCAACTTCTTGGAAAGTCATTCCCATATCGCTATCATTCCAAACAATCCCTTTGAAGTTAATTAAATCTACAACTCCTTTAAAGTTATCCTCATCACCGATATTAATTTGTAAAGGAAGCGCATGGCTACCCAACATTTCTTTCACCTGCTTACACACGTTCAAGAAGTCAGCACCTTGGCGGTCCATTTTGTTCACAAATCCAATACGTGGCACATTGTAATTATTTGCCAATCTCCAGTTCGTCTCAGACTGTGGTTCAACACCGTCAACAGCAGAAAAAAGGAAAACCAAACCATCCAATACCCGAAGGGAACGGTTTACCTCAACAGTAAAATCAACGTGTCCTGGGGTATCAATAATGTTGATATGGTATTTTTGACCACGGTAATTCCAACTTACTGTTGTCGCAGCTGAAGTAATGGTAATACCACGCTCCTGCTCTTGCTCCATCCAGTCCATTGTTGCACCACCCTCGTGTACCTCACCAATTTTGTGATTTACACCTGAATAGTACAGAATACGCTCAGTGGTCGTTGTTTTACCCGCATCAATGTGCGCAGCGATACCAATGTTTCTTGTAAATTTAAGATCTCTAGCCATCGTAATTAGAATCTAAAATGTGAGAACGCCTTGTTAGCCTCAGCCATTCTTAATGTGTCTTCTTTTTTCTTGTATGCCGCGCCTTCTTCCTTAGAAGCAGCGATAATCTCAGACGCTAACTTTCCAGCCATTGTCTTTTCATTTCGCTTACGCGAATACCCGATTAACCACTTCATTGCTAATGAAGCTTTTCTATCTTCACGAACAGGAGTAGGAATCTGGAACGTTGCACCACCTACACGGCGGCTTCGAACCTCAACACTTGGAGTTACATTCTCCAATGCTTTTCTCCAAACTTCCAATCCTTCTTGATCTTCAATCTTTTTATCTACGATTTCAATTGCATCGTAAAATATTTTGAAAGCTAAACTCTTCTTTCCGTCGTACATTAAATTGTTAACGAATTTTGTTACCACAACATCGTTAAACTTAGGATCCGGGAGAATGGCTATCTTTTTGGCTTTTCTTCTTCTCATCTCTTAAAGTTTTGATTATTTCGCTTTAGGTCTTTTTGTTCCATACTTAGAACGACGCTGAGTTCTTCCTTCTACTCCAGCTGTATCTTCTGCACCGCGAACGATGTGGTAACGAACCCCTGGTAAATCTTTAACTCTTCCGCCACGCACTAGCACCAAAGAGTGCTCTTGCAAATTGTGACCTTCTCCGCCGATGTATGCATTGACTTCTTTTCCATTTGTCAAACGCACCCTCGCTACTTTACGCATAGCTGAGTTCGGCTTCTTTGGAGTAGTTGTGTAAACCCTTACACAAACTCCTTTACGCTGTGGACATGAATCAAGTGCAGCAGACTTACTTTTCTTGACTACCGCTGTTCTTCCTTTGCGAACTAATTGTTGGATAGTTGGCATAAAATACTCTTAATTTTTATAATATATTATTCGCCCAAAAACACTTTGGGGGGTGCAAAGATACTAGATTTTCAGTACAAACCAAGAAGTTATCAAAAAAAAGTGCGTTTTTTTCACAATTGGGTGTTTACATCTTGATGGTACTTTTAAACAAGAGAGTCAATAACAGAAGCTGAAAAACAAAAAACTCCCACATTGCGGGAGTTTTTAGGTCTATTTTCTTTAGGAAATTAATTTCTATACAAAGTACTTTTAACTGCTTTAACAATTCTTTCCACATTTGGTAACGCTTCATCAATTAAGGTTGGTGAGAATGCAAATGGCGTATCCGTTTGCGTCACTCGCATGACAGGCGCATCCAAATGATCGAAAGCATAACGTTGCAAATGATATGAGATCTCAGAAGAAATGGAGGCCAATGGCCACGATTCTTCAACAACAACGCAACGATTTGTTTTCTTAACGGATTCCACTACAGCTGCATAATCAATAGGACGAATCGTACGAAGGTCAATAATCTCAATAGAAATACCTTCTTTCTCTAGTTCTTCTGCAGCTGCTTGAGCAACTTTGATGATTTTTCCAAAAGTAACGATGGTAACGTCTGTTCCTTTTCTTTTTATGTCTGCGACTCCGATTGGAATAATGTACTCACCTTCTGGAATTTCACCTTTGTCACCGTACATCTTTTCTGACTCTAGAAAAACAACTGGATCGTTGTCACGAATAGCTGCTTTCAAAAGGCCTTTTGCATCATATGGGTTAGATGGTGTAATAACCTTTAGTCCTGGCACATGGGCATAAAACGCTTCAAAAGACTGAGAATGGGTTGCAGCCAACTGACCAGCGGTTCCATTTCCTCCTCTAAATACGATTGGACAATGGTATTGCCCACCAGACATTTGCAACATTTTGGCAGCACTATTAATGATTTGATCAGCTGCAAGGATTGCAAAATTCCAAGTCATAAATTCCACAATTGGTCGTAAACCATTCATAGATGCTCCAACGGCAATTCCTGCAAAACCTAATTCTGCAATAGGCGTGTCAATTACACGTTTTGCTCCAAATTCATCAAGCATTCCTTGAGATACCTTGTAAGCTCCATTGTATTCAGCCACTTCTTCACCAAGAAGAAAAACACTTTCGTCTCTTCTCATCTCCTCCGACATTGCCTCTCGCAGCGCTTCTCTGAATTGTACAGTCTTCATGTATTAAAAAGTAAAATTTCGGTCGCCAAAATTAACGATTATAGTCGAAAGTCGCATTATTAATTGAATTTACATAAATTTAAACCACATCCTACTGATAAACAAATAATTAAATTTAGTTTAAACAAGATGAATTCGTCCCATTCTAAAAAACGTACACGACTCAGTTTTTAAAGGAATTATTCATTAAATTTGCCATCGTTTGAAAATCTTACTTACATGAAAATACTTGTATGCATCAGTAAATCACCTGATACTACTTCCAAAATTGCCTTCACAGATAACAATTCGAAATTTGATGAAAATGGCGTCCAATATATTGTAAACCCTTATGATGAATGGTATGCCCTGGTCAGAGCGCTTGAGATAAAAGAAACAAGTGGTGGTAACGTTACAATAATTACTGTTGGAGCCGCAACTGACGAGGCAGTTATCAGAAAAGCATTAGCAATTGGTGCTGATGAAGCAGTGCGTATCGATGCTGATCCTACAGATGCTTATTACACGGCAATGCAAATTGCAGAATATGCTAAGTCAAATGGATTTGACCTTGTTCTTTCTGGTAAAGAAACTATCAATTACAATGGTTCTCAAGTCGGAGGAATGATTGCGGAAGCAATGGATCTTCCTTTCATTTCTTTAGCCTCTAAACTTGATGTTAATGGAAGCACACTTACTTTGGAACGTGAAATTGCAGGAGGCTTACAAGTAGTAGAAGTGAATCTTCCTGCGGTAGTTTCATGTGCTAAAGGGATGGCTGAACAGCGTATTCCAAATATGAGAGGTATCATGGCGGCTCGCACAAAACCATTGCAAGTCGTTGCTCCTGCTGCTGTAGAAAATTTAACTGAATTTGTTACATATACAATGCCTGCTGCAAAATCATCATGCAAAATGATTGATCCAAATAACATGGATGAACTTGTTGAACTTTTGCACAATGAAGCAAAAGTCATCTAATATAGATGACAGATGCAGCTGTGAAAAAATTATTAATCTTCGACTTTTGTCTCAAAAAATATTAAAATGTCAGTTCTAGTATATATTAATAGTAATAACGGTCTTCACAAATCAGCTTTTGAAGCCGTAACTTATGGTAAAAAACTAAGTGGCGATGTCACAGTAATTACTTCAGGTTCAGCTGATACATCGACATTAGCAACTCTTGGAAAATATGGTGCATCCAAAGTGCTTGTAGATCGTTCTTTGTCAGGAGATGATGACCAACAATTGACACGTATTATTGCTAATGCAGCGGCTACGTCAAATGCATCAGCTGTAATTTTTAGTCATGATCTTACGGCTAAAGCTGTTGCTCCTCGACTATCTGTTCGTCTGAAAGCGGGTCTAGTTTCTGGTGCGACTGATATACCAACTGCTGACGGAACAGTCAAAGTAAATGTGTTTTCAGGAAAAGCATTTGGTTCAGTTAAAGTTAATTCGGCTGCGAAAATTATATCTCTGCTTCCGAACAGTATTCAACCTGAAGAAACTGGTTCTGATTGTGCCGTTGAAGAATTCAATGGTAATGCAGGTGAATCGAAAGTAAAGGTAGTAAGCACTAAAAAACCTGAAGGAGAAATTCCACTTCCGGAAGCAGAATTAGTAGTTTCAGCAGGTAGAGGTTTGAAAGGCCCAGAGAACTGGGGGATTGTTGAAGATTTAGCAAAAGCTTTGGGAGCTGCGACAGCTTGCTCGCGTCCGGTAGCAGACATAGGATGGAGACCTCACCATGAGCACGTTGGTCAAACAGGTGTTGCTATTCGTCCAAACCTATATATTGCGGCAGGTATTTCCGGAGCAATTCAGCACCTTGCAGGAGTAAACGGTTCCAAAGTGATGGTCGTTATAAATACTGATCCAGAGGCACCATTTTTCAAAGCGGCAGATTATGGAATAGTCGGTGACGCTTTTGAAGTATTGCCTCGATTAACAGAAGCAGTGAAAAAATTTAAAAATTCTGGACATTAATTTCTTTAAAGTCGTACTTTTAATCAAGTTCAGCAGTTTGGGGAAGTCATAGTGCTTCCCTAATTTGTTAAAATCCTCGAATGCAATTTTTGAAATGAATAAAATAAAGCTTGATATAGCAGGACTTTCATACAGTCAGACACAATCTGGGGCCTACGCACTTGTATTGGCTGAAGCTGGTGGGAAACGTCAATTGCCCATAATTATTGGAGGATTTGAAGCCCAAGCAATTGCCATAGAGTTAGAAAAAATGACACCTACTCGGCCTTTGACTCACGACCTTTTTAAAAATTTCGCCCAATCATTTTCTATTGACATAAAGGAAGTTGTGATTTACAATCTAGCTGAAGGTATCTTTTATTCTAAACTTGTTTGTGAATCTGATGGTTTGACTACAGAGATTGACGCACGAACTTCAGACGCTATAGCGATTGGTGTAAGATTTAATTGTCCGATATTTACATTTGAGCATATTTTATCCAGTGCAGGAATTTTGATGGATGAAAACGAAGTCAAAGAGGATGACTTTTCGACCGAAGAGGATGAATCTACAGAACCAGAAGGTGCATTAAACACCTTATCAGAAACAGAACTAGAAGGTCAACTCGGAGATGCAATTGACAGCGAAGACTACGAGCTTGCATCAAAAATACGAGATGAAATCAATAAACGCAGAGCCAATTAAACTTTAAAAATATGCTAAGATCATTGAAGAACAGATTGATCATCATGAATTTCATGCAGTTCTTCATATGGGGATCATGGCTCATCACAATCTATAATTATTGGTTTGAAACCATGAAGTGGGATGGTGTTCAGTTTGGGGCAGTTTTCACAACACTTGGTCTTTCTTCACTTTTTATGCCAACCCTTGTTGGAATCATTGCTGACAAATGGATAAATGCTGAACGTATCTTTGGTTTATTGCATATTGCTGGTGGTCTTATTTTATGTCTCCTACCTTCTGTTAGCGATCCTGTCACATTCTTTTGGGTTATTTTTCTTGCTATGCTCTGCTATATGCCGACTATTGCATTGTCCAATTCTGTAGCCTACAATGTTTTAAAATCAAATAATTATGACGTAGTAAGTTCATTCCCACCAATTCGTGTTTGGGGAACAATTGGATTTATTGCCGCAATGTGGTTCGTGAACATCACTGGCAACAAGGCCTCCTCAAACCAATTTCTAATCTCTGGGATTTCAGCAGTATTATTAGGTCTTTATGCTTTTTCGCTTCCAAAATGTACACCAACAGCAAGTGAAAAAAAAGGTTGGATACAAACTTTTGGATTGGATGCCTTTCGATTATTTGGCAATTACAAAATATTCTTGTTTTTCTTGTTCTCTTTATTCCTTGGCGCTTCTTTGCAACTTACCAACATGTATGGGGACGGCTATATCAGTGAATTTGGTAATTATGGCAAATACCAGAATTCCTTGATAGTGAAATATTCCACAGTCATTATGTCAATTTCACAAATTTCTGAAACAATCTTTATTCTGGCAATTCCATTTTTTCTAAAACGATTCGGTATTAAATATGTGATGTTAATCAGCATGACGGCATGGGTACTTCGATTTGGACTTTTGGCCTATGGAGATCCAGCAGAAGGTCTTTGGATGATTATTGCCTCATGCATTGTATATGGAATGGCATTTGACTTTTTCAATGTCTCAGGCTCTTTATTCATTGAGACATCAACCTCACCCCAAATGCGTTCAAGTGCGCAGGGGCTTTTTATGATGATGACCAATGGATTTGGCGCAGTGATAGGCAGTTTCGCAAGTGCTTCTATCATTCAATATTTCTATACACTTAAGTTTAAAAGTGTTTCAGGACTCACAAAGCACCTAGGAATTTCAAAATCAAGTGAGGTTTTTCAGCGACTTACGGATGGAACGAAGATTCACAATGGTATTTTTCATAGAGCAATTGAGTTAAAAAATTGGCCAGAGATATGGATTAGTTTTGCCCTTTATTCCTTATTTATTGCCTTGCTTTTTGCAGTTCTTTTTAAACACAAACACGATCCGAATTCCATCGGTGAAATGAAGCATTAATATGCAAAGAAATCTTCTTCTTGAGGAAAAGATTTTCGGAATAACATCCAAATCTGAATTTGAAGAATTAGCGCTTGAATTGTTTCGTTTTCAATTCGACCATTGTGAAATTTACCGTTTATTTTCAAAAAAAACAGGTAGAATCAATCCATCAAGGCTTTCAGAAATTCCGTTTCTTCCTATCTCATTTTTTAAAACGCATCGGGTAAGTTGCTCAAATAAAAAAGAAGATTTATTATTTCTGAGCAGCGGGACAACACAAACTGGCAGAAGTACACATGCTGTGGCCTATCGAGAGATTTATGATCGTTCCTTTGAAACTATTTACAGGCAATTCATTGGTGATCCAGAGGATCAAGTCATACTTGCTTTACTTCCAAACTACCTAGAACAAGGCAACTCAAGTCTCGTATATATGGTTGAATTTTTGATTAAAAAAAGTAATTGCTCACTTTCTTCATTTGTACTAAATGAGGTTGAAGACCTCATGCACAAATATAAAACTGCTTTAGAAATTGGTAAAAACGTGGTGATTTTTGGTGTTTCATATGCACTTTTAGATCTTGTTGCTCAAGGTCTGGATTTATCGAAAGCACTCATCATCGAAACAGGCGGAATGAAGGGAAGGAGAAAAGAAATGACCAAAGAGGAGCTGCATCTTGAAATCAAAAATGGATTAAAAGTTGATTTTGTTAGTTCAGAATATGGAATGACTGAATTATTGTCACAATCTTACAGTAAAGAGGATGGCCTATTCGAACTACCTAATTGGATGAGTATATTAATTCGCGACATGAATGACCCTTTTTATTATTTAGAAAATGGTAAAACCGGAGGTATAAATGTCATTGACTTTGCAAATATTTATAGTTGTAGCTTTATCGCCACGCAAGATTTAGGGAAAATAGAGCATGGAAAACTTAAAATAATGGGCCGCTTCGACAATGCAGATATCCGAGGTTGCAATTTATTGGTACAATAATTCAGATTTGATTACTTTTATTTTTGATTCGAAATAGACAAACTTCACATGGATCTTCAACTTCAACAATTAATTAAAGATAAAGCCAAATCAATTTTTGAAAAAGTTCGGTCATTTCGCGAGCATTTGCATCGTAATCCTGAATTATCCTATCAAGAACACAACACGATGAACTATGTGTCACGCATTCTTACTGAACATAATATTCAGCATGAGATCGGGATAGGAAAAACTGGTGTTGTGGCGTTGATCAAATCTGAGAATCACAAAAATGATGTTTGCATAGGATTGCGTGCTGATTTAGATGCCTTACCTATACAGGAGGAAAATGAAGTTCCCTATAAATCTGAGGTCAATGGTGTAATGCATGCCTGTGGTCACGACGTTCACACTTCTATTCTATTAGGAACAGCACTAATTCTAAATGAACTAAAGGACCAATTACCATATGCTGTAAAATGCATATTCCAACCAGGAGAGGAAAAAAATCCGGGTGGGGCAACCTTCATGATTGCTGATGGGGTGCTAGAAAACCCGAAAGTTAAAGAACTTTATGCGCTCCATGTTTTCCCAAGTATGCAAGTTGGGAATGTTGGATTCAAGGAAGGTATCTACATGGCATCATGTGATGAAATTCATTTGACGATCCATGGTAAAGGAGGACATGGCGCCACACCGAATGAGTGCGTAGATCCAATTATAATAGGTTCTTCTATCCTACTTGAACTTCAACAAATTGTGAGTAGAAAGTGTGATCCAAAAATTCCTTCAGTACTTTCGTTCGGTCATTTTGAAGCATTGGGTGCGACAAATATTATTCCTTCGAAAGCGATATTGAAAGGTACATTTCGTACTATGAATGAAACATGGAGAGCTCAGGCGCTTGCCTTGATTGAGACTAATATTCGTTCGATTGCTGAGATGCATGGCGCAACTGTTGATCTCGAAATAAGCAAAGGCTATCCATACCTGGAAAATGATCCGCAAATTACTTCCAAATTAAGAAAGAAAGCAATTGAATTTTTAGGTGAAGGAAATGTTGAAGAACTTCCCATTCGTCTCACTTCTGAAGATTTTTCATTTTATTCTCACAAAGTACCCGTTTGCTTTTTCAGACTTGGGGTTCGCAATGAATCAAAAGGCATCACGTATGGAGTGCATCATCCGCGTTTTGACATTGACAATGATGCATTAATCCGAGGTGTTGAAATGATGTGCTTAGCAGTATTATAAAATGAAAAAAGCTCTTTTTTGTATTGCTTTCGCTACTATTTTAATTGCTTGTAATAAAGAAAAAGCAAGCGCCAAAAAGATTTCTGGAAATTGGTCAATTACTACTTTAAAACAAACTGATCCGGAAG
>Ga0078894_10004640_pt1 | contig 10536 bp, 3 predicted proteins | sample LauGreSu1BDMLBSD_2_FD_67506 | JGI IMG/M metagenome (GOLD analysis project Ga0078894, IMG submission 67506) | Freshwater lake microbial communities from Lake Michigan, USA - Su13.BD.MLB.SD (version 4) (version 4) | ecosystem: Environmental > Aquatic > Freshwater > Lake | place: Lake Michigan, USA... | reverse complement strand
GAATACCGGCAATAGGTTTCGATCCTATGTCCTCGGAGTTATGAGCCCCGCGCGCTTTCCGCTGCGCCATGCCGGTAAAATGAGAGTGTTTCTTAGAATGAAATGACGATGCTGCGTTTATAGCGTCCAGCTTGACAATACCGGCGGTAGGTTTCGATCCTACGACCTTCCGCTTATAAGGCGATAATCATTCGTAGATCGGACCATTTCCTTACGGAAGTAGTAAAAAGGGTAACAAACGATGTTTTTAGACGCTCTGCCGCTGAGCTACACCGGTATAACATGTGTGTAATTATTGTACATTTCTAGATTCAACAAATCTTTAATAATGATAATCATCACAAGGCGTACCTAATATCACATAATGTGATGTCAGTCAAAATAATTGTGACGAAAGAATGATTTGTTGTCATCTAGAAAATATACAAAACTACACTTATTTTGCTCCTTCTGCGCGAAAGAGGAGGAAGTGGATCGCACCTTCTCATAGTATACGGAGAAAATATCTTTAAGTTCTTTTCGCGAAAAAACGCGCCGTTTACGCATTTTTCCTAAATATTCGATTCCATTCCATTCATTCCATTCATTCCATTCATTCCATTATTCGATCAATTCCTCGATTTCTTTAACTGCGTGACAAATCCTGAATCGATGATACCAACGTTTGGAAATAAGTGGAAGTACTTCGATTTGAACCAGTTTAAAACTTGTGTCTAAAAGACCGATTGCCATTTGTTCTTCATTTCCCTTTAATGTAAGGGTAAAAACTGATTTTAATATGAAATGAAGAAGAAGCATCACATGTTCGCTAGATACATAAAAACGATACACTTTACCGTTATTGATATTGTTAAATGACTTGATAATGAAATACACAAGCTGATTAAACTGCGGCGCATCATTGATATCGATTTTTCCATCGGATAATATTTTATTGAACCCTGATTCAAGGATGAAATTTAACTTATCGCGTATTCCATCCTCACATACATACTTTTTGAGGCTCTCAAGTTGCACACGATTCAATCGGTCCTTGAATTCATCAAACACTCGTTCGATCTGATTAATCGCTAAAGAAGGTTCTCGAAGAATATTAGTCAGTTTGGTTCGAAGAAATGGAATCGTGAATATCAAGTTGAATGTGATATCTTTGGCAAAATGAAAAAGAGACAGTTTGGTTTTTTTTATTTCCGGTTCTTCGTCGTCGTAATCAATCGCAGTATCTATATCTTCATCGTCAATGATGATCTTTGTATTCGTTGGTTTAACACGGTGAGTTGTTGTCTTGTTATTAGAAGAAACTGGTTGAGCTGATACCAATGATGTTTGTGATAACGGCGAGACTTGTGATATTGGTAACGGTGGTGGGGGTATCTGCTCTATTTGTGCAGCTGTTGTTGTTTTGGTTACTAATACCGGCACCGGAAGTGATACATCTGTTTTTTTTGTTCCAACTGACGGATTAATATGCGGCGTATTACGAGCGATCGATTGATTCATAACATCCGTCATTGCAGAATGATTGATTGCCTTTATGAAATTGATTGCGGTATTTGGTGCTTGTGTATTATTTATTGCATTGGTTACAGCAGGTAAAGGTGTCGATGCTCGTGTTAAAACTGGAGTTTGTAATGGAATATTAACAAAAATTGGTGCAGGTGCTGGTGCAGGTGCTGGTGCTGGTGCTGGTGCTGGTGCGAAATCCGGTATGTCAAATACATCACTTATAATTACTTGTGATGCAGGATTATTCATTTGATTCTGAGATACAACTTCAGCAGTTACGTATCCGTGAGGTATTTGTATTTGGTTCATTTTTCCTATATATCTTTTAGTTTATTTTTAGTTATTGAAACAGCGACGAGTTCGGCGCTGTCGCACCAAGAAATGCAATCGGATTACCCTGCGGTAAAACTTCTTGTGCCGGTTCTTCCGCAACACCTGATTCTATCATCGTAAATACGCGTTTTTTGTTTTTAACATTACCAATTTTAAATGTGCGTATATACTCTTCAAGTGGTACTCGGTCTTCATCGTCACGTCGAATATTCTCTCGTAAAGAAGTAGAAATAAAGTCAAGAGGTATCTTCAATAATGAATATTCCGCATATTTCACTTCGATTAACCCGAATCGTGAAGGAACATCTTGTGCGACAGCGAATGGATGGACGAAAAAATAACTACTATCTTCGGCATCGCCATACAAAACCATCATATTCTTACCATTCTCACTTAATAATGACTGTGTAATAAATACGATCGGTATTTTGAAATACAATGCTAAAATCCAGATATCAATGTTTGTCAAGAAGTAGTTTTCACTTTGAATGACTTGTGCTAATGTTGCTCGGTCTTGGTTAATCAAGTCAGCGTATTTCTTCATGCCATATCCATTCAAGATCATCGTAAGTTTCTTTCCAAGACCAGCCTCTGATAGTTTTTCATATTCACCAATGAGTATATTTTTCACCTTTGTAATTGTCATTTCTGCAAGTTCGTCCACGTGCTGATGTCGACAGTTTTCACAGATAAAGTAATTGCATTCACGGCATGCAAATTCAGTGTGGTCATGGCCAATTGAACTACGGCATTTCTGGCATACTTCAGTTTCTTCTCCTCCCGCTGCAGCTCCTCCTTCCGCAGACCCAGCAGAAGGGTTTGTTGATTTAAATGTGAAAGGATTTGATTTTTGACGAATACAACTATGGCCACTCGGGCATTTTGACGCATTTTGTGCAACAATACGCAGTATAGTTAATATAACATCAAACGTGCATTCGTTGCTTTCATTCGAAAATAGTATTTCAAACGCACTCGCACTTGCAAGTGGAAAGAATAGTTGCCGCATTTTCTCTGTCACTTTACGCTTCGATACTTCACGGCAAAAATCCAAGACGTGATTGATCTCGTTGATCTGAAGTGATGACTCTGGTGCGGAAACATCAGGTGCGCCAGCGGCTGCTGCAGCGGCAACGGCTCCACCAGGAGCAGCAGCAGAAGCGGCAGACGCACCTTCCAATTCCAAATAACGGTCTACATATTCCTTACGATAAACGGGATCGTATGACTGAATGACACGATTTCCAGCATTACTTGGTGCTACCGTATAAAAATTTGTTTGAAATACATATGGATTTTCATCAGCAGGTTCCATATTCTCGAAGTATTCTTGCGTAATGAATGTTTCTAATAAAATGATTTCATCGTCTCGGAGATCATACTTTCGGTCTTGAAATGACATATATTTTGTTGGTTCAAACATGAATAATTTAACCCGTTCATAACGTATCATCTCGTCTGCTAATTTTCCAAAATACGCGATTTCATTGTCAATATCCGGATACATAAGGTTCCGCTGAGGAAGAAGAAGTTTACATAAACCACCGGATTCTTTCAAACAGTAGCTTTTCTTTCCGCACGTTTCATCATCACTCGTAATACAACCAGATATTTCACCAACTAATTTCAATGTGTCTTTATTGTAACGAATAAATGCAACATACTTGGTTAGCAGCCGTTTCATGTGTGCGATAATTTGCGACAACTTATTCATATAGATCGTAAATGGAGATGATATCAACTTTTCAATGTCGTCTTTTACCGCTTTGTTTTCTGGACGATTCAGAACATTTCGCGCAGTATTACGGAATACGTTATAGAAGTTGGTTTCTAAGCGAATATAGCGAACATACTTCTCTCGAGCTTTATCAACTGTACCTTCCGGCTTTGATGAAATTTCTTTGTCTGCGATTAAATGATTACTCTCTGTTATCGTGGGTAGTCCGTCATCTTGATTTAATTGTGGATCTTTATCTATGTTCACTTGAATAAACTGGTTTGTTTCTGTAAGAACACCTACCACTAGACCATCTTCTACAACTTTCACACTTGGTCGACAGTAAACTTCTTTTTTGGTTGTTTTCTTTACATGGCGAGCGACCGTTTCTAAGAAGTCGACAGTTTCACGATAACTCAATGTCCAGAGTGACGGATCATCCATCATTATCAGTGGTGGCGATGGTCCCACCGTCGTTGACGAGAGAGGCGCCGAAACAGCTGTAGGTATCACACCCTTCCAACGTTTACGTATACTCGTTTTTTTTACAATACTGGATGGGTTTAACTTTATCGTATTGATGTTCTGAGAGATTTGTAAACCGATGACTTTGCTATTAAAATTGAGGACCTGTGCTTCGATTTCAAATCCTGCATCTTTTACTTGCTTTGCAATGATCGTCGCAGGCTGGTTCATTTTATACCGGTATTCGCGTGGCTGGCTCGCATGAAGTCGACAATATGAAAAATAGAGATCGCGGACATTTTCGATGACGTGTTTAATTTTTGGCATAAGTGTTTTACTCTTGATTGCAAATCTGCCTAGAACACTAAACTTTCCATTTGATTTACTCTCAAACAGGTATATCGGTTCATAATATGTATCGCGTTTCATAATGATAATTGTTTTGCGGTTAGAGTCGAATACTTCACCTGAATATGAATTTGTTGGGCAGATCACTTGTACATTATTTGTAATGTCGTCGTCGGGAATATGAATAAGAATAATGTTGTTTCCATTCTTGAATAGCTTTTCATTCGGCCTCGATACAATATCCCATAGGTACGTATGGTCAATGATCGAAGCGTCATCATCAAGGTACGCGATGAAATTTTCATATGCGTTACATAGTCGAGAGAATGATTCTGGAGGGAGTGTTTGAGAGATTGCCGCCATACTGTATTTATCTACATCAATGATTTCCTTATTGGGATTATAGAATACATCGACGAGTGTCCCGTTTTGTAACGTTACAAACATATCAATATCGAGAGATTGGATAATAATGCTTCGCATCTCTCGAATTGTAGGAACAGCTGATGGTGATAATGTATAGGGTGCAGGAGCACTGGTTGAACTAGACGGGACAGCTGCTGAAGCGGCAGCACCAGCACCAGATGCACGTGGTGTCATTGCGACAGGTGTTTCATCTTCTGAATTATATCCGGTGTCATTGACAGCATTTGCCGCTTCGCCACCACCGGCTACAGCGGCGGTACCGCCTGCACTGGCATTTGGAGTAAGAGGAGCCGTAGCCGTAGTTGTGGCAGTTGCTTTCTTCAATTGAGCGGAATGTTTTTGTATGCTTTCGACAATTGACTTTGAGATCCGTTCTTTCAGTGTAATACCCCCTTCGGCAATAAGTGGCTCTGCATCAATTGATTCTGAAATAGAATCACGAATCTTAGATTTTACTGCGGTTTTTGGAATTGGTATTTCCGGTTCTTCTGCCGGAATAACAGTCGTGGTAGTTAAACCGATGCTTTCTTTGAAATAGTACGCAATCGCAGAAACGAACGATTGATGATCATTGGTTTCTACACCTCGGCGTAAAAGACATGGCGTATCTTTCTTGATTGCCGTATTTTTGATACTAACTTGACAAGTTCGACTATCACTGAATAAAAACTTTTGAACCTGTAATGGTAAATACCCCCATCGATTGTTTTCAAGCGGGAATTTGTCTGAACTCAAAATACGATCATCCTTCATTTCATTAATTTTGGCTGGTTCCGAATAGAAAGATACAGCTGGACCTGCAGTGGTGGTGGCGGCGGCGCCAGTGGCGAGACCTGGCGATAATTCAACCTCTTCTGATGCAACAGTGTCTGATGTTTTAGCAATTTCTGTACCAGTTCGTACTGATTCAAACTGTTTCGTCTCGCATTCTTGTCTTCGTGCAGTTTGCGACGGTTTATCCCATTGTGCGAAACAACATGGAACACATAATCCTTTTGGATGCGCATCCTTCTTCAAGAAACCTGGATAATGTTGTTTGTAGTTTCCTTTCTCGTCAACGTGATATTTATCATCCGTGAACTCGAATATATTCGCACCAGGTGGGATTTTCTTCGCTTTTTGAGGGATAACTGCTCCATACTTACCAGACATCACTTCTTCTTCAGTAAGACTTGTATTGTGTTTCAGACTCCAATACCTCGGACAAATATAATGATACTGTTTACTCGAGTCGGAGCCATATGTGATACTATGTGAATACGAATCAGGATGCTCGCGGTCGATGCGCGCCTTTTCTTCGCTTGTCAAAATAACAGGCTGGCGACGCACATTCCACGGACAACTGCGAGAATATGCATTGAATTTACCTACATCTTCGTTCAAGTGAATCACTGGATCGCGTTCTTGTATGCGTTTCGAGAATGGATTGGGATTTGATAATTCCATACCGGTTATATCCGAGAGATCTTCTTCTACCTCCGATGAATGAGCTGCTGCTGATGCAGCCTTTCTTTTTGGTGCAGCAGCTGCACCACCACCACCACCACTGCCTCCCCCGCCGCCCTGTTCACTATTTGGTGTACTATCATCCGCTCCAGCATCGTCATCATCGTCGTCTCCTTGTAATAAATCAAACAAGTCAACTTCTTTTTCTTTTGGAGCTTCGGCTTCAAATCCAAATACCAGTGGCGCAGCGGCGGCTGAAGCACCACTAGCAGGCTTCTTTATTACCGGCATAATTTCTTCCATAACGTCCATTGATTCTTCTTTATCAGACGGGCGAACATCATCAAGTACGGCTCGTGCTTGCGCGTCTCGTCCAAAAACATCGGTTACAGTTTCATCGGCTTCTGCGACGGGTTTAGATCTTACATCCAAGGTATTTATAGATGAAGCAGAAGCACTTGCAACAGCAGCATTCGCGCATAATTCCGCGATTTTATCATAGGGGATTTCAGTAGTTCCCGGATTCTGGTAGATACGAAGAATCGAATCCAAATAAATATGGAGTGCTGGTAAAAATAATACATTGTTTATGTTCGATATTTCAATTGTTATAATATTATTAAACGCACCCTTCGTTATCTTTGTCAGGAATCCTGGGTTATTCTTTATACGAATACTTCCACCACGAAACCGAGAAAACTGTTGTGTTTGTAATGACGAGAGTATACCCGATAATTTAACACGCGCATCTTGCTCAGCCATCATATAATTATCTCGTAACCCTTCAATGATATCACGATCACTTTGCCGTTTGTTCATCATCTCAATAATATACGCATCTTGACTGGACATGTCATTATAATTACTAACACGTTTATACCTCAATACGATTCCTTTCTTGAGACTTCCTTCTATCTCATTAAACGCACTAGAAATACATTTGATCATTTGCTTTATTTCAATGTTTCGTGTAATCGCAATTTGATAAAAATATTCCAGATTAATCAACTCTATCAATGGATGGTATAACTTTGTAAAAAGAGTCATCTGAAATCCACTTTGTTCAACATGTTCTTTGATGACGCGTAATATCGGGTTTACAGTTGCCTTGATTATATTTTCGATTTCCTCGCTTGTGAATGAAACCTTGACAAAAAGCTTCACGTAGATCGAACCATCCGGATAGAACTCGCAAAGAACCGGGATATGTGAATGAGTTGCTTTATGATTTGGTATTTCTGGATTAGAATATGTATAATTAATGTACATCGCTACACTCTTTTTACGCGCAGTGGTTTTGATAAGACGAAATATGTCGCTTTTGGGTAAGTATGGGATTTTGCGTCCACTTCGGCTTACACCTGAAATATAAAGCTTGTAAATGTTGTCGCGCTTCTTTCCTGGATTATATTTGATATACGGGATATACTCTGAACAGTGTATCATTTTAAAGACCGCGTCGAGAGATTGGTTGTATGGTGTCTCTGGATGAATCATAAATTCAACACCACGAATACCATCATCGATGTAGTTTTGGTCTGATGTACGTCTCTCGTAAATGTCGTATAATAACTTGATATTCGCAGTCTGGCGCATAAATCTCTCGTTCAATATCTTTTTATCCGCGTCAAATAGTTTCAACTTATGTAGAAGAAGTGTATTATGTGAATGAATTGTAGATAAGTCAACCTCGCCGGATGCTTCTGCGGATCCCTGCTCAATTGACAAATGACGAGTTTCATCTCGGTATGTCGAGAGATATGGGAAATACACCTGGATCATATACGATTCATAGATTAGTTTCGCTGCACGAGGCATTGGTGCTTCGGCGGCAGCGGCGGCATTCTCGACAGGAGCCACAATGTTTATTTCTTTCGCATAAATTAGAACATCTTCTGCCGAAACCAAATAGATTGTATTATGAAGGAAAACCCCGTAATCTACAAGAACCATCTTGTTCGTTGTGTTTACAATTTCGCTAGCATGAATTTCTAAAAAAGGGTCGGCGTTTATTGCATCAAATGGATTTGCTGCGTAGGGATATTCGTATGTAGACGCAATATTCAATTCTTGACCCATTGCCACATTGATAATACGGGGTTTCTCTTCTAATTTCAGATTTGCTATATTTGTGTAGGTATAGTTTCCATTGATCCCTCCAGTTGGTGGACCGAGTTTTGCATATTCAGACACGGACTCAGCACCTGGCTCTTGAGCTGTTGGCTGATTGTCGATATTCAGTAAATAGTTCTGAACCCGGATAGGTGTCATTTCTAGTTTTCCATTCGAAGTGATGTGATCATGCGCGTTTTGCGTTGTAATGGTTTTTACCTGCTTACAGAAGAAATACAACTCTGCATACGAGAGACCGACCTGGTCACGCGTCAAATAGAGAAACTTCTTTTTGATTGTTTCTATGGAATCATCGGGATAAATTCTCTCGGGAAGAAAGACGACCTTGGTTTCATTTTGCCGGATCGAATAGAGTTCGTAATCACTAAATATCGTTTTGAAGAAAGGGTTCTCTTGTTCTCGAATGAATACATCATTGATGTTTACAACTTGACTATCATCGGTGGTGAACTCTACATTCCCATAAAATACGTATAATACATTGTATTCCGGCGAAAGTGATGACGCTTTTGCGGCGGTTGATTCGGCTGCTTGTTCGGCAATATCATCCGGCGACCGAATATGACATATTTTATAAATAGGAATCTCTGATGCCGGTTTTTCCATATTCTGTATGATACTATTATATCAATAGAAGATTAATATCTCACTCGTATAGTAATAATAAATATATAATAAAGTGTTTTCATTCTATATTTTAACTGTACTATAATGTCTTCTTCTCGTGTCACCGAATTCAAAATGATTGTTGCGCTTTGCCGCGGTGGTGGCATTGGATACCAAGGAACGTTGCCATGGCCTAAAATCGAAAGAGATCTTCGGTTTTTTTCGCAAATGACTCGGTCGTCGGTATTTCCATACAATAGTGCAGTGGTAATGGGGCGAAAGACGTGGGAGAGCATTCCAGTAAACGTACAACCACTGCCTTTTCGTGATAATTTCGTCGTATCTGCATTACATGATGTGGATTCGTTGACGCCATCTGGGTCCACTGGTTCACCTCCTACTGGCGTTACATTCATCAAGAATCTCTCGGAAATCCGTAACTATGTAATGAATTATGATCACGTTTGGTTCATTGGCGGCGCATCCATCTATGAACAAGTTCTCGCTTCGCCAACGTTGTTCCCAGTTGATGATATATTCGTGACATTTGTCGATGAGAGTTATGAACATGATGCAGCATTTCCACTGATGTATCAATATAAATCTGTTGAAGAATGGCAAGAGCTTCGAAATAAACATATACATCGTGCGATCTGGTGTTGGACTGACGCAGGCACAATACCAGAATATGTCTCATTTTTTGCAGAAGGAGAAGAGAGTAATCAAGTTTACCGCGTAACATATGTTGACCGCGATCTTGTTGCAAGTATTACACGACCGGCGGATCTCAAGGCGATACAAGAACGACGAACACCAAATACAATATTCTTGCAATTATCGAGACTGATGGAGGTATAATGCGCGTCCGGCCGCGTACCACCGGGTGCGTTCGGCCGCATACCACCGGGCGCTCACGCGCCGTTTAGGGGTGGGGGTAGTATTAGTCACGCGTTAAACCTATTATTCGATCCTGAATGGTGCGTTAGCACCCGGTGGTTCGCGGCCGGACGCGCGCGCTAGTTGTCAAAATGGGGATTATCATTAATCGTCATTCCGCAATACTCTTTTGGTTTCATTTTATAATCTTCCGGATTGTAGATTTTGATTTTTTGCGCTTCATCGATTAAGAATCGGAAATTGTCCCAGAACTCGTCTTTGTGTCCGACACTTTCCGTCATAATGTGACTCAACTCATGTAGTGCAACAAATGTGAGTGTATTTTCATCGATGAGCTTATTCCCTTTCTTCGTGGTGTTGACGCAAAATGCGAGCTTCTCACCTTTGTTCTCACTATACGCAGTGTATTCACTTGTAGGGAGTGTTTCACTGACCTTTTCTGGGCGGAAGTTTTTCACTAAACGTTTTACGTTATCGCGTTCGGGGAATGTATCGCCCATATGTTTCACTACCTTTTTCATTTTCTGGGTAACGGTTGCAAGGAGATCGGCGGCGAGTTCTAGTTTCGCGCGTTCGCGGACGCAGTATTTATTACCATCCACTTTCGAAACAATGCATTTCAACTGAAACGCATCGGATTCTTGGTAGATCTTTAGACA
>Ga0078894_10004638_pt1 | contig 10536 bp, 14 predicted proteins | sample LauGreSu1BDMLBSD_2_FD_67506 | JGI IMG/M metagenome (GOLD analysis project Ga0078894, IMG submission 67506) | Freshwater lake microbial communities from Lake Michigan, USA - Su13.BD.MLB.SD (version 4) (version 4) | ecosystem: Environmental > Aquatic > Freshwater > Lake | place: Lake Michigan... | reverse complement strand
ATTCGCGGTGCTAAGAGTGCAGACCTAGCCGAGGCACAGGTTCGAGTATTCCAGGACTTTATGCGTCGTATTTCAAATTAAAGGTTTTATAAATAATAACACGAACCTGCATTTTTAGGAGATCCAAATGTCACTAGAACACAAAATTCGCGAGCTAATGGAAAGTCGTAAGGCAAAAGCACTTAATGAAGCTGCTGCTGGTAAGACCGACGAAGGCGAGCAATCCAATCCAACACAGGGCGACAGCCAGAAGGCTTCAGTCACTGAAATCGATCCATTCACTGGCGGTGCTATCAGCGCCGACACCAGCTTGAAAAAGGGCGGTTCAGAGGCCAAGCAAAAACAGGGCGACAGCAAAGAAGCTGAAGTTGAACAAACTAAAGCTGAAACTCAGAACAGTAACACGCCAGACAGCAGTGTTAAAAAAGGTAATTCAGAACCACAGGCCAGACAAGGTAACAGCAAAGACGCTCAAGTCAGCGCTGGCGCCGGCAAAGGCTATGGCACTGATACCTATGAGAAGCCAACCAATCCAGGCGCTGGCCAGATTCCTTTCAAGGAAGATGCCGCAGCCGATGGCGATGAAATCACCGAAGAAGATATTGACGATAACAGCGAGCCACGCAAGGTTGAAATGAATCTTGAAGAACTTCGCAAGGATATTGCCAGTGTATTCAGCGGCGATGAAAACCTGAGCGAAGAATTTAAAACACAGGCCGCTTCAATCTTTGAAGCCGCAGTCATTGCCCGTGTAAACAACGAAGTAGAAAAATTAACTGGTGAGCTGGCCGAAGAAGCTGCTCGTCAGATTGAAACTATCAAAGAGAGTCTTGTAGACAAGGTTGATTCATATCTTGGTTATGTTGTAGAACAATGGATGAAAGACAATGAAATTGCTGTGGAGCGCGGTCTGCGCACTGAAGTCGCCGAAGACTTCATGCTTGGTTTAAAAAACCTGTTCCAAGAACACTACTTTGAAGTACCCGAGGATAAAGTTGACGTTCTCGAAGATATGGCTGTTAAAGTTGACGACGCCACTGACAAACTAGATGAAGCTATCCGAGCCAACATTGAGTTAAAAGCTCAATTAGACGCAGTAATGCGTGATCGTGTAATGGAATCTGCTAGCCGTGGTTTAACTGCAACTGATGCCGAGAAATTGGCTAAACTGCTCGAAGGTGTTGAGTATGGTGACGAGAAACTTTACACAGAAAAAGTTCGCGTTATCAAAGAAAGCTACTTCCCAGCAGGCGCATTTAACAGTCCAGAAAAAATGCTTGAAGAAGAAGTTCAGCATGGTTCTAAACCAGCCGAAGCTTCTCCACACATGCAGCGTTATGTGCAGGCACTGTCAAGAACGGTCAAGAAGTAATTTTTTATAAATAAACGGTTCAATTAAACTCTTAGGAGAAGAAAACATGCAACAGCATTTAATCGAAAAATGGAATGACGTCATCAATCACGGTGACCTCGCTCCTATCAAGGACGCATACAAGCGTCAGGTTACTGCACAGCTCTTGGAAAACCAGGAAAAAGCTCTGCAGGAAGAAAAACAAGCACTGTGGGAAACAGTTCCAGTTAACAACGTTGGCGGCGGCTTCAGCGGTCAAGTCAACGGTGCTGGCGCCAATGCCAACCTGGCTGGTTACGATCCCATCCTGATTAGCCTGGTACGTCGTGCCATGCCTAACCTGATGGCCTATGATGTCTGCGGCGTTCAGCCAATGACAGGTCCTACCGGTCTTATCTTTGCCATGAAAGCCAACTATGGTTCACAAGGTTCTACAGAAGCGCTGTTCAACGAAGCCGATACCGACTTCGCTGGTACCAGCACAACTGCTCACGCAGGTAGCAACCCAGTTGACGGCACCTACACCACAGGTGGCGGTATGACAACCAACAAAGCTGAACTGTTGGGCGACAGCATCAACTTCGGCGAAATGGCTTTCTCCATCGAGAAGACCAGCGTTGTGGCCAACACACGTGGCTTGAAAGCAGCCTACACTGTTGAACTTGCTCAAGATTTGAAGGCAGTTCACGGTCTGGAAGCTGAAGGCGAACTTTCAAACATCCTATCACAGGAAATTTTGTTTGAAATCAACCGTGAAGTTATCCGTACCATCTATGCTGCTGCTACTCCAGGCGCTGCAACAGGTGCTACCACAACCTACGGTACCTTCGACTGCGACGTAGACGCAAATGGCCGTTGGAGCGTTGAGCGTTTCAAAGGCTTGCTGTTCCAAATCGAACGCGATGCCAACAACATTGCACAACAAACACGTCGTGGTAAAGGTAACTTCATCGTTTGCTCGGCAGACGTTGCAAGTGCACTGAGCATGGCCGGTATCCTGGACTACACTCCAGCATTGTCCACCAACTTGAATGTTGACGACACTGGTAATACCTTCGCAGGTGTGTTGAACGGTAAGATCAAGGTTTACATTGATCCATACTCAGCTAACCTGAACGTAGCTAGCCAATTCTATGTGGTTGGTTACAAAGGTACAAGCCCATATGACGCAGGTATGTTCTATTGCCCATACGTGCCATTGCAAATGGTTCGTGCAGTTGACCCTGCTACATTCCAGCCAAAGATTGGCTTCAAGACACGCTATGGTTTGGTTGCAAACCCATTCACTAGCTTGACTGCCAACACCAATACTTACTACCGCCGTGTTAAGGTTACTAACCTGATGTAATCAAAACCCCGGTAAGAGGGTATTTCCAGGGGGACTTAGGTCCCCCTTTTTCATCTGATAAATAACTGAAACCCCCGAGGAATCAACCATGACAGAAACAGCAGACATTAATACAGCAGCCACACTAGCGGCTTCAGTATCACCGGTAGTCAGTTATCTTAAACCCAACAGCTTTAAGTTCCTGATTGCGCGTGCACCCAATGTTACCTATACTTGTCAGAGTGCCAACCTGCCACAGATAGCTCTGGGCGCGGCCATGCAGGTCACACCGTTCGTAGATATTCCACACCCCGGCGATAAAGTTCAGTTCGGTGAATTTACCATACGTTTCCTGATCAATGAAGACATGAGCAACTACATGGAATTGTATAATTGGATCAAATCAATTGGTGTTCCAAGTGCCGGCGACGATTGGAACTCGGTAATGGCAAGTCGGGCATCGGCTTTTTCAGGCGACAACTACAACAAGGTATTCAGTGACGGCCAATTGCTGGTGCTGGACAGCAACAACAATGTCACAACTGTGCTGGCATTCCAGGATATTTTCCCCATTTCAGTTGAAGGTCTGGATTTCGATATCACCACCAGTGGCATGGAATACTTTGTGGGCGTTGCATCATTTCGATACAAATTATTTACAATCAAGTCATTGACAGTTTGACGTAGATCCGTTATAATACGGTTACATACGTTTCGGAGTATAACATGAAATTATCTGAGTTACAGGATGAATGGAAAAAAGATTGCATCATCGATGAGACCAATCTAGGCAAGGCAGCTGCTTCCACTCCCAAGCTACACGCTAAATATCTTAACCTGCTTACCAGCGCAAAATTGCAGCAACGCAAGGCAGAGTCGGATTACCTTAAACTACGCCGCGTCAAATATCGTTACTTCCGTGGTGAACTCACTCGTGACGAACTACAGAGTCTGGGCTGGGAACAGTATCAGGGCATCAAACCCATCAAGAATGAAATGGATGAATTTTTGCAGACCGACGAAGATTTAATCACCTCACAGGATAAACTGGAATATCTTAGAACAGTATTATTTCAGCTAGAAAGCATTTTAAAGAGTCTAAATAGTCGTACCTGGGACATTAAAAATAGCATTGAATGGACCAAATTTACCAATGGCATGATGTAATGGCAGACATAACAATAAATTCCAAAGACAACGTACACTGTCGTGTACACTCCGCTGATGTAGGCATCCTGCAGGAGATCAGCGACTTCTTTACCTTTGAGCAACCTGGCGCCCGGTTTATGCCCCAATTCCGTGCCAAGCTCTGGGATGGCAAGGTTCGTCTTTTTAATTTATTCACGCAGGAAATCTACGTGGGGCTGGTGCCTTATATTAAACTCTTTGCCGAACAAAATCAATATACCTTCGAAGATCTGAGAACACCTTTGCCTGAACCCTACCTCGATGTAAAAGAGTTCATGAGCAATTTAAATCTGCGGGGTCATGGACAGCCCATAGAGATTCGCGACTATCAGATTGATGCCATTGGTCATGCCATCGACAATCATCGTACCCTGTTGTTGAGTCCCACAGGCAGTGGCAAGAGTTTGATTATCTACGGCATCATGCGGCACCATTTAAATTGTAAACGTCGCATATTGATCATTGTTCCAACCACATCATTGGTTGAGCAGCTGGCAGCAGACTTTGCCGACTACAGCAGCGCCAATGGCTGGCAGACCTCAGAAAATGTTCATAAAATCTATGCTGGTGCCGACAAGACCGAAGAATGGCCGGTAACCATTTCAACCTGGCAAAGCCTGTACAAGTTACCTAAAAAGTTTTTTGAGAAGTATGATGTGGTAATCGGCGATGAGGCTCACGGCTTCAAGGCCAATAGTTTAACTGGCATCCTGAATAAGATGCCACACTGTGCCTATCGCATTGGCACCACCGGTACCTTGGATGGATTGAAGACTCACAAGCTGGTGCTGGAAGGCGTATTTGGCGCAGTTCATCGAGTCACCACCACCAAACAATTAATAAAATCCAAACAACTGGCTGACCTGGACATCAATTGTTTGATCATGGAATATCCCGAAGAGGTGCGCAAGGCGGTTCGAAGTCATACCTACCAGGAGGAAATGGATTTCCTGACACAGCACGCTGGCAGAAATAAATTTATCCGAAACCTGGCTCTGGCACAGACCGGCAATACCCTGGTGCTGTTCCAATATGTTGAAAAGCACGGCAAGTCATTGCATGCCATGATTGCAGAAAAAGCAGCCGATGGGCGGCGCATATTTTTTGTCTATGGCGGTACTGATACCGACCAACGCGAACAGGTACGCCACATCACTGAGAAAGAAACTGATGCTATTATTGTTGCCAGCTACGGCACATTTTCCACAGGTATAAATATACGGAACCTGCATAATATTATATTTGCCAGTCCCAGCAAAAGTCGTATTAGAAACCTGCAGAGTATTGGACGTGGATTACGAACCAGTGGCACCAAGGATCGCTGCAAGTTATTTGACATTGGTGACGATCTGAGTTACAAGAGCAGAAAGAATTTTACTCTACTACACATGGCTGAACGTATTAGAATTTACAACGATGAGAATTTTGAATATAAAATTGTAAAGGTACAGATATCATGAACTACAAAGCAATAAAATTAAAAAACGGTGAGCTCATGGCTTGTATGTCTGACGACGATATTACCATGAACTCAGTGCGTATGAGTGCAGTAATTACTGTCAAGAGTCCAGTGGTGTTTAATAGTTTTAAATTCTTGGACGAGGGTGGTGAATTGGTGGAAACCATATCCATGATGCCCCTGCTTCCCATCACTGATTCCGAAATCATTGACATCAGTACCGATCATATTTTTAGCATTGCCAACATGAGACCGCAGGCAGCAGAAAGATATACTCATTTCCTGGAACACCTGGTAAAGGTCAAGGAAGAAGAAGATTTGGAGGACTTGGAAGAAGCCAATCAAGTCGCATCCGAAGCAGTGGAGATGGATGAAACTAACGTGATTGACATGAATAAATTCACGACTAAGATAATTCATTAACTGGGTACACACCCAGTATAGTAGGTTCGTCAATAGATGTCAATGGTATTGACACCAAACAGTAAATTATATATACTAGGAATATTATGGAAACAGAAACAAAACCAGCCAAGCCAGTCAAAGCCAAGGCTAACCACTACATTGATAATGAACAATTCCTGGCAGCACTGCTGGAACATCGAGCCAATGTTCTGTTAGCCAAGGAAAACGATGCTCCCCCTCCCCGTATCAGCAATTACCTGGGCGATTGTTTTATCAAAATTGCCAAGCACCTGAGCTACAAATCGAACTTTATCAACTACAGTTATAAAGACGAAATGATTTCAGATGCCATTGAAAATTGTCTGGCAGTGGTGAACAACTTCGATCCGGCCAAGAGCAAGAACCCATTTGCCTACTTTACTCAGATTACCTTTTTTGCCTTTGTGCGACGCATTCAGAAAGAAAAGAAACAACTGCAGACCAAATATCGCTACATTGATCAGCTGGACATTACCGAAATCCTAACCCAGGATCATGACAACGGTGAATTCCACAATCAATTTCTGGACTACCTCAAGAGCCAGGTCGATGGCTATGAGTTTGAAAAAGTGGTTAGTCCAGCCACCAAAGCGGCTCTTAAAAAGAAAAAGAAAGAAGAACCCACCATTGACTCTGAGCCAGAGTTATAATATACTACCTGTATTGTTTTTCATGGAGATGTGATGAAAATTCGTTACTCAGAAATTTTTTATAGTTTTCAAGGCGAGGCAGAGATGGCAGGCAAGCCATCGGTCTGGCTCAGATTTTTTGGCTGTAACCTGGAGTGCAATGGTTTTGGTCAAAAGGACCCTACCAATCCCAGCACCTATGTACTGCCCTATCAAAGCTTTGATGTAGACAGCATTAAAAAGATCGAAGATCTGCCGGTTTGGAACTATGGCTGTGACTCCAGCTACTCCTGGAGTGCCAAATATAAAAACCTGGCCAAGGATGCCGACGTCGCCGAGATCTGTGACTTGCTTGTAGATCAGATGCGACATCCCAGCAATCCCGAAGGCTTGTTCCTGCATCCAGTTACTGGTCAGGATACTCAGCTTTGCTTTACCGGTGGCGAGCCCATGATGTGGCAAAAGGCCATGGTTGCCATCATGCAAGAACTCAATCGTCGTGGCAATGCTCCCAAGACAGTTACCGTGGAAACCAATGCCACCAAGACAATTACTCCAGAGCTGCTAAACTATATCAACGATGAATTTGTTGAATATGGCATGAGTCGCTGGCACTGGTCCATGAGCCCCAAGTTGTTCACAGTATCCGGCGAAAAAGATGCAGTCATTGACGATGTTATTTTTAGCTATGTAAAAGAAACTGCTGCCAGTTCTATTCTCAAGTTTGTCTGCAATGGCACACCAGAATGTTGGACCGAGTTGGAAGATCATGTGAACCGAATCCAACGTCAGTTGCATGAAGATGAATATTGGCCTCCCGAAGTCTGGATCATGCCCGTGGGTGCCACCAAAGATCAACAAGAAGATGTTCAGGTCGCTGATATTGCCATGGAGGCAATGAAGCGTGGTTATATGGTGGCAACAAGGAATCATTGCTATGTCTTCGGCAACGTCATTGGTAAATAAAACCTGGTCGGTTTATCTGGAAACCGATCCCAAGACCGGCGATCTAATTCTCCCACTCACCGATGAAATGACTGCGGGTCTGGGCTGGGAGCTTGGCGACACCTTGGAATGGGTTGACAATAAAAACGGTACATGGACCATTAAAAAGAAGGTCAATCCATTGACACTGATTAAAAAATACATTATCATACTAGGTAACAAATTGTCAAGGAATAAACATGGTGTATAACAAGGTATATGAAAGTCATGACGACGAAGGCGGCTATCAAGAAGCCTATCTGGGTGCGGCAATTCGTGCTACAATGAAGCGCGACGGGAAACGCTTCTGGGCAGGTGATAACATCAGCGAGTATGTCAACGAATCCGACACAGCAAAACTAATTGAAGAAGCAACCAAGGCCTTTGAAGGTGTGTTGGATGCTTTGCTGATTGATCGTGAAAATGATCCCAATAGCCGAGGCACAGCTCGACGCTTGGCCAAGATGTACTTCAACGAAATAATGGCAGGAAGATATGAACCAGCACCAGACGCCACAGCATTTCCCAATGACAGTGGAGATCGATACGAAGGTATGCTTGTTGTTCGTAGCGAGCTTAGGAGTATGTGTAGCCACCATCATCAGCCTGTTGCTGGTGTGGCCTACATCGGTATCATCGCCGCCAACAAGCTCATTGGATTGTCCAAGTATACGCGCATTGCCCAATGGTGTGCTCGACGCGGGACACTTCAGGAAGAGCTCTGCAATGACATCGCCAAAGAAATCATGAAGGCTACTGACAGCAAGGATGTAGCAGTATATGTTCAGGCCACGCATGGTTGTTGTGAGAATCGTGGCATCATGGCGCACAGTAGCCTGACTCAGACCACTGTATTGAAAGGTCGCTTCATGGATGATCAGAGCACCAAGAAAGAGTTCTTTGACAATATTAAACTACAACAGGAATTTGCACCACGATGAAAACTTTAACTGACCAGCAAAAAGAAATCCTGCTGATTGCTCAGGAAGAATGTGCTGAAGTAACTCAGGCAATTAGCAAGACATTTCGATTTGGTTTAACAGAAAGTTACAATGGTAAAACCAATCAGGAGCGTCTGGAAGAAGAAGTTGGTGATTTGATCTGCATGATTGAGCTGATGAAAGACACTGGCATCATTGATCCCGAGTTTGTTAGAAAAGGCAGCTACTCGAAACGCAGTAAATTGGAACAATGGAGCAATATTTTTAACAAGGAAGAAATAGCATGAAAGAAGCCCAACCAGTTGATCTAAGCAATACCTTTGACAACTTCAAACCCAATCGTAAAATGCGCCGTGCCAAAGTCCCCACAGTAAAGGGTGCTGTTCGTGCGCCACGCCGCTATGATAAAGTATTGGCTAAACACTATGGCATTCCCAAGATGTTTCGTCAGTATGCAAAACGACATGGCTTGGGTCTGGAATATGTCTGCAGTACCCTGCATCAGCAAGGCGCAATTAAATTCAAAGAATTGCCCACAGATTTAAATGATAGAATCTACTGGCGCAAGGCATGAGTGCAAACCTAGCTGAATATTTTGCTGCCAACCGCCCTCAGCCTTATTGGCAGGGCGGTGAACGTGTTCAGGGACTATATAATAGTATACCTTTTATTGGCACAGTTGGCTATGAAAATATGCGCAATGAAGACGAAGGTCTAATGGCAATGATACATTTAGACCTTCCATTAAAGGATGGTGAATCATGGAAAACAATAATCAGAGTCAAACCCCGGACAATAAAACTGAGAGATACTGGACCATCGTTTTTCCCGGCGAGTGCGGACAACACGTCCAGGAAACCTGGTCGGAAAAACAAATCTTAGCCAGTGCCTGGTATCGTAACTGGATCATGATGATGGTGCAGGCAGACAAGGCGCATCTAATGTCTGATCAATCTGCTCTGGATGACTGGCGTGTCGTTCATTGGGCAGTAGAAACAAACCAATTTGGAGATAAACTTGATTAATGTAATGATTGACCTAGAGACCTATAGCACCAGGTCAAATGCTGCTATTGCCAGCATTGGCGCAGTAAAATTTGAAGAAGATCAAATCATCGACACCTTTTATTGTACCATTGATGCCGCGACCTGCAAGGCAGCAGGCCTGCACTTCGACAAAGAAACTCTGCAATGGTGGCAACAGCAAAGCAAGGAAGCCAGAGATGCTTTGCTCAAAGACAATATTAGCCTGACTGATGCGCTAAATAGTTTCACCCGCTGGTATGGTAACAAGAGTTTACCAACCTGGGGCAATGGCGCCGGCTTTGACAATGTACTGCTGGAGAATGCCTATCTGGCCATTGGTCAAAAGCGTCCTTGGAAGCCCTGGGAAGATCGCTGCTATCGCACTATGAAGAACCTCGTGGACATCCCTATTGACAAACGCGAAGGAACATATCATAATGCCTTGGATGATGCCATCACTCAGACCAAGCATCTAATTAAAATACTAGGATCATAATGTTTGAATATGTCGCAAGTGGTACAAGCTATTTCAAGCTCATGTATCAGGAAAGTTTAGAGCCGCAAAATTTAGATTGGTTTAGCCGCACCTTTGGCAGTCTCAATGATCAGCACAATCATAAGATTAGTTTACTATACAACGCTTATACTGAAAAGAGGCCTGGCAAATGGTGCGGCAGTCATTACCGCAATCTAGTACATAACATTCATGCTGACTCAGGTGGGTTGCAGATGATCACTTTGGGTCGTACCATTACCAACGAACTCAAGGAAGAAGTCTATGCCAACCAGGCTGAAAATAGCGATATTGCTATGTGCTTTGATGTTATACCAGTACGTACTCTTGATGGTGCTAGGTCTGAACGTCTGGATCTTAGCAACCGGAGGTTTGACCGCAGTGATCTTGAGCGTTGTGCTCGTGAAACTGGCAAAAACCTTAAACGACAAATAGAGTTTTTTCTGGAAAAAGGAACTACTGCTCGTCCCATGCTGATTGCACAGGGCAATGACTATGACTCATACATGAAGTGGGTGGAGTTTGTGCAGAAAGAAATGCCAGCAGACTATGTCAAGCACATCGGCGGCATCGCCATGGGGGCAGCTGCTCTGGGCAAAGGCAGCCTGGAAGACATCAAACGTGCTTTCTATTTTACCAAGTTGCCCATTGAACTTGAACATAAAAATCTTCAC
>Ga0078894_10004637_pt1 | contig 10538 bp, 9 predicted proteins | sample LauGreSu1BDMLBSD_2_FD_67506 | JGI IMG/M metagenome (GOLD analysis project Ga0078894, IMG submission 67506) | Freshwater lake microbial communities from Lake Michigan, USA - Su13.BD.MLB.SD (version 4) (version 4) | ecosystem: Environmental > Aquatic > Freshwater > Lake | place: Lake Michigan, USA... | reverse complement strand
AATCTATACAGTCGGAGATGCTAATCCATTTCCTAAATACGATGTTACAGCGAAAGCTTATACGGCCGTTGACCCAATAGTAATAAAACCATTAGACAATTCTGCTGCATCTACTGCAAATAGGAACCGTCTAGCAATAGACGCTGGAAAAATATCTGTTGGTGCAAATCAAAAAATAAAATCAGTCACGCCAGGTGTAGTAGTAACTTTAAATGGACTTTTTTACAGGGCAACAGACATATATTTAAAAAACTTAACAGACACTGGATTAACATCTGCTCAGATTGGGGTATTTTATGGGCAGGTGCAAATATGGCAGAGAATAACGGAGATATCAGAAGGGGTATATGTTGCAGTGCCAAATGGATATTATTGGTTCAACCCATACACCCCAAGGTTCTACTTACTTAAATCTTCATTTGAATCCACTTCTTATTACGGACCAAATATTACTGTCGACGAAATAAGAAACGGAAGAGTGGCGGCTTCAATTGAGACAGGTAAATCTCCAGCACAAGCAGCGGCAGAGACTGAGGGAATCGACACTAAAGCCGCTGCGACCTTGGACAGTATCCAAACCGGTCAAACCCAAGTGTCAACCGGCGCGACAGCTGGAACTACAAGAAATGCCAATGGAACGGTCCCAGATAATGGAACATCAACAGGAGCAACAGGAGCAGTAATCAGAACAGCTGTAAAAGTTCGTGGAGGTTTTGGTTTTGTAAATCCTGGCCAAGTAACCGGAACGGAGCCACAAATGGTCCAGTACTACAAGAGTGCTGGGAGCCAACTAACAGAACCAGATAGACACATTTTTATTCCAAAGCCAAATCAAATCAACTATCAAAACCTTGGTTCTGAATGGACTGAAATAGACAGAGCTGGAAGGATACCTCTTGTTGACTGGAAGAACTTTAGATTAATGAAGGTTTCTTTTCAGTTTATTGTAATCCCAGATGAGACATACAGACTTGGAGCTTTTGGTAGCACTGCAGACGATGGAGTTACGCTTTCAATAGACGACAAACTTGAGAAGTTGAGAAATATGGCTGCAAGGCCATACCCGGTAATTCTTTATGGATTTGACGACCTTCTGACTAATACGAGTGAATTCGTATCTTCTGGTGGTTCGGGTGTTCAGTTCGTAATAAATGAACTGACAATTTCATCCTTGATGAGAACTTCAACTGGTGCAATAAATAGAGCAACGTGCGACATAACTCTTCAAGAGGTACCAATTGAACTTATTAATCTAATTTCTCTGCCAAAGCTTGTTCCTGGTCAGACAATTCCGCCGAACAAAATAGACAACCCAATCATTACTGGGAGCCGAGCAAAGTTCACAGACAGAGTCGGGTAAGCACAAATGGCTGGAACAACATATATCGACTTGAATCAAGACAGATACGACGGAAACGCTCAAAGCGTAAACGGTTCAATATCTATCGGTTCTCTTTCAGCTGGATTAATGACGTCTATAGACAATTCAATAATAAGTGTAAGCCTTAATTATTCGATGAATGAGGCCTCTCAGTTAAGTTTTGAAGTGCTCGAGTCAATGACAGTTGACTACACGAGAACTTCTTTTGCTGAAAAAATGTTTCCAAGAACGCTCGATTACGCTTCCAATAATTACTTTCAAGTTGGCACTGATGTTGTATATGAAACTCAGTCCCTAAATGAGCGTATTGACACAAATAACCCAAGCAACAACGCCCTAGTCCGACAGAAACAGCTATTCGAGATAGCCAGCGTTGACTTCAGTCAGGGCCCTGGTGGAAGCCCTGTTTGGCAGGTTCAGTGTTGGACTAAAGCGATACAGCAAATGAAGAGAGATAGAAAGCCAGACCCTTCTTCAGGAACTTCGTCTCAGTACGTAAGACGTGCTGCTGAAAAATATGGATTAAAATTCTGGGGTGAAGAAACAACAAAAAAAGTAAAGATAAACAAGGCAACAGGCGGAAAGCAGTCAGACTCGCTGTGGACTGTTCTGCAAAGACTAGCCACAGAGGCAAAGTTTGTTTTATTTGAGACTGATGGATATTTGATATTTGCATCAGAAAAATATTTGTTGCATAAATGGGGTATAGACAGTGGAGACACTGTAAGAATTTGGAATAAGAAAAAAGAACAGTTTATAGTTAAGCCAACAAAGTTCATACCTTTGCAGTATCCATATGTGACCAAGGGGACTCCTGGATACTTTTTTGCACTGTCATATCCATCAATAAACGTATCTTCTAATGACCCGAGATATGGCTCCGGGAGCATTGTCATAGACAGGACCAATGGGACGCAGGTAAGACCAGGTATGACAGCCTATATCGGTGATGTTCCAGGTTTCAACGGATACTACCTAATTGAGACTGTTACATTTAACGATAGAAGCCCTGACCCCGTTAGCGTCAACTTCAGAAAACCAACCAGGGAAGAGAAAGAACAAAAAGAGATTCCAGTTGGAATTAGATTTTTATCAACGAATGCAACACAAGCTATTCCGACGCGAACTCAGGCATCGGTTAAACCGGCCAATATAGATGCGAGAGTCTTCCCGCTGCCAACAGAGTCAAATGAGTATGCGTATCCAAGAATGGCAACCGGCATAGTCTCTACTGGCAACATACCGCTTTACTCAAGGCCAGTGCTTGTGCTGGAGGGAGAGGTTGGTACAACGTCCGCGATAGTTGCGTATCAGAGAAGCAACGGAACAATAAATAGCGGAAAATGGGAAGCCGGGAATACCGCTGTATTGATACCAACAATATGGACTGTAGATGGTGCGGCTAATCAATTGAGCGCAGCTAATTCAATCCAGAAATATATAGATACCGGATACCACCTTGGAAAATTCTCTTCAAAAGAAAAAGCCCTGGAGTACTCAAAAATCATTCAGCAACAGCAGCTTCAAATTTTAATAAAGAGATTCCCAAACGTTGACCCATATGCAGGTGGGACGTACATGAATACGGCTGGCTCAACATGAGTATTCATAAATCTATTGACATTCATTCATTGGTAGTCATTAATGTAAACTCTATTTATTCAATTTAATAAAGACGGACAAAAACTATGACAGTTCCAAATGTAGTAACGACAGACAGCGCAAAGGGTTCTTCACACCCACTCGTAGCTGGCTCTTTCTATTCTGGAATCGTGACGTCTGTGGACGCATCTGGCAGGGTCGAAGTAAAAATACCAGCCCTTGGAACGACCTATGGCCCAGTAACCCCAGTTGGGACAACGGAGTTAAATAAATTGTCTGTTAACGATGTTGCTGTTTGCACATTCACTGACGAGTTTGTTTCTGACGTAGTTGTTTTCGGTTCAGGAAAAATTAAAGCAGATGTTTTTGCAAGCAAAGCAACCTTTGACCAACTTGTATCCACCGTTAATTCGCTCGCAGCTCGAGTAACAGCACTGGAGAACGCGTAATGGATATGATGAAATTTCCAATAAAATTTGATAGAACCGGCATACAAAAGCATGCTGATGGGTCGCAGGATTACTATGCGCAGATTTTGAGCATAGCGATACAGACCGAACCAAGAACACATGTATTTTCCCCTACTTTTGGAGTACTTGACCCATCATTTAGAGGAATAGATAGAGGTGTATTTGTTCTGAATGCATCACGATTTGTTCCAGAAGTAAAAATAACAGGACTAAGAACAGACATCGACCCTAATGGGAATTCGCTAAAAGTTGAATTTTCCTTCAAGATAAAAAGCGAGATATAAAAATGCCAGCTGATTTTTCACAGTATGTAGACTTGACCGTTTTTGATGCTCAACCAGGTGACATTTATCTTGAAGCAATCGAACTTGCACGGACAACTCTCCCGGAATTTAATCTTAGAGTCGGAACCCCAGAAGACGCAATATTCCAAGCAATGGCATACATGAGTTCTTTGGTTATTTCTTCAATAAACAGAGTTCCAGATAGGCTGATGGAGGGAATAGTCAGCATGATGGGACTGTCTAGACAGGTGGCAGTACCAGCAGAAATTGACGTGACCATAACTATTGGGAACTATTCTGGAGGAACTGTTCCTGCTGGAACCGTGTTTAGCTACGAGACATTGTTCGAAGACGAAGTCCAGCAATATGTTTTTCAAACGGTTGAAGCAATATCCATTCCAGCTGTTGAACTACCAGAGCCAGGAGACGACTATCCTTCCGGTTCGGTTCAAGTGGTTGCATTGTCTCCAGGAGTAATACCGCCAATAACCACACCTGGAACGCAGCTAACGGTTTTGAGCGCAGGAACGAACATACTTTCCGTTGAGACATTTGACAATTTCAGAAACGGAATAAATGGCGATAATGACTACGACTATCTTTCTAGGGCAACAACATTTTTACGCTCATTAAGCTCGGCTATAACAAAATCAACACAGGCCGATTCATTCATATTATCGAATTACCCAGAAACCGTAACAAGAGTAAAAACATACGACTTGACATATGGAGAAGATGGACTTGGTGATATATCTGTAAAGCGTGCTCATACAATTGTAAATACATATCTACAAGACAATCTCGCAACTGTTGAGGCTGGAGAAAATCACTTGTTTGTCGTTGGGGATGTGGTTTCTCTTTACGATTGTGGAGCGAAGTTTAATGGAGAACGCACATTAACAGCAACTTCAGATACAACATTTTCTTTTGTTAGCGTTAATACGAACTCTGGCAGTACGGCTGTTTCTGGGACAGCTTCGGCAGGAGTTGATGTAACCGGAAATATAACTATTTTTGGATATGGAATTAATTCGCTGCTTACGGCTACTGAAAAACAAAATATATTTTATCGAGTTTCAGAAAAAGCCGTAGCCGGTCTAAATATATACATTAGAGACCCAGACTTGCTTCAGCTAAATGTTGCTTCATCGATAGTTCTTGACCCAACGTACGAACAAGTAGAATTAGAATCTGCAATCGAGAATACAGTTGCCAACTACTTAAGCCCAATTGAATTTCCATATACTGAAGACAGAGTTAGAAAGACTAGGCTTATTTCGCTAATAAGCAACATACCCGGAGTCGTTTACGTCCAATCGCTTTCTCTTTCCCCACTCAATGACGGTTGGCTGCCACAGTTCGATGATGATTTGATTTTCCTTAATAAGGGAAGCCTTCCATTTATCTCTGTTGAAGAATTGGATTTCACTTACACGCTGGCGCCGGAGTGACATGGCAACAACGATAAATCTTTTATCAGATGAAGCCGGGCTATATGCTGGTTTTTCTGCTAGTGCTGGCTATTCGGCTTTCCAAACACCATTGCTTTGGACCGCAGATGACAGCACGATAGAGCTTATCCCTACTGAGTTTTTAACTACAAAAAGAAATGTCGTTCGAGTAGCGCCAAACATCTCTGGACCAATAAAAGTTTATTTGCTGAACCAAGAACTATCTACTGCAGTATGCGGGAGAATACTTTCGTTCAATGCAAAAATAAAACCAGGAAATCAGTCGAACATTTCGGCAAAACTGATTATTGATGGTGTCACGCAAGAAGATGGAGTTTCACACCTTTTGTCCGGAGGTGTATATGGTGCAATTCAGTCAAACAGGGTTGAGGTCCCAGATGACGGAACAATCCACTATGCGTCAATTGAAATAACAATATCTGGGCATGAGGCGCAAAACATATTCGTAACCTATCCAAACTTAATTGACGACGAAGCTTTTTATCAAAATAATTTTGTTCCTTTAGCAAGAAACTTTATGCCTGATTTCTATTGGGAAATAGACAGTTTGGAACTGCATCCGACTGCCCCATATCACCGTCTTATAGATATATTCAGCACTGCCACAAATGACGTGTACGAAGAATACAAAGCGATATATCCATTTGAATCCGGAGAGCTTAACGTCCCGGATGATGCATCTAAGATTTATTCAAAAAGCGTCCTTGTTAATCCAAGCGTAGTTAGGTCCAAGTACGCCAACTGGCTTGCGCAATTTAGTGGTGCCCAAGCAAAAAGAAACCTTTCCAGCTCTGCTGGATTCAATTACATGGACAATCTTGCAAGTGAGCTAGATTTTCTTAGATGGCAACTCGACTCTTCTGCCTACGGCTTTTCTGCTGGCAATAGAGGGTCGATTCTTGAAGCCGTTGAAAAAGTTCTGACAAGAACAAAAGACGGTGAACCTACAACATTCTCTGTTTCAGTAACTACCAGCTACGAAGATGACCCTTGGTCGATATTAATAAAAACAATCGAAAATGAAACATTGGATGCCAGCGCTGGCGAGCCGAGCAATTTTGTTCTTGCTGCAGTTGAGGGTGCAAGGCCCCTTGGCTACAAGATAAACCATTTAACAGTTACAGCCTTCTATCTGACCTTAAATGACACTTCACTTGGAAGCTTGAACGAACAGTCCCTTTCGCCAGTAACCTCGCTCCCAGGGGCCCCAGATGACGTCTCAGTTGATTCTACGACCTCGACAAGCGTGACTTTGACATTTACGCCGTTGTACGGGTTGAACTTAGATGGTGGTGGCGTTATTTCAAATTATGAATACGCACTGTCAACAAATAACGTAACTTACTCTTCCTACCTGCCGCTAAGTCCAGTTAGAGGCCATCCGCCGATAACCATAACCGGTTTGAGTTCTGCAACAAACTACTGGGTGAAGTTGAAGGCAGTGAACGACCTAGGAACTGGAACGGATGAGTCGGTAGCAATTTCATTTACTACTTCGTAAAAAATAGACGTGATAAAATCAACTTTAAATATTGAGGAGAATTAAAAATGGCTGGTGCAGGAGTAAAATTATTCAATTCTGGAGAGGTGCTTACAGCTGCGCAGCTAAACCAGTTCATAATGGACCAGACGGTTACGCGTTTTCCTGACGCTGCTGCGCGCGACCTTGCTTTCGGTGCAGCCAACCAACCAGCATTATCCGAAGGAAGAATTTGCTATCTGGACGATTCGAACAAAATTCAATTTTTTGATGGAGTCCAATGGCAAGACTCCGACCAGTTCGTTGTTGGTGATGGAGCAATAACTGAGGCAAAACTTGCTGCTGGCTCTGTTACGTCTTCAAAGATAGGTTCCGGCGCTGTTGGCGCTTCAAATATCGCCTCTGGAGCAATAACTAATACCCAGGTTTCTGCATCAGCAGCAATCGCATATAGCAAACTGAACCTTGGAACCTCTATAGTCAATGCCGATATTAGCGCTTCTGCAGTAATAGCCGATACGAAGCTAGCAACAATTTCAACTTCTGGAAAAGTTTCAAACTCAGCTACAACAGCAACGTCAGCAAATACGGCATCAGCAATAGTTGCGAGAGACGCATCTGGTGATTTTGTAGCCAATAAATCAACACTTGCTGTAGTTGACGTATCAACGGTTATAGAAACTGCAAACATTGTTGCATCACCATCAACTGGAACAATTAACATAAATTTCAATACAAGCCCAACGGTTTATTACACAAGCAACTCAACCGCGAACTGGACGCTTAATGTTAGAGGAACAAATACTGTCACCTTGAACAACAGTATATCAACTGGTCAAATTGCAACTGTTACATTTATTGCTACAAATGGCGCAACTCCATTCAGACCTACGGTTTTTCAGATTGATGGCTCTGCGGTCACGCCACGATGGATGGGTGGTACTGCGCCAACAACAGGAAATGCAAACTCGTTAGATGCATACACCCTTGTTGTAATTAAAACTGGAGCCGCAGCCTTTACAGTGCTCGCAAGCCAAACAAGGTTTGCATAAGGTCATATGCCTTTCCTAAATCGAATTGGTAGCGGAGCAACCAAGAAATTTGGTTTTGGTGCAGGAGTAAAACCTGGCGCGCCAATAATTGGAACGGCGACACGTGGAGACCAGCAGGTAAGCGTTGCCTTCACCCCACCAGAAGCGATTGGAACAGGAACACCAACATACACAGCAACCTCAAGCCCTGGTGGATTCACGTCTTCCGGTCTGACTTCTCCACTGTTGGTTTCTGGTCTGACCAACGGCACTGCTTACACATTTACGGTAACAGCAGAAAACCCTTTTGGATTCTCAACGTCTGCTGCATCAAACAGTGTTACACCAGCTGGAGTTCCAGCAACAGTTGCGAAACCAACAGTAAGCCTTCCAGCGACTTACGGAAATACAACGGCATCTGTCAGTTGGACGGCTCCAGCAGCAAATGGTACAGCAATTACCGACTACTTTATTCAGTTCTCGAGCAACGGAGGTTCGAGCTGGACGACATTTACGGACACTGTGTCTACGGCAACATCGGTGACGGTAACTGGGTTGACAAACGGAACCGCCTACGTGTTTAGGGTTGCAGCAGTAAACACTGTTGGCAACGGAAGTTATTCGCCTGCTTCCGACCCGATAACTCCGCTATTTGGAAAGATTCCAACTCCTGTTATTGGAGATATCGCAGAAACAACAAGCTCGATTCCTTGGTGTTACACCAACTACAACAGCTACATTCCAGTTCAGGACGGCGGAACTTATACGTACCTGTACTACGACTTCAATGTCAATGCACCAAACGACCAGAACGGCGCATGCCACGGATGGACTGGTCTTGCAGAGAATCAATACAGGTCAACCTATCTGAAACTGCAACGACCAGGCTGGGCAGATTCTGACGCCATATTTATCGCAGAGACCACAAATACCTATGTGCCTCCTGCGCCTCCTCCGGACCCATGTGCCGGGTACGTGTGCGGAACCGCCTATGCACCGCTATATGGGTTCAACGACTGTTCGCCCAACTCTGTTGCACAAGGCTGCTACTTTGGTGGTAAATGGACAGCGTACGGCGACCCAAATTGCGGTTGTCCAGCAACATTCGCAGAATTCACTGGTACTTGTTGCGGATTATTTGAATGCTGTTCTTAGGAGACAGCTGTTAAGCTGTTGTGACCATCATTTGTTTTTAAATTAAAGTTGAATTAGGAGAAAAATGAGCGACTCAGAAAAAGCAAGGATACCAGTGCCAGACCTGACAGGGTTTCCAACATTTGTGTATGTTGTTGACGGACTCGTAGCCTGGGTGGAAGTCCTCCACCCAAACGATGAACGAAAAATTGCTATATTGTCATCCAACCCGGTTATGCATGTTCTTGAAGGTGGATTTCCAGCACATGGAATTGTGCCAAGAGTCGACACCGAATGGCCGATTTAATCCTTCTTTGGGATGATAAAAATGTCACCTTGGCAAGAATATAAAAAAAAACTTGGGACAACACGCCCATGGGATGTAATAAATCCGAACATTGAGCATTCATCCGAAGAAGAGGCTGAGGCGCGTATGCGCATATGTCAAGATTGCCCCAGCCTCCTCAAAGTCACCAGTCAATGTAGGGAGTGTGGATGCTTTATGAAGATGAAAACTAAAATCAAAATAGCTCAGTGCCCATTGGGGAAGTGGTAGAACCAGACTGTATATAAAATGCTTGTAGAAATTGGTCCAGGTGGTTCCGGAATATTTTTAGGGAAATTGATTAGCGGCCGCCTTGCGCGCCGACTCATGGATGTGGTCATAAAGCTTGAATCACATACTCCATCGAGTGATGAAAGAAACAGCTTCACTACCTACTCAATAGATGAATCAGCCAAGGTTGGTGGGATGCGGTTGACTTCGATACTGAATTCAATATATTCACGGTTGACGAGTGAATACCTTCTTGCAACTGGCACGGAACTAAGTGTTCTATCGTTCCCAAACCCAAGCTGCACGATTAAAAGCCAAACTGCTGGTCAGTCCCACAAGATTCATACGGACGGTGGAGATGGCGATTACGGTATGGGTAGAATTCTTTACTCGTCAGCTATATGCCTGAATGACGATTATGAAGGTGGTCACACGCAGTTCTATCTAACCGGAACGATGGACAATCCAAACATCGATATAGACATCAAACTCAAGGCCGGAGAAGCGTTAATATTTAGTGCCGACTTGAACTACCATGGGATTTCAGAAGTTACGTCTGGTTCACGGTTTAGTTTAATTCAATTCTGGCGAGAGTAGTCATGGAAAAAAGTACAGATAATAGATTTTATGGAACAACCCCAGACGTCCGTAATGACGCCGCCGTGTCCGAGATATTCAACATGCACCACGAAGACCTCGGTGGAGGCGTGCTTAGATTCCCCGGTGTTGTCAATATAGACAAGAGCACCCTTCTTCCATACATTGACAAGAACTCAAAATCGTCTCATGAGCAGAGATGGACATGGGACCATGATGAAGAGGGCAACCTTTACGCGATAAATGAAGATGGGAACAAATTTTCTCCCGAGCAAGTAAAAATGGTTCCGGTAAGACTCTTGGAAGTGGTCAACCAAGATACGGAACCAGAAATGATAGAAGTCTTTAGATACTGGGAAGACATGATTTACAAGTGTCTACTTAGATATATCGATGAATTCCCAATGGTTCTTGGAACTATCTGGTGGCGCACAAAAGGCCACGCCATGAGATACGACGAAGGCGCCTTCCTTGGTATACATAACGACAACGACTCCAACTACAGAGCGACAAATGGAGAACGTTTTGTGC
>Ga0078894_10004635_pt1 | contig 10539 bp, 5 predicted proteins | sample LauGreSu1BDMLBSD_2_FD_67506 | JGI IMG/M metagenome (GOLD analysis project Ga0078894, IMG submission 67506) | Freshwater lake microbial communities from Lake Michigan, USA - Su13.BD.MLB.SD (version 4) (version 4) | ecosystem: Environmental > Aquatic > Freshwater > Lake | place: Lake Michigan, USA... | reverse complement strand
TGATAAATATAAAACAGCTTATGGAAAATTGCAATACGTAAAAGATGACAAATGGTATAAACCTTTAAAAAGTGATAGTAGTGGAGAACCAACAGAAGACAGACCTAGAAATTCAAATACTGCATCACAAGTCAATTATAATAAAAGAATGTTATTTTTATTTCACAAATTGTATGCACTAGAAAGAGATGCTAGAAATCTTGACATTCCTACTGAAAGAAAGGAAATAGAAGATAAACTAAATTATATTTTTTTAGTTAGAAACTTTCTTGTTAAATCTAAATTAGCTTATAATTTAGGATTACGTTTAAGTACAGATGCAGATGAATTACATGATTTAAAAAGTCGTATTGCAAAATTATCAAATGAAATTGGTGATTTACGTTCTATTAATGAAAAATTAACTGAAATAAATAAAATATCTGTCATTAAAAATGCCCCACCATTAAATAGACGTCAATTAGATAATACTATTGTAGAAATACATAAACATATACGTGAATTTCAAATGTTAGACAAAATTGATAGTTCTTTTATTCGCAATTTAAATACATTGCATATAAGATGGGGTAATATGGACCAAATAACAAAAAAATTTATTGTTGATTGTTTAAACATATATGGTATAAATTCAGATGATGATTCTGTTAGGGCTGCATTACAATCCAATATAGTATATACAATTCCAGGTATATTTGCGGGGTTAGCCACAACTAGTAAAACATCTCTTTCCGACCATATGAGTAACCTTATACAATATATTCAAAAATTGGTTGATATGACAACACCTATGGATGATATTGGAGTAGATTTGACAACTGTAGATAAGATGACAATTAAAGATGTATGGGACAATTGTAGTCTCGAGACATTAAGTACATTGAGGAATGTAGTTGATTACACTACATTATTAGACATTATAATTGAAGAGCAACAAGATATCGAAAGTAATAAATTTCAAATAAACCTTAAAGATTTGTTTAAACCAACTTATACAGAAACAATAGATGATATACCTATTATTAAAAAATCACCTGATTTATATAACATGGCTGACCCTACACCATCTGGGGAAGGCGAATTTATTTCTGGGTTGTATGACGGTGACCAAATTTTAAATACAGAAGATTTTAAAGAACGTTTAAAAGTATCACCATTGTCAAAATCCTATGAACATCCATATCGTCCATTAATTGAATTAACTCATGTTGCAAATTATATTGTTCAATATATTGAATCTTTGTGCCAAAAACCTGAACATAATTTTAAAGAAATAAATTTACAATTATTTGAATCGATGAATATATTGATTGATATATGTAAACATAGTTTTTATACATTATTAGTGAAAAATCAAACGCATATTTTTAATTGCCATAAACTCATTTACTATATACAAGGATTACTACAACATTTATCCTCTATCTATGGAATACCTATTCTTGATGAAGTTTATTGTGATGAAGATGATATACCAGAACCTCCTGCAGGATTTAGAAGTATACCTGAATGTAGACAAAGAAATTCATCGGGTGAAGGAGAAGCAGAAAGTTCATTCATAAGTGAACCAGGTCCAACGATAGGTAAATATAAAATAAATAATGGTATAGTAGTTCATGGTTTATTACAAAAAAAATTAGATGCATTACTAAAAATACCTGATATAGAACTAATTAAACAACAATTAGCAAGACCTGAAGAATGTTTAATGATAGAAATATCACGACAATTAGCAAGCTTACATAGTGAAGAACAAATAGCGAAACCTTCATCTAAACTTGTGTTTACATATAATGTTTCAGGAAGTATGATGGAAGAAGGAATAGGGGCGGAACGTTCATCAGGCAGTATAGAAGAAGCTACTACACCACTAGAAATAGAAGAAAGTAGCCCAGCAGAAACTACACCAGTAAATCCAATGGAATTATTGGATTTAGAATTAAACCAATATATTATAGATGAAATAAAAAAAAGATGTAAACAACATAACGAAAAAAAATTACAATTAAAATTAGTAGAAGAATTATTAGATTGTTGTGGAAAAAAAAGAGAGGACATATCATCACTAACCGCTCAAATAAAAACGATAAAAACAGCTCATACAGAAGAAACACAAAAATACACAGATAGAATAGCCGAATGTGAACAATCTAAAGCTACATTAGAATCAGCCAAAACAGAAGCAGAAACAAAATTATATGAGTTGAATGCATCACATCTAAAACAAATTGAAGAATTGACTGAAAACAAAAATGCTGAAATAAACGCTGTTCGTGCTGAGTCAGAAAGAGAGAAAAAAGAATCGGATGCAAATATATTATTAATAAATCAACAAAGAGATGCAAAAATAAGTGAAATTGAACAACAAAAACAAGCAGAAATTTTAAAAATTACACAAGAATCAGAAACCAAAATATCAGAAATACAAGGAAGAATTACTCAACTTGAACAAGCTAATAGTGCATTAACTCTTGATAAAACACAATCTGAAAATGAGTTGTCAAAAGCAAATAATCAACTCATGCAAACAATAGCTAGAATAAAAGATGATGCACGTTTAGAAGAAGAAAAATGTAGTGAACGTATACAAGAATTAGAACGATTAATACAAGAACAAAATCCTGCGTTAGGAGATAAAAGATTTAACCCTACTTCAGAAGCAGCAACAGAAGTATCAGAAGCAACAGAAGCAGCAACAGAAGTATCAGAAGCAACAGAAGCAGCAGAAACACCACAAGCAGCAGCACAAACACCACAAGCAGTAGCAGAACCACCAAAAATACCAGGAGAAGGAGAAGAAAAAGTACCAGAAGATGAAGATGATGAATCGGTTGAAGAAGGAGAAGAAAAAGGACAAGAAGATGATGGTTCTGTTGAAGAAGAATTAAGAAGTGCTGCTCAAGAAGCAGGTAATGAATCAGGATACGAAGATGAAGAAACAACAGGTGACAAACGAAAGAGGAAGGGGGGTAAAAATCAAAAAGGTGGAGTTATACAATCATATAATTTAGACATATTGTGTGATTTAAAACTACCTAGTATCGATGAATGTAATGAAGGAGAATTAACCAAGCTCAGAGATAAAATAATAAAAGAATTAAAATGTTTAAATGATGTAGAAATACCAAAAAACGTATCCGAAGAATTAACTCGTATAAAACAAACAAGAATTAAGAAAGAATCAACTATTGATGAATCAATACCTGAAATATACAAGCCATTTAAAAACTTAGAACTTGTAAATACGGATTTATATAAACATATGTTAACTTTATTACGTGAAATTAAATCTTATCCATTTACAGAACAACCGATTAAAAATACACCTGTATTTGATATACTACGTTCAACTGAACCTGCTGAAACATCAAAAGGATTTTATGGAGGAGGTAAGAAAAAACAAAAAGGTGGAGCACCTGATAGTATTTTACAAATTATTTCAAAATATAATAATAGTCTCGAAATAGATGTGGAAGATATTAATACTCTCGAAATAGATGTGGAAGATATTAATGCGTTATATAGTTATTACATGGATACATATACTGATTATGGTATATATGGACTTTCAGGTTTATATAAAATAATATACAATATATTATTGATACATGGTGTTCATATACCATTACAACAAACAAAAATAGAACCACATTCTACATTATCTAGTTTATTATATAAAGTACATACAGTTCGGGATATAGGTGTCAATCAACATGTATTTGATAATAGAATTGGAAGAGGTTTATGTATAAAAATTTTTGGAAAAAATTTAAATTATATGATGAATAAATTAAATCATGGATATTTAGTGTTGCCTTTAATTTACCCTAACATTTCAGACGATATGTTTAATCCAACTACATTTTTAGTTATTTACAACATTATTAAATGTTTATGCTTGGAATTTAAAATGTGTACCTTTTTGCATACTTATTTTTTACAATTAAATATATGTATTGGTGAACCTTATAAAAATATATTTGAACCATTTGATAGTGTAAATGAAAAACTATTAAAGAAAATGGAAAATCCAATTTTTTTTGATACATTTAAATATTTACAAAGAATACATTCTCCTGTTGTTGCAAACGACCCTATATTAGAGAATCAAGCTACAAACAATTTTATACTTGATGGTAAACCAGCTAAAATCATAAATCCTGTTCATGTAGTAGAAAATATAGTTGCCTTAAAAAAAAAAGTAGATATTGCATATGGTGAGGCTAAAGGTTTAAGAGCTGAATATAAAAATAGGTTAAGTAAAACCGACCCTCAAACACTTATTTCTATAGTTTATAAAATTCTTACAACTAAAAATAAAATAGAACTCAATGACGCGTTAAAAGTTATCGATGAATTCATTAATATATACAATCGCGAAAAAAATCTAGCAAATATGATTTCACGAGCTGCATTATTCCGTCTAGGAATGGGAGATATACCATTTGCATGTAAGTTAGTCAACATGTTAGATAAGCTTGCTAAACGTAACCCTGATGCACCTAATATTGTAAATGCATTAAATCGTGTTCATAATATAAATCCAAATCTTACATTATCTGCTCTATTAAAATTACCTGAAACAACTGCAGATGAAAATAATATAAAACAGTTTAAAAATGATAATAAATGTAAACAAGCAATTGAAGATGTCAAAACATATTGCGGTGAAGAAATGAAAGAATGTATTGAAAAATGTATAAACCCACGTATATCTAGAGATACAGAAACACCACCGCCAACCCCACGTACATCTACACCACCATCAACCCCACCGTCAACCCTACAACCAGCACAACCAGTTACTCCTGAGAATTCTCAATCACAACCTCCTGATAATTTTCAATCACAAACTTCTGAGATTTCTCAAGCATCACAACTTAATATTTCACCACAATTAAACGCAGTTGTACCAGAAAGTAGTTCAGGAGAATCAAGTGGTTCAGAAAGTGATATGGAAGGAATTACACCACTTCTACGTTTTGAGTTGGAAGGAACTACAACACCACTTCCACGTGTTGAGTTGGAAGGAACTACACCACTTCCCGAGTTATCTGACGAAGAAATTGCCGTTTTTGATAATTATTATAGAAGTTTAAAAGATGCAAATGACGCACTAATATATGCAACTGAATTAGAATGGTATTATAATACTCAAATATTATTTAAACCTCCCGGAGGTGCAGAAAAAGGTGGTACTCGATATGCAAATAAATCTATTAAACATTTTGTATCTAGGAATAAACCTAGACAAAAAACACTAAAACATAAATCATTGAAGTAAAAGGATAATGTCGCGCAACATTTCCTCGTTCATCTTTGTTTCTGCCGGCTGCGTTTCATTGTACATGTCTACCAATTCCGACACATCGTACTGGTCCTCTAAATACGGATTTTTGTCCAAAAACAATTTTACATTTTGTATGTATACTTGTTTCGACGTTAATGGAATTACATCATCATGAATTAACTGCAAATTGGTAAGAATTGTTTTGAAATTAGAATCCGATATCACCAACGGCAATTCCTTTTGTTTTAGGTACGACCTCCACAAAAAGTAAAAGTTTTTATACGAGGTTGTTCCCTTCTTGTGCATCGTTTCATCCACAAACATTGTAATTATATTTTCCGGTGTATGTTGGTTCAAATACAAGGTTTTTTGTATAAAATCATCGTCATTGCATTGTGTCAAAAATCCTTCTGCGTTCGTGTACTTGGTTGATAAATAGGTAGCGACACTAATCACGTTCAGAATTTTGGTAGGGAACAAATAAAGTTCGGGGCATTTTCCCGTAATCATGCGACACTGTTCATATTTATGGTCACAGAATTTATATTTAAAAATGTCGGCTACGCTTTTATTGGTCATGGCATAAATTTGCTCGACACATTTACGTATTATTTTTTTGTAGGATGCATCGATGAAATAAACGAACGATTCCTTTTTACCCAAAAGACTGTCCCCCAAAATGGTTAAAAAATATTTGACATGGTTCTTGGAACTAAACATAGTAAGAGATTGTAGTACGGTTTTAATTGTAGACGATTCCGGAATACTGGTAGTGAACATATTTTCTTTGATACGTTTGATGATATGTTTTTTGATTTTGTATTTCCATATTTTTAGGTCGTTATCGTACAATTCCGATAATACGTAATGAGCAATATCGTCGTCAGAAACAATGGTATAATCATGGTCTTTATACTCGATAAAGAGTTCGGTTTGCGGAATGTAAAAAATAGCATGGGTAGCCAAAAAATGCTGAACGTATTTTTCTTTTTTATCGGACAATTCAAGTAATTGTTGTGTTTTTTGAATGTGGTGGTTTTCAATGGATTGCATCAACATCGGTAAATTATTCAAATATTGCGTTAGCTTGTCATGCATGTAAGGATTTGATTTATATTTTTCGTGTAAATTAGAAACAATTTCCATTCTTATTATGTAGATGGTAATTGTTTAAGTTCATTTAAAAAATTAAGAAATACGCTTCGTAGGAATCTCAGAACTGACAATATACAATGAATTCTCGGTTTCTACGATATATTGTTCGCCCACCTTGTAGACTTTAGAAATGGGGCTCGTGTATTCATCTTCATTTTTCACCAACAACTTTTCATCGTTGCTTCGAACACCAATGACTACCGATTTGGTGCACGACAATGCCCAGTAGTCCAACATAATAGGCTTGTCTTTCTCTAACGATAGTTTAGAAACATGTTTCAATACTAAATCACATGGTAATTTTGGCTCCGACATGATACTAAAAGTATAGTTGCTTTAAATCGTTATTTTATTAAAATAGTTTTTTTTACTTTTTTTTTGAATAATTCAGGTTTTACGTGTATGCATTTATGGTCTACAATTCGTTGGAATGATTCTTTCAACAATAAAACAATATAATCATATATTTTATGAATGATGAGCAACGAACATTTACCGACAATCAAAATACTTCCGGTTCTGAAAATCATGAAAGATACGACGCTGCCTGCGATAGGAGTAGTGACAATTTCATTATCGGCCGTATAATATATTTTACATTGAATGCCTGGATAAGAACAGGGGTCGTAGACGGCTGAAATATTTTTATCGTAGCGCAAGGTATGGTATAAACTGTCGCGATTGATGAAATAGCCGCAGTTAAAATTAGAGTTGATGAGAACAACTTCCTCATTTTCTTTGTTGTAATCAATATCTGGGTAATATTGTCGTAATTGCTGGATTAAGATGCGAATGACATGGGGTAAATGTTCTTTGTTTTGAATTCCTGGTATTTCAATTTTACCGGTATTGAATATTTTTACGTGAAATTCTTTAAATTGTTCCAATTGAACACGAATAATCAGAACGAAACAGTTGTAAAAGGCACCTTTTTGTTTAAGACGGTAGGATATAATATCTTTTTTAGAAATACCAATGGTTATTTTACTTACATTTTTATATTTAATGTTACCTCGTTCATTTTCAATGTGTTTAATCGTATTTCGGTAACCGTATCGTGGACAAGAGGATAGTTTGGTATCAATATCGTTCAATTCACTTGGACTATTGCAATTTAATTTAATTTGCTTTTTGATGATTCCCTCGCGTGGTTCATGGTAAGGAATAACTTCCAGTTTCCAAAATAAATCAATCAATTCAATTGGTTGATTTAAATAAGAAATAATCGTGTTGGTTGAAATATACAACGCGGTCGATTCAGGTACATCTCCGGTTGGGTTGACTTTATGTTTAGGTAGAGTTGGAGACAATTCCTCGTTCAGGAAATCATCCCATTCCATATCGAGTTCCATATCTACTTCCATTTTACTTATCTTATACTAGTTCTTTAAATTCAATTATTAAATATATAATGAACAACATAATCAATATTAATGTCGGGCGTGTGAATAGCTAATTCAATTGTGTTGAGGCTATCCAAATCATACGTGTCAATGTGATGCAAAATGATATAATATAAATATTCTTTGATAATATGTTTTTTATCCATGTTATAATCCCGACTAATTTCGTCTACTTTTTCAATAGGGTTATCTGACTTGTACAGTTCTTCCCATATATCGGTATGGATAATTTTAAAATGGGCAAGATTATCTTGATTCGTTTGCATGTAATTAATCATGCTTCGAATATCGGAGCCAAATAATTCTTGAATGTAGTGCAATTGTATATCGGAAAGTGACAAATTTTCGCCGTCGGAGACATGTTTTAAAAAAGTTAAAATATCTTGTTGCGGCAAATGGTTAAATTTTATTTTAATGAACAAGGATTGTAACGATTCATCTATTTTGCTAATGTAATTACAAATTAAAAAAAATCGGGTATTTTCGTAGGTATCGTTCATTAAATAAATGAGAGCTTGTTGTGCATTTTTGGTCATGGAATCTACTTCATCCAAGATAACAATTTTTAATCCGTTGTTGAAGAAGGTTTTAGAATTGACAAAAGAATGAATTTGGTTCCGTATAATATCAATACCTCTGTCGTCGGATGCGTTCAAATGGATGGTTAACCCTTTGTTGATTTCTTGTTTTTTTTCTTGATAAAGCCGTATCAAATTAATAATCGTTGTTGTTTTACCGGTTCCAGGAGGACCAAAAAAAAGCATGTTGGGAATGTACTCTTGCTCAATCATACTTTTGAACAATAGTTCGTTGTAAGGGTTCAACACAATCGATGAAAATTTGGATGGTCGATATTTTTCTGCCCATGGAATTTCCATATTACAATGATAGTTGTTATCTTTATATGATTTATCGAGCATTCATCATTGCTGCATTTCCTCCCAAGAAAGTGAGTACATTGTACCTTTCTTCCAATACATATAAATTAAACGAATATTGGTATATACTGTACGAAGTTTTATTCACACCAATTTGCTCGTTTAAATCAGGGTCGCAAATGACTAAAAAATTAGAATTGGGGTCAAGTGGTGGTGTAATGGTACTAAATTCAAACTCAATTTTTGAAAATTTACTTAAATTAATAGCGCCGGAAGGTTGTAATTTGAAAGGAGACGTATCTAAACAAAAATTGTACTGGTATAAACCATTCAGTGCAACGAACCCAGCTCCACTGCTAGTAAAATACTGTTGGTCTTGTAAATAAATATTGGCTGTTCTCAACTCTTCGCGCACAGTACCGTCCAATGTAATTCCAAATTGAACTAAAATATTCTTTTGATTTTCAGGATGATAATTTCCTGTACCGTAATAATTGGTAGGTTGACCGGTGGAAGGATTGATTCCATATCCAACTGGACTAAAATATCCTTCGTCCAATGTATCGGGTAATTTTTCAACAGGAGCAGGAAGGTAATCATACGGCCAATTTGTAAAATTACTCCATTCGTTTCTTAATGGAGCATCCGTTCGCTGAAACAAAAACATCCAGCTCATGACGAGTGCAGTTGAATTTTGTAACCAAACTTTATCAGTAACGCCTACATATGTAAATGTAGTTTGGTGGTATTCTTTAATCAAATATTTTTGTGGTTGTAGTGCAAACATTTTAGATTCTTCTTCAGATAAAAAACAATATCTAGATGATAAGTGTGTACTTTCATTCCAATTCGTATTGAATGTTGTATAAATTAAATCAACATTGGGAGGAGGTTGCAAAAATCTGTAAAATTGTTGTTCTGGTATCGTCATATTTGGAGCGATTACAGGATAGGGAGCGTTTAATATATCGTTGATTTGAAATAGTTCTCGTAAAGGACGAACAGTAATTTCAATTTGTAAAACGTTGTACTGTAAAGCTACTAAGGGAAATGCTTGTTGTGACGTAAACCCCCACCAAATAGGTAATGGAATGCGCAATTGTTTTCCGCGAATAGACGGTTCAGGTAATATACCGTTGTTATAGACTACGTTTGGGTAAGTATTCACACGTCCAAGTGCATTGGCTGGGTCGTACATGTCTGGTGTGTTTCCAATCATTTCGTCCCATTTGGCCTTGGCTTCTCCAGGTAAATCACGATAGGCTAAAATCACCATGTCTGTACCTGTCATTTGTTGAATTAAACTACCACCTACTGTAAATTTAATGTTTTTAATCATAATCGCTCCTAAATTTTTAATCCATTTGAACTCGTACGGTACCCATTCATCCGTAGTTGTATTTGGGTAAATAGGACTGTAAATGTCAGGAATTTGTATGACAAAATAAGTATCCATTAACAATTCTGCATAACGTTTGACTTTAAACGTATAAGTAGTTTCATTGGATACGGATAATTGTCGCAACCCTTCATAATCTAATCGAAAATTCTGCATACCAAAATTAGTAATTCGTTTGTAGGTACTTGACCAATATGTTTTTTGTGGATTTCCATTTAAAATAATGTTTTGGTTTCCTACAGCAACTAAATTTAATAAACCACCTGCCATACTTAATACGTAATATAATTTGTATTTAATATATTGTTAGGCTTGAATTTTAAAATATCCAATGTTTTAGTTGTGGTTTTAAACAAATCAGGTCCGTAAATATCCTGCAACAACAACCATTCAAATAATCCTCCTACATAAATA